>Ga0265334_10000227_pt1 | contig 32093 bp, 22 predicted proteins | sample 42023metaG_FD_192442 | JGI IMG/M metagenome (GOLD analysis project Ga0265334, IMG submission 192442) | Rhizosphere microbial communities from Carex aquatilis grown in University of Washington, Seatle, WA, United States - 4-20-23 metaG | ecosystem: Host-associated > Plants > Roots > Rhizosphere... | reverse complement strand
CACTCGGACCTGTCGGTGGACGAGTCCGCGGAGGCCCTGTACCGCATCATCCGGCCCCAATAACCGGACGGGATGCCTTTTATCCCACGATGTAAAAGAATATAATCCCGCCTCCTGACGAACCCCGTGAACGGACCGGTAGAGACCCATGAAGCAGGCGAAGAAACCCAAGAAGCACAAGCTCTCCCAAATCGGGAAGGTGTCGGCCAACGCCCGCACCACCGACACCCACGTGGCCGCCAGCGAACTGCTGATCCCGCCGCGCAAGGTCGCCAAGCTCCTGCCGGCCTCCAAGAAGCACTACCAGACCGTCCTGATGGGCCGCCGGTCGATCCAGGACATCATGGATAAGAAAGAGCGGCGATTGTTCGTCGTGGTGGGCCCCTGCTCGATCCACGACCCCAAGGCCGCCTGGGAATACGCCAACCGCCTCAAGCGCGTGGCGGCCCTGGTCAAGCCCACGATCCAAGTGGTCATGCGGGTCTATTTCGAGAAACCCCGCACCACCACCGGGTGGAAGGGCCTGATCAACGATCCCCGCATGGACGACTCGTTCCGCATCGAGGAGGGCATCCTCACGGCCCGCCGTTTGCTCTTGAAGTTCAACGAACTGGGCCTTCCCTGCGCCACCGAGGCCCTGGACCCCGTCATCCCCCAGTACATCGCGGACCTCATCAGCTGGTCGGCCATCGGCGCCCGCACCACGGAGAGCCAGACCCACCGGGAGCTGGCCTCGGGCCTCAGCATGCCCGTCGGGCTCAAGAACGCCACCGACGGCGGGACGCAGATCGCCATCAACGGCATCCAGTCGGCCCGCTCGAGCCACCACTTCCTCGGCCTGAGCCCCGACGGCCGGTCGGCGGTCATCCGCACCACCGGCAACCCCTACGCGCACATCGTCCTGCGGGGCGGGGCCAAGCCCAACTTCGACCCCGAGTCGATCCGCGCCTGCGAGGAGGCCCTGGCCAAGGCGAACCTCCCGGTCAACATCGTGGTGGACTGCAGCCACGGCAACTCCAACAAGGACTACCGGCTCCAGCCCGTGGCCTTCGAGAGCGCGCTCTCCCAGGTCGAGGCGGGGAACCGGTCCATCGTGGGCATGATGCTGGAAAGCCACCTGAACGAAGGCAACCAGCCGATCCCGAAGGACCTGAAGGACCTGAAGTACGGGGTCTCGGTGACCGACGCCTGCATCAACTGGGACACGACCGAGGGGATCCTCCTGGACGCGCACAAGAGATTGTCGAAAGTCTTCAACCGATAACGACGCGGTTGGCGGTTGGCGGATTGCGGTTAGGGCAAGCCTTAAGCCAAATGCCTGAACCATCCGCCATCCGCTATCCGCCAGAAAGCGCCTTTCGATATGTATCTCCCTTCCTTCCCGGGCGTTCGGCTCGTCACCTTCATCCCGGTCCGCCTTTTCCTCCGGCCGGATATCCGGGGAGCGGAAAACATCCCGCAGACCGGGCCCTTCGTGGTGGTGTCGAACCACGCCTCCAACCTGGACCCCTACCTCATGGGCTACGCCAGCGTGAAACGCCAGGTCGGCTTCATGGCGAAGGAGGAGCTTTTCCGCATCCCGGTCTTCGGTCCCGCCATCCGGCGTTGGGGCGCCTTTCCCATCAAGCGGGGAAGGGTGGATGAGGACGGCATCCAGAAGTTCTATGACTTCATCCACTCCAACCACCCGGTGGTGATCTTCATCGAGGGGACCCGCACCCTGGACGGCGAGCTCCAGCCCCCCAAGAAGGGCGTGGGGATGCTCCTGCAAAAGGTGCGGGTTCCCGTGATTCCCGTGTATATCGGGGGGACCTTCCAATGCTGGCCCAAGGGAAAGACCTTCCCGAAGCCGGGTAAGGTCAAGATCACCTATGGCCCGCCCGTCCCCTTGGACGACCTTTACGCGCTTCCGGCGGAGAAACCGACCTACCGTTTGATCGCTGAGCGTCTGATGGACAGGATCCGTGACCTGAAGAAATCCCAAAACCCCTCTTGGACCCCCATTCCCTGACTTTCCCCAATTGGTCAGGCCCTTTTCGGGTGGAAATGCCACCCATGGCCGGGCTATCATTCTTGACGAAATTCACCAGCCGCTATGTCCCCGATTTTGATAGGGACCGGCTGTGTACTTGGTCGGCGTTGTTTGCGCCGACCGAGTGGGCTGCCCACCGGGCAGACCCTTGATGTTTCGACCCAGAGCCATCAAACCCCATCGGGGGGGCCGAAACGTCGAGTTAATAATCAGGAAAGGCCACACCTAAATTGGAAACCGAAACCAACAACGAACCCCTAGAGTCTATGGAAGCCCTCGGAGAGGGCGAGATGTCCATGGCGGAGCTTTTAGCCCAATCCACCGACCCCTCGGTCGGTAAATTGGTGAAGGGACTGGTCGTCAAGATCGACGAGGAGCAGGTCATCGTCGACATCGGCTTCAAGTCCGAGGGTTGCATCGCCAAGTCCGAGCTCCTCGACATCGAGGGCAAGCTGACCGTGAAGGTCGGCGACGAGCTGGAGGCCGCCATCGAGCGGATGCGCGGGCCCAACGGCCTCGTCCGCCTGTCCAAGCGCAACGTGGACAAGGGCCGCATCTGGGAGACCCTGGAAGCCGCCCTTAAGAACAACGAGCCCATTAAGGGCCGGGTCACCCGCAAGGTGAAGGGGGGCCTTCGGGTCGACATCGGCCAGATGGAAGGCTTCCTCCCGGCCAGCCAGGCCGCCCTGGAGAAGAACCCCAACCTCGACCCCCTGGTCGAACAGCTGTTGGAGTTCCGAATCCTGTCCCTGGAGCGCGCCCGCAACAACGTGGTGCTGTCGCGCCGCGCGGTGCTCGAGGGCGAGCGCAACGTCAAGAGGCAGGAACAGCTCGATAAGATCCAACCCGGCGACCTGATCGAGGGCAAGGTCAAGAACATCACGAACTACGGCGCCTTCCTCGACTTGGGCGGCGTGGACGGCCTGCTGCACATCGCCGACGTGGCCTGGGTGCGGGTGTCCAAGGTGGAGGAACACCTGCAGGTGGGACAATCGCTCCAGGTCATGGTCCTGCAGGTGGACCGCGAGAAGGGCAAGATCTCCCTGGGCCTCAAACAGATGACCCCGGACCCCTGGTCCCTGGCCCAAGGCAAGTACGTGGTGGGCCAGCAGGTCGAGGTCACCCCGATCCATTTCGTGGACTACGGCGCCTTCCTTTCCACCGAGGACGGCCTGGAGGGCTTCTGCCACATTTCCGAGGTGTCCTGGTCGAAGAAGGTGAAGCACCCGACCCACGCCCTCAAGATCGGGCAGAAGGTCACCGCCGAGGTGCTGGAGATCGACTTCGAAAAGCACAAGATCAGCTTCAGCGTGAAGAAGACCACCAAGAGCCCCTGGGAGGGCGCCGTGGAGCGCTATCCCGTGGGCGACACCGTAAAGGCCCGGGTCACCAGCCTGGCCGACTTCGGCGCATTCCTGGAACTGGAGGACGGCCTCGAGGGGCTGCTGCACGCCTCGGACATCACCTGGGACAAGGCCCAAAAGACCCCACAGAAGAACCTCAAGTCGGGCCAGGAACTCTCGGTCCGCATCCTGGCGGTGGACCCCGCCAAGAAGCGCATCTCGCTCGGCCTGAAGCAGGTCGAGGGGGACCCTTGGGATAAGGTGGAGGAGAAGTTCCCGGTGGGCGCCAAGCTCTCCGGCTCCATCACCCGCATCGCCGACTTCGGGGTCTTCCTGGAGTTGGACAAGAACGTCGAGGGCCTCTTGCACCGCCAGGAGATGGCGGCGCCGCCCCCCAAGAAGCTCGAGGACATCTTCAAGATCGGGGACGTCCTGGAGACCCAAGTCATCGCCCTGGACGCCAAGAAACGCCGCCTGTCGCTGAGCCAGAAGGCCCTGCACCAGAAGGCCGCCCCCGCGGCCGCCGGCGCAGCCGCCGGTTCCACCCCCACGGAGGCCAAGCCCGAGCTGGACCTGGAGTCGGTCGAGAAGAAGACCGGTTCCTTCCTCAAGGCATGGGGCAAGTTGGTCAAGCGGGTCAAGAAGTCCGAGGACGAGGACGATGACGAATGATCCGGTCGTAAACGAAGCCCGGTCCCCACTGGGGCCGGGCTTTTTCGTTTTGGGATGTGGAACGGCAAATCGGCGATCGTCGAATGAGGACCTGACAAGGACGATTGGGTTTCGAGTCAACGCAGGAAATACCCTGGGGGCGGTCCAGTGGCGAACCATCGCCTGATCGTGTTGAGGCTTTTCGTCTTGTCCCTTCTCCTGGCCCTTCCGATGCTTGGGGGGCGAACCCGTATCCAACCGCTTTTGTTGGGCCTAGGTGGTTGCTCAAAACCCGCATCTTCCGCCGGGACTTACGCGCCGGGCGCGTTGGCCAGCCACTGGACCCCGACCCCCGCCCCGTCCCCGACGGCCACGCCCGTCGCCACCCCGACGGTTACCACGACCCCTACGCCGAATCCCTGCGCCTTCCCCTACGGCATTGACGTCCTCGGCCGGGTGGACGGGAAGGAGGCCGGGGCGTTTGAATCGCCTTTGGACCTATCCCGTCCCGCGACGATCCAAGCCATCCACTGCTACTCATCACGGGCCGAGACGGTCACGGCGGGCCTTTACGATTCCACCAATACCCTTGTGAGATCCGCCAGGTTGGTTTCGCGGGGTGCCGGGTGGTACACCGCGGATTTCCCCGTCACGCTGGGGCCCACCCGGTATTACCTGGGAAGATTTGGGACGGATGGGGGCCCCCGATTGTCCGACGAGGCGGGCATCGGCTGTTCCTTCGCCGATACGGGGAACCTGCCCGAACGGTTCATCCCGACGGGTTCCTACGTCACTTTGGGGCTGCCCGTTTATTTGACGGGATGCAGGCCCCTGACGTTGTCGGGGAACCTGATCGGCATCGGGGACTCCATCCAGGAAGGGGTCGGGGCCTCGTCCATCGAGAGCTCCTATTTCAGGCGGTTCGGGTCGTGGTTGGCCGCCCAATATGGGCCGGTCACCGCCGTCAACCTGGCGATCTCGGGGGTCAACTCGAAATGCGTGAGCGTCAATATCGACGTCCAGATGAAGGGCCGGGAGGTCGCGCTCTGCGTCCTGGAGGGCGGCGCCAAGAATTTCGAGAACCCCGGGCAACCGGGGATCTCCGATTGCGGGGGGGTGTCCCGGGCGGTGGGCTACACCAACGCGCTCATCTATGGGAATGACATGAGGCACGCCATCGACGTGGTCAAACGCCACCTTCTTCCCGGGGGGATGGTGCTCGTCATGAACAACTACGAGAACGACGAATTCATCGAGCTGGTCCGACCCGGCTGGGACGATTACCCCGCCATCCTGCGGGCCTACAACCGGGCCTTGGCGAAGGTGGCCGCGGACACCGGCGTGAGGCTGGTCGACGTCTACACCTTGTTCAAGGACCACCCTTCCTATAGGAAAATGCCCGATCTGCACCCGAGCGACGCCGGCCACGCGGCCATCGCTGAACTGCTCAAGGAGTGCGTCGAAGCGCCCGGGCCTTCCGCCCCGGCGGCTTCGCCGAACGGCCCGCTCGCTCCGATCCCCACACCGGCCCCATCGGCCCAGCGGTGAGGACGGCCTGGGTCTTTAGGTCATCGTTGCATGGGGCCGGCATGACTTCTTTTATCCTCAAAGACAAGCCTTAACACTGGGCCCGGCTTTTCATTTAAGCTTAAAACAAGCCATAACCCGTCCCTGATAACGAACTGCTTGTTGGACTAGCGACATTGGAATAACATGGCTGGCAATTAGCTGGTGTTTGAAGGATTGGGCTTCAGGCGTACGTTCGCCGAATGGAATCTTGATCCGTAAGCATTACATTCTGCAGGCAAAAAGGTCTAGGACGAATGGGTATCCATCCGGGTGGTTTCACCAAACTGTTTCGGTTAATGATGGCTTTCATGGTTTGCGTGGTCCTCTCGGCACAGGTCGTCCATTGTTTTGCACAGGGAAGGCCCCCTTCCAACACTCCCACGCCTTCTATGGACCCCTCGACCGGGCCGTCGAATCTCACCTTAACTTCAGTAGGTACCCGGGTGATTCTATCTTGGGACCCGCCGACGAATGGTTTATTGACCCAGCCGGATGGGTATCGTTTGTGGCGTGCCGTCCTTCCGGGGGAAGCCTATAACACGATTGATGGGATATCCTCCAACGCCGCGACGGCTTCCAGTCCGACAGCCCAGGACTCACCGGGATACGGGACTTGGTTCTATAAGGTGGAGGCCTATCACGCCACGGCCTCGGGGAATTATTCCCAGTTCTCGAACGTGGTGGGAGTGAACATGGGTCAACATATGACCCCGACTCCCACGGCCGCCTCTGGGTTGGCTTATTCGCTGGTCCAACCCTTGTTGGCGAACACCAGCACCTTTACCCGGACTCCGACGAGGACCTTCACGCCGACCGTCAATAGGACCGGCACGGCAACCTTCACGCGCACGAAGACAAACACCCCGACCATCACCCGAACCGGCACTTTCACCTTCACACCGACGAAGACGGGGACGCCTACCGTCACCCGAACCGGTACTGCAACTTTCACCCTCACGAAGACGTTTTCCCCGACGATCACCCGAACCGGAACATTCACCTTCACACCGACGAAGACCGCCACGGTCACCTTCACCCCGACCAAAACCAATACCCCCACCCTCAACCGCACCGGAACGCCTACCCCGACCCCGACGAGGACCGGCACCCGGACCAATACTCCCACGCGGACATCGACCAAAACCTTCACTCCCAGCTTTACCCCAACGCGAACATTCACATCCACCTCAACCAAGACCTTTACATCCACCTGGACGAGTACCCCGACCCCGTCTTATTCCCCGACGCCGACTTCGACCCCCACCTTTACTTGGACTTGGACCTACACTCCGTCGGCCACGTTCAGCGCCACCTCGACGACGACTAGGACAGACACCTCGACCATGACCTTTACCTATACACCGACCCCGAGCGAAACATTCACACCTACCGACACTTTCACCTTTACTTCAACATTTACCCTTACCGACACTTTTTCCCCAACGGATACGCCCACCTCTACGCCGACTTCCACCTGCACAGATACCCCCACTTCAAGTGATACCTTTACCCCGACCTGGACCGATTCGGCGACTCCAACAGGGACCGACACTTTCACTTCGACCTTTTCCTTCACACCGACACCGACCGACACGAATACGGCATCCCCCACCGATACAACTACGAATACCTTCACAGCCACTCCTACTTGGACCATCACGGATACCCCTACCTTAACCGCAACCTCCACATGGACAGGAACCGATACGGACACCTTCACGCCTGTCGACACGAGCACGAATACAACAACTCCGACCATTGCCTCTACAGCCACAGTGACCCCAACCCGTACCGCAACGGCGACCAACACCCCCTCGAATACTATGACCTTGACCCTAACGCCCTCCAATACTCCAGCGGCTTTACCGCCCGGAACGAATTTTGTCGGCAACCAGGCCCCGGTGGATGGTTATGACGACTTCCTGATGATGTCCCCGACGAGCCAAGGTAGTGTGCGCTTTACTTCGAGGCAAAGCGGGACCTTGACGTTTGTCATGGTTTACTTCAGCCAAGCGACGGGATCCCCGTTTTATTACGCGGAAATCCAGGGAGATAACGCCGGTGTTCCGAATGGAATTGTTTTAGGTTCCTCTTCGACCTACCTCCTCGGCAGTAACCAATGGATCATGTTGATGTTCGGCTCTACGCATTTGACGGCTGGTACGGTGTACCACTTGGTCATGCGTGCCGGGACGGTCGACCCCTCGAACTACGCGACTTGGCGGATCGGGACGAGCCCCGGGCATCATTTATTCCCCTATGACCAAGTCGCGGATCCAAACCAAGGGACCGCAAAGAATCTTGGTGCTGGGTGGGTGGCCTCGTCGGAACAGCCTGTGTTCGACCTTGTGTTTGGAGCATATCCATATTCTTTTGACGGAAATCCATATTCAGTGGGGACCGAATACCAGGTGAACTCCGGTTCATTCTTGGGGGAACGGTTCGTGGTGGCAGCGGCGCCTCTGACACTGCAAGGGGTGGGTGCTTATGTGAAGAAGGTGGGGTCGCCCACGGCGGATCTCAATTGGCAGATTAAATCGGAATCCAATGGGGCTACTGTGGCTTCAGGGACTCTAGTTAATGCGGGAGCGGCCCCGGGTACCTACCAATGGGTTGATGCGTCGGCGTCCGTGACGCTGGGAACCGGAATTTACCGATTTGTTTTATTGTCGGGAACGGCGCCCGGTTCGGATTATCGGTGGATATCTGGAAATATCGGCGGTGGCGGTGGATTCGGATCAACCCCATTAACCTATGGTGGTGAGACTGCTAGGGCCGGTCAGTCGTTTGACGGCATCAACTGGTCTGATTTTACGAGTGGCCAGGGATATAACGACGACTTCGCTTTCAGGCTCTTGCAGTCGACGGTTGCCGTGACCCCGACACCCACCCCGACGGCGTTGCCGCCCGGGATGGATTTCGTGGGGAACCAGGCGCCTGTGGACGGATATGACGAGTTTCCCATGATGAACCAGGCCTACCAGGGAAGCATTCGCTTCACGGCCAGGCGAACGGATGCGTTGAATATTGTCTGGCTGTATTTCAGCCAGTCAACGGGCGGCCAATATGTCGTGGAAATCCAGGCGGACAACGCCGGTGTTCCAAGTGGGACGGCGCTGGCAAGGTCAGTGACTTTTTACGGAAATTACGGATGGACAATGGCGAGTTTCTCGCCCATGCCGAACCTGACTGCCGAGTCGGTGTACCACCTGGTTTTGAAAGCGAGTTCGGTCAATGCGACCAGCTACGCGACGTGGCGGCTGGGGTCGAGTCCGGGACACCATTTGTATCCCTATGATCAGGTTTTGGATCCAAACCAAGCAACCTTGAAAAACGTAGGAGTGGGGTGGGCAACCTCGGTGGATCAGCCAATTTTCGCTTTAACGTATGGCGTATACCCGAATTTCAACTATGACGGAAACCCCTATGGAATCGGGACTGAATACCGGGTGAATGCCAGTTCATACTTGGGGGAGAGGTTCGTAGTGGCTGCGGCGCCGCTGACCCTGCAAGGGGTGGGTGCTTATGTGAAGAAGGTGGGAGTCCCGACTGCGGATCTACAGTGGCAGATTCAGAGGGAGTCAGACGGGACAACGGTTGTCTCGGGGACACTGGTCACGGCGGGCTCCGCGCCTGGGGCGTACCAGTGGGTGGATGCACCTACGACCGGGATCGTGCCAACCGGTGTATACCGGTTCGTCTTGTTGTCGGGTACCAATCCCGGAACTGATTACCGGTGGATTTCTGGAGGGGGAGAAGCTCTGCCGGGCGCATCCTCGATGACGTATGACGGGGATCGCGGGCGAGCCGTGACGTCGGCGACAGGGACCAATTGGATGAACATCAGCTATCTCGGATACACCAACGACGACTTCGCGTTCCGCATCCTACGGTCGACGGTTGCCGCGACCCCGACTGACACCCCGACATTTACCGCCACACCGAGTATAACTCCGACCCTAGATCCAACTGATACCCCCTTCTTGACATCGACGCAGACCCCTACCGCTACCACGACTATTGATTTGAACCAAACCCCAAGTTTTACCGCGACCGCTGAATTGACCGATACGCCAACCATTATTCCCCCCCTTACCTCGACTGACACGGCGACATCGACCATCCAATTAACGGTGACCTCCACTGAAACGCCAACAATGCAAAATACATACACGGAAACACCCACTTATACCGCCACACCCACCACCACCCCGCATACTTCTCCTACAAGCGCCATGACTCCACCACCGGGTGTTTATTGGGATTTGGCGGAATTCGGGAGATATCGACAAGCCGGCATAACACTCATATTCACTAATTTGCAGATATCCGCCAACAGAAGGCCGGATCCCACTGCGAGCGTGACCCTGACAACCCCCTTGGGGCCTGTGCCACTGGTTAACTTCATGAATACAGACACCTATTCTCATTTTTCTCCCTCGGGGGGTGTGTCTTATATACCAGGCGGAACCTACATTCTCACAACCGTTACGTCGGCGGGCACCGCCGCCGCCACGTTGGTCGCACCCGGTGGAAATATTGTGATCACGCCGGATGGGAAGTCGGCCACATGGGATGTTGAAGGGAATGAGGATTATTTATTCGACAACCAATTTGCTTCCTACAACGTCACGTCAGATATCGATTCGCCCTACAGCATTCCTGATTTGGCCTATCCAGCCGCAGGGACCTATAATGTGTCGTTGTATTCACAAAACACGACCTATAACGTGAGCGGGGTTAGTGTGCCATGCCGTTTCACCATTAAAGATTCGCTTACGGTGCCAGTCGTTAAATAAACCTACGATTTCCTTTGGGGCCAAAATGCCCCGATGCCAATTTCGTTGGAACTTTCGTCGTGCCATCTGCGATTTTTTTCGGTGACTGAAATTTGAACGACTTCCAAAATTCGATTTCCCCGATATTCAACTATCTGGATCCCAATGCGGAAATGCCCAAGGCTCCTCATTCCTTGTCCTTTAAATTGAAAAAGCCTGAAATGTTCTGCTGGTTATGGCGTGACTGATTACTGCGTCCCTGGAATCATTGAGGGTGTTTTGTAATAACCGAATGAATTTACGGCGGGTCATAGGTGGACTCCGATGGGGTTGGGATTTTAAGCAATGGCTATTGTTCAAGGAGACCCCTGGGGCCCATAGGGGCTGGAACAGTGGGGCCGGGCAGGGGTCCTAGGGGGTGGAGCGGGGCCTCATTCCAGGCGCTTTCTGCTTCTAGGGGGCCCCAAGGGTGGGTATACTGGCCCACGAAACCACCATCCTTGGGGGCGCAAAGACCCATCGTGATCCCGGAGAAAAGCCTGAAAGCCTCCTCCTTACCTATACGCCAAGTCCTGGCGCTTCTTCTCCTATTTGCGCCAGGCGGCATGGCCTGGGCCGCCGGTCCCTCGCCCATGGAAGAAGGCAAGGTCCTCCTTAAGGCTCGGGCCTACAAGTTAGCCCTGGAGCGGTTCTTGACCGCCGGGGAACGGTCCTCCGACGCCAGCGCCAAGGCCGAGGCCTTCCGCTTGGTGGCGGAAGCCCAGTTCCGGGCCAAGGATTTCGAGGCGGCCTATGAGGCCAGCCGACAGGCGATCCGGCTCGAGCCCCTCAGCTCCGCCGCCGACGATTCCGAGTTCCGCGCCGCCATCTCCCAGATCCACCTCCATGAGTTCCACTCCGCCCAGGCCGCATTGGAACGTTACCAGGCGACCCATCCCCACGGGGACCGGGCTTCCGACGTCCGGTTCTGGATCGGGGAATGCCTGTTCCAAACCGGAAAGTCCGCTGACGCCCAGGACCAGTACCGGAAGATCCTCGAGACTGACCCCAAGTACGCCCATACGGACCTCGTGCGGTTCCTCAACGCCTGGTGCTCCTACCGGCTCGGCGCCTTCGAGGAGGCCCGCGAGGGCTTCGCCACGGCGCGGGACACCACGCTCGACCCGGCGCTCCAGAAACTGGCTTCCTTCCAGGTGGCCGAGGCGGATTACCGGTTGGGGCATTTCAAGGACGCCTCCGAAGGTTACTCGGCCTTCATGGACAAGTACCCGGGCGATTCGCTGGAACCCGCCGCACTTTATGGCTCAGGTTGGTCCAAGGCGAAGCTGAACGATTCCGCCGGAGCCCAGGCGGCGTTCGGCAAGGTCGTGTCGGGTTGGGGCTCCCATCCCCTGGCCCCCTGGGCCGCGGTTCGGCAGGGCGTCAACGCCACCCTCGCGGGGAAGACCGACGACGCCCGGGCGGCCTACGGCAAGGCCCTCGACCTGGCGGCGGGCAAGCCGCCCGCGGACCAGGCCGCCTTCGGCCTGGGTTGGATCGACTTCAAGGACGGCAAACGGAAGGACGCGGCCGAACATTTCCGTTTGACGGCGAATTTCCAGCCCGAGAGCCCCCTGAAGAACGACGCGACTTACCTGTTGGCGGGCTGCCTCTACCTTGACGGTAAGACCGACGACGCGCTTCCTTACTATGAGCGCCTGGCCCAGGCGAAGGCGGGTGAGTTGTCCACCGCCTCCGCCTATTGGAGCGGTTGGTGCTATTACGCCCAGGGCCGCGCGAAGGACGCCTTGGACCGTTTCCTCAAGCCGCCCGCCGGGATCGGGAGCCCCTGGAAGGCCCGGTTCCTCTGGGCCGCCGCCGAGTCCGCCTACCGGTCCGGCGATAAGGCCCAGGCGCGGCGCCTTTACCAAAAGTCCCTCGATGTCCCCAACAGCCCGGTGGCCCAAGAGGCCTGGCTTGGGTTGGGTTGGTGCTGGTTCGACGACGAGAACTACGATGAGGCCTACAAGGCGTTCCAAAAAGCCGCAGCCGCCAAAAGCGGTAATTCCGCCTCGGTGGAGGCCCGCCTCCGGGCAGGAGATTGCCTCTACAACCTGCACCGTTACGGTGAGGCGGAGGGAGCCTACAAGGCCCTGGCGGATTCCAAACCCGGGGGCGACACCGAATTGGACGCCCTGGAACAATGGGGCTGGTGCGCCTACCGACAGGACCGTTACGGCGACGCGGACAGCCGGTGGAAGGCCCTGCTGGCCAAGCCTGAGGCGGCGGACCGGGCACCCCGGCTGAGGTATTGGATCGCCTGGTCGAAGTTCCGCGCCAAGAAATTCGAGGAGGCCGCCGACGCCTTCCAACAGGTCCTGGACAAGGACCCGGACCATCCCCTGGCCGCCGAGGCGCTCCTGCGGATCGGCGACTGCTATTTCAACCTGGGCCGCTTCAACAAGTCCCTCGAGACCTACCAGAAGTTCCTCAAGGCCTACCCCGACCACCGGCTCCTGCCGGACGCCCTCTACGGGGTGCAATGGTCCTACGAAAAGATGGGGAAGAAGGGGGAGGCGGCCAAGGCCGCCCAGCAATTCCTGGTCGATTACCCCAAGTCCGCATTCGCCCCCGAGGTCCAATACCGCTTGGCCGACACCCTTTACCACGACGAGAAGTTCGACAAGGCCGCGGCGGCCTACCAGGAACTGCTCGACAAGTACCCCAAGAGCGCCCAGGCCCCCCGGGCCCTGTTCTGGCTCGGCACGGCCCAGGTGAAGATCGACAAGCTTTACGAGGCCTCCCTGACCTTCAAGAAGCTCCTGTCCGACTTCCCCGACGATCCCCTCACCCTCGAGGGGCGCTTCAGCCTGGGGTCGGTTTACTTCCAACAGAAGGACTACCTGAACGCCTTGGACGCCTACCGGTACGTGTCCGACAAGTTCCCGACCCACCGGTTGGCGCCCCACGCCCTCTTCAACGCGGCCATCTGCGCCAAGGAAATGCACCAGGAGGACCGCGCCCTCAAGATGTTCGAGCGCCTGAGGGTGGAGCACGCCGCCGATCCCCTGGCCGACGAGGCCTCCCTCCAGTCGGGCATCCTGCTGGAACAGGCGGGGCGTCTCCCCGAGGCCTTGGCGGCCTACGACCAGGCCAAAAAGATCCCGAAGGAATCGTTGGCCGTGGAGGCCACCTACGACCACGCCCAGCTCCAGATGACGATGAAGAACTACGACGCGGCGGCCGAGGAGTTCAACTTCCTCACGATCCATTACCCCAAACAGGACCAATGGGTGGTGACGGCCTTCGCGAGGATCGCGGAGTGCTATGAGGCCCAGTCCAAATACCAGAAGGCCGCGGACACCTATAAGCGCATCCTGAAATACACCGGCGTTAAGGAATGGCGTGATTCCGCCCAGAAACGCCTGGACGCCCTCCAACCCTTCCTCACCCCGACGCCCGGCGTACCGGGCGGGACACCCGCCAAAGCAAAAAAGAAACCCGCCAAGAAGCGCAAGAAGGCGGTGGCGAAACCATGAACAAACCGAACCTTCCGAAAGCCATGATGAGGGCGTTCCTTTTCCTGCTCGCAGTCGCCCTCCTCCAGTCCGGACGGCTATCGGCGGCTGACCAGATCTCCCAGCCGGCACCCCCGGAGTCGGCCCCAGAGGCGGCGCCGGAGGCGCCGGCCGCCGCGCCGGCCGAGAAGGCGCCTCCCGCCGCGCGCCCCACGGCCCAACCCCAATTCACCCTGCCCGAAGTGGTCATCACCGGGGACAACCAGCTCACGATCGGGGCCCAGCGGTTGGATCTCCGGGAGGACGACGTGACCCTCGGTTCCAAGGACCTCCGCGGGCTCAACCGGGCCTCCGACGACCTGCCGGGGCTCGACCAGTCCAGGACCGGTGTTTCCGCCCTCTCGCCGGAACCCCCGCGCGATACGGTGGGTATCCTGCACCTGGGCGCGGGCCTCAAAAAAAGCCTGGAGGGTTGGGGCTTGTTCGGGCACCAAGACAAGGCATTCCAAATCCTGCTTAAGGGCTTCGGCGACCGGTACGGGGGAGAAGTCGCGGGGCCGGGCCGAACCGCCTCGGACAGCTTGGGATGGGGCGCCGTGCTCCAAGCGCAACCTACCGACCGGCTGAAGTTCCATTTCTCACGCCAATTCGAGCAGACCCACCATGACCTGCCTTGGCAGTCCGGCGGGGAAAACCGGAAACCCGTGGATCTCGACGGAAGCGCGGCCTGGAGCTTCGCGTCCGACTGGACCCTGTCCTTGAAGGGCGCCGCTTCCGATACCCGTGTGGACGCGGCCGATCCCTTGATCCCTCCGGTCACTGCCCGGGAACGGCGGGGTAGCGCCCGGGTCGAATATGAGGGCCCGTCCTGGGCCGAATCCCTTTGGGCCGAGGGCGGGGTGAAGACCTCCCGGATCGACCTGGCCCCGCCGGTCCTGTCGGCCTACGACGACTCTTGGGCCAAAATCGGGACGCGCTTGCGGCCCTCGAACAAGCTGGGTCTTACTGCATCCTGGGGATTCACCCGGTTCGCGAAACTGGACTTGCCGGACCGGGGGGAACCCTCGGTGGAACTCGAGTTCCTGCCCCTGGAGGCGACCCGGGTCCGGATCCATTGGAAAAGCGCCCGCTCACTGCCTTCGTTCCGCGACCTTGAAGGGGAGGCCTTCACCACTTTGCCCGTCAACGGCCTTCCGGTCCCCGGATGGATCCGGGATGAAATCGGGGGGGATCTCACGCACCGCTGGGGGGACCGTTTGACGGCCACCCTCGGGGGGCGGGCCTGGTGGGAGGAGAACCGTTCCCAATGGGAGGAGTCCTCGCTCCTCGAGAACCGCCAGGTCCTGGAATCCTTGGGGCTGGTCCGGCTTTGGGAAGGGACCGCGGGCCTGGAGTGGACGCCGCTCCCTTCCCTCGTGGCCCGGGCCGACCTGCGGTACGGTGAGGCCCAAGACCGCTCCGGGACCGACCTGCGGGTCACCGGTTGGGCCAGGCAACAGGCCCAGTTCAGCGTCGGCCACAGTCGGCCGGGCGCGTCCACCCGCCTCTTCGTCATGGCGTCGGGACGCCGGGAGGGGGATTCCTCGAACCCGGTTCCCTTGTCACCTTACTGGACCTTGGGTTTGGAGACCCGGCGGGATTTGGGCGGTCACGTGACGCTTTGGGGCCGGGCGGACAACCTGACGGGCCAGCGGTACGAGATCCGGCCGGGCTATCCCGAGCCGAGGTTCCTCGCGCGGGTCGGGTTGGAAGTTGTTTTTTAAAACCATTTAACACAGGGACCACCGAGTGCACAGGGACGGCGGTCGACTCTTAGATTGAAGAGCAAGCAACTTACGGAGGGGTTTCATGACGCACGAATTCTCGCTGTTGCAGGTCATGCTCAAGGGGGGATGGGTCATCGGTTTCCTCCTGATCCTCTCCGTCCTGGCATTGGCCATCCTGATCGACCGCTGGCGGGCTTTCGCCCGTTCGGGCCGGGACCGGGGGGAATTGATGAAGTCCGTGGAGCCATTCTGGAAAAAGAACCCCCAGGAGGCCGCGGCCTCCTGTGAGCGGGACGGCAGTGTCCCGGCCCTGGCCCTGGCGGCCGGGTTAAGGGCCAAGAAGGACGGCACCGGGGACCCGCGAGGCGCCATGGACCGCGAGGCCAAGGCCCGTTTGATGGACCTAGAGACCCGGTTGCCCCTGTTGGGAACCCTCGGGAACCTGGCCCCCTACATCGGCTTGTTCGGCACTGTCCTGGGGATCATCCGCGCCTTCCGTGACCTCTCCCTGGCCAACGCCGGGGGCGCCGCCGTGGTGAGCCAGGGGATCGCCGAGGCCCTGGTGGCCACCGCCTCGGGCCTTTTCGTGGCGGTCCTGGCCAGCGCGGGGTTCAATTACTTCCAATCCCGGCTGGATGTCCTGGCCCGCGAGACCGAACTGGTGATCGACGAGGCCGCCGAAAAACTCCAGGACTGACCTTTTCGCCGTGATTCCCCGGGAGGCAAGATGGAAAACCGATTGAGGCACAAGACCAAGCTCATCACCGACATCAACATGGTGCCCTTCACCGACGTGGTGCTGGTGCTGTTGGTGATCTTCATGGTGACCACCCCTTTCCTGTTCCAGGGCGACTTCCAGGTGAGCTTGCCCAAGGTGGCGGCCCCGAACCCCAATATCCCCGAGGCCCTGACGCTCACGGTCGCCCAGGGTGGCCGGTTGGCGTTGAACGGCCAGGAGATCAAGTTCGAGGAACTGGCCGAGAAGATCGGGGTTTTGATGAAGCAGAACCCCAACCAACAAGTGGTCATCGAGGCCGACAGCGGGGTGTCCCACGGGACCGTCATGGGCGTCATGGGGGAAGCCTACGCGGCCGGGGTGACGAAGATGGGCATCGCGGTGGAGCAAAGCCACGGATCGGTCGTGGAGCAGAACCCAAGCCCCGCAGGGGCGCAGAATCCAGGCGCCGCCGTGGCGCCCGTCACGGCGAAGTAAAGGGTAGCTGATCCGGGAACTTAAACCGGGAAAGGAGGCGGCCATGGACAAGAACTTCGGACAGTCGTTCCTCATCTCGCTCGGCGTCCACCTGGCCCTGTTCCTGGTCCTTTTCGGGGTCCTGGGGACCTTCCTCGTGGCCCGGACGCCTGCCTTCATGGAACTCACCCTCATCGGCATCAGTTCCCGCGGCGACGGGCCCGGCGCCCAACAGACCCTGCGGGGCGAGACCTCCGTTTCGCCGGAGGCCGCCGACCCCGGAAAAGGGGACACCTTCTCAAGCCCCAAGGTGAAGTCCGACCTGAAACAGCAGGCCGCTCCGAAGGCAGGGGACCTCGCGGTCAAGCGGCCTACGCCCTCAACCGCCCAGACCAGCAAGTCCGACCAATCGGCCTACCTCCAGGCCCTTCACCAATCGGCGCCCATCGGGATTTCCCCGAAGCGGGCCGTGCCCGACAGCATCAAGACCACCGCGGGGCTGGGCTATGGAGGCGTGACGGGCACCCCCAACGGCCGGGTGGACATTGAGGGCGAACTGGCGGCCCGGGGCATCCAACGGAAGGTCGTGCCCGCCTACCCCGATTGGGCCAAGAAGCAGGGCGTCGAGGGGACCATCCAATACCGGGTCACGGTGCTCCCGAACGGGTACCTGCGCGACGACGTCCAATTGGAGCAGACCAGCGGGTGGCGTGAACTGGACCGACAGGCTTATGAGGCCCTGCTCCAATGGGAGTTTGACCCCCTGCCCTCCGCCATGCCCCAGGTCAACCAATCGGGGTTGGTGACCTTCAACTTCAGCTTCAAGAACCAACCGTGAGAGCCCGCGGGTTCTTGGCCTTGTCGTTCCTGGCGGCCTGGGCCCTGGGCCTCCAATTGGTCGCCCCGGGCCTCATGGCGGGGGATTCCCCCGAATTGGCGGCCTCGGCCTACGGTTGGGGAATCTCCCACCCTCCCGGTTATCCCCTTTGGACCCTGTTGGCCCACCTCGCCGGTTCCATCCCCTTGGGATGCCCCGCCTTCCGGACGAACCTCGTCTCCCTTTTCCCGACCGCCCTCGCGACTGCGGCCTTGGGGTTCCTCCTGGCCCGCCGGACCGGTGGGGGCGCCCTCGGGGAATGGGTGGGTTACGGGACGGCTTTTTTCATCGGGACGGGTCCCTTGTTCCTGGACCAAGCCACCGGCACCGAAGTCTACGGTCTCCATGGGTTGATCCTGACGGGCCTCCTGGCCCTCACCCTGGAAATTTCCTCCGAGCGTTTTTACGCCGTGATGTTCCTCGTGGGGCTCGGCGTGGCCCACCACCACCTACTGCTCCTCTTCCTGCCGGCGATCGGTTGGGCCTACCGGGATTTCCTGCGAAGACCCTCCTTCCTCCTGAGGGGGATGTCGCTCGTAGGTTTGGGCCTCTCGCTTTATTTGCTCCTGCCCATCCGGGCGTTGGCCCATCCGGCGGCGGATTGGAGCCGTCCCGATACCTGGACCCAATTTTGGAGCCACGTGAGCCGAAACCAATACGGCGGGGATCTCCAAAGCGGGGCCTTCCTCCACGCCCTTTGGAACGCTTTGTTTTTTTGGAAGGACATCCTACGGGACGGTTGGTTCTTGGCGGGGATCCTCGCGTCCTGGGGGATCTGGACCCGGCGGAAAGCCTGGAGGGGTGAAATCCCGATCGCCTTAGGCCTGGCGGGTTTGGGCCTGGGCCTGCCGTTGCTCCTTCGGGTACATCCCGATCCCCAAAACAACTCGGTCATGGAGGCCTTTTTCCCCCCGATGATGATCTGGGGATCCCCTTGGGTGGCGGTAGGGCTCCAGGGGCTATCCGCGCGGATGTCACGACCCTGGGTCCGGACGGTCGGGGCCCTCCTGCTCACCGGATTATTGGCCGCGCGGGTTGGCTCCGCCCTTTTTGTCTCGAGCCAATCCCGAAACCTCGCCTGCGAGGACATGGGCCGCAACTTCCTCTTGAACCTGCCCCGGGGCGCGGCTCTCTACAGCGAGGGTGATACGGCCACGTTTCCATTGGCTTACCTAAAGCAGGTAATGGGTCTCCGGCCCGACGCCGAGGTTTTCGACCGGACCGGTGGGCTGTTCGGCGATTTTTACGGCTTGCTCGATGTCGGGGGGACTGGGTCGGAGGATCCGACGGTTATGGTCCGAAAGGAACGGGGCCGCGAGTCTTCCCATCCAAGCCAATCCATCTTTTACAGCGAGAAGGAGACTGCTCCCGGCAGGACCCTGGCCCCAGCCGGGTTCCTCTTCCAGGCGACTGACTCGGGCGCGCCCTCCTGGGACGAGTCCAAGTTTTGGCCGAGGGCCCGGGAGCCCCGGGCGGGTTTGGCCCAGGACTTCCTCAGCCGGGAAACCGGCGCCCGGTTCTACGTCTTCCGCGCCCTGGCGGGGCTCCGGGGCAAAGCCCCCCTGGGGAAGATCCGGGACGACTTCGCCGGGACGGCGCGTTTGGCCTGGGACAATACCCGTGTCCTGAATAACGTGGGGATGGAAACCCTCAGGGCGGGATGGGTGGACGGGAGCCTTCCGTATTTTGAAGGCGCCGTGGAGCAGGATCCGGACTTCACCCTGGGCTGGTACAACCAGGGAATCGTCGCGCGGCAACAGGGTCGGACCCGGGACGCGGTCCAGTTCTTCCAAAGGGCGCTCCAGGCGGACCCGGCCTACAGCCCGGCGCGGGACAGTTGGGCGATCCTCCTCTACAACAACGGCCATCCCCCGGAGGCCGTGGACCAATGGCAGAGGCTCCTGGAACTCGATCCGTCCTACGCCCCGGGGTACCGGAACCTGGGTTTCGCACTCGCCACCCAGGACGTGACGATGTCCAAACAACTCCTGGCCCGGTACCTCCAAATAAACCCGGGTGCCCCTGAACGGGCCCAGGTCGAGGCTTTGTTGAACCATTGAACGGTTCGAACGATCCCTCAGGACAGGGTCCCCAACCCAAGTCGGCTGGGTTAAACTACACATCAGCTTGAACAAGGCGGGATGCGGCCATGGCGAGATTGGCGGGGGTATTCGCGAACGAGGGCGCCCAAAACGTGGGCATGGGCAAGGAATTCTACGACAAGTCCCTGACCGCCCGGAAATACTTCGATGACGCCGAGAAGATCCTGGAACTGAAGGTCGCCAAGCTTTGCTTCCTCGGCCCCAAGGAGGAGCAGGACCTCACCCCGAACGCCCATTACGCCACGTTTGTCTGCGGCGTGGCGGCCTGGGAACTCCTGGTGGCCAACAAACGGCGCGCCGAGGTGGTGACGGGGGCCGGGGTTGGCGAGATCGCCGCCCTGACGGCCGCCGAATGCCTGCCCTACGGGGCCGCCTTGAATTTCATCTACAAACGCGCCCAATGGATCGACGCGAAGGTGGGCCCGGACAAGGGCCGGTCGCTCATGGTCCAGGGGATCCCCACGGAGAGGCTGTCGGGGGCCCTCTCCCGGGAGGAAGGTGAGCTCCACCTGACCCACCGGTTGGCCCCTGACGTCCAGGTGGTGTGGGGCCCGCGGGAGGCGGCGGAATCCCTCGAGCTGGAATTGCAAGGCGCACCCGGCGTGAAGGTTACGTCCGCCACCACCCGGGGGCCGCTCCACACGCCCTTGGCGGCCGCCTGGGAAGCCGACCTGGAGGCCCTCCTGACGGCCTGCCTGGCGGGCGCCCCCCTCAAGAACCCGAAGGCCACCGTCCACCGGGTCTCCGACGGGGAATACGTGGGGACCCCCGAGGGTATCCGGGACATCCTGATCCGGCAGTATTCAAGACCGGTGGACTGGACCCAAACGGTGTCCGTCCTGACGGGCCGGGGGTACCGGACTTTCGTGGAGATGGGACCGGGGAAGGTCTACACCACCCTCGTCAAACGCATCGACAGCAACACCCGGGTGGCCAACGTGGAGGACGTGAAGTCGCTATCGGTGGCCCTGAAGGTGACTTCCTGAGGACCGAATGAAATTGCCCGTCCAAACCAGTTATTCCCGAGCCGGTCAATCCTCGTTTGGGACCCGGCGCCTTCGTCTCCTGGCCTTGGCCTTTGGGATCCTCGGGGTGTTCGGTTACGGCCCGGTCCCGGATCGGACCGCCGTTCCCGAGCCGCCGCCCCCCCCGACGGCGACTTCGACCGACAGCCCCGCCTCGACCCCCACGGGGACCCTCACGCCGCCCCCCAGTCCCACCCCCACGGGTTCCCCGACGGCCACGCCCGTGATCGTATTGCCGGTTTACCTGGAACCGACCGAAACGGCGACGCCGGTGGTGCCGGTCCCCACCCAAGAGTTGGACGACGTGGGGCCTGTCCCGACGCTGCCCGAACTGTCGGTCTTCCCGAATCCCGCCCAGGATAAGAACGTTTATTTCCGCTTCAGGTCCCCGGAGGATTGGAAGGTGGTGGTGCGTATCTTCGATTCCTACGGCGACGAGGCGGCCCGCCTCGATCAGGAAGGCAAGGACACCTTCGACCTCCCATGGGCCTTGGGCAAGATCGAGTCGGGCATCTATTACTACCGGATCACCGCGGAGCACTTGGCGTCCGGACGGATCCTGCGGTACCCCGTGGGCCGGTTCGTCGTGGACCGCATCAAGACCCGCAAATAGGGACGCCGGGACCGGGAAGGACTTTCCGTCGCTCGGGACCTGTTTTTCCCTTATGATGATCGGGGTTCTCCAAACATGAACGAAAAACCGCCTGAAATCCTGATCGTGGGCCGGCCCAACGTGGGCAAGTCCACCCTTTTCAACCGTTTCCTGGGCAAACCCATGGCCCTGGTGGACGACCGCCCCGGCACGACCCGTGACCTCAAGAGCGGTGAAGTCGAATGGGGAGGCCGGCTGTTCCAGGTGACCGATTCCGGCGGCTGGCTGCCGGGGGATGTCGAGGACCGAATCGCGGGCCAAGTGGGCCGGCTGATCGATGAGAAAAGCCGCGAAGCCGACCTCCTGCTCTTCCTGGTCGACGGCCAACAGGGCCTGACCCCGATGGACCAAAGCCTCGCCCGCTACCTGCACCAGCAGGGCGGCCGGGTGATCCTGGTCATCAACAAGGCCGACCGCCAGGAGGATGAGACGCCGTTCATGTCCGACTTCTCCCAACTGGGGTTCGAGGACGTCGTCTCCCTGTCCGCCATGCACGGCCTGGGCACGGATACCCTTTTGGACCTGCTCTGCGAACGGCTCCCCGTCACCCGGCTCGATCCGGAGGGGGAGGATTCCCAAAAGCCCTTCAAGATCGCGGTGGTGGGGAAACCCAACGTGGGGAAGTCCTCGCTCCTAAACGCCTTGATCGGGAAGAACCTCCTGGTCGTGGACAACACCCCTGGGACCACCCATGATTCCATCGCCGTGGTCCTCGAGCAGGGTGAACGGGACCTCGTGGCGGTGGACACCGCCGGCATCCGGGCGCCCAAACAGGTCGAATCCCGGGTGGAGAAGATCTCAATCGACCAGGCGCTGTACGAGATCCAGACCTGCCAAGTGGTGCTCTTCATCCTGGACGGGGAATTGGGCATGGCCCACCAGGACGTGACCTTGGCTCGGATGCTCCAGGAGGCCTTCCGGCCCGTGGTCATTGTGGTGAACAAGTGGGACATCCACCCGCCCGGCGCGGAACAGGCTTGGGCCGAGAAGAATGCCCGCCACACCCTCCGTTCCCTACGGTTCGCCCCGATCGTCTTCATTTCCGCCAAGACCAAGAAAAACTTGGAAAAAGTGGTGCCCCTGGCGAAGCAGGTCTATGAGGAAAGCTGCCGGAGGATCTCCACGGCGAAATTCAACCTGGCCCTCCGGGACGCCGTCAGCCGCCAAGCCCCGCCGTTCCGGCGGGGCAACCGTCTCCGCCCACTCTATGGTTTCCAGCGGTTGGGACACCCTCCGGCCTTTGAGATCTTCGCCAACCATCCCGAATCGGTGGTTCCTTCGTATTTAAGGTTCCTGGAGGAGTCCCTTCGGACGTCGTTCGACCTCCGAAACACCCCGCTTCAACTGGTGTTCAAGGCCAAGTCCCCCAATCCCAAGCGCCCCCGCAAACCCCATTACGTGAAGACCGAGAGATCCGGCCGGACCGCCCATCCGGACCCGGAGGTGCGGCCCAAAAGTCCCGGCGGTCCCCGGGTGGAGTCGTCCGGGGTCCCGAAGACGAAGAGAGAACGCCGGAAGCGCAGCGCCCGCCCGGGCTACCGGGGAGGCCGGCCGCGATGAACCAAAATTTCATCTTTTGGTTCGTCATCCTCTGGTCATACTTTTGGGGTTCCATCCCGACGGGGTACTGGTTGATGAAGTTCGGCAAGGACGTCGATATCCGCCGCCAAGGGAGCGGCAATATCGGCATGACCAACGTTTGGAGGTTCGCCGGGGCGAAGTGGGGGATCGCCACCCTGATCCTGGATATCCTCAAGGGCGTCGTGGCGGTCTGGATGGCCGGGAAACTGGACCCCGTTAACCGCGGGACGATGGTTCTTGCCGGGCTTTTCGTGATCATCGGGAACCTGTTTCCGATCTTCCTCCGGTTCAAGGGCGGGAAGGGAGTCGGGACGAGCATCGGGGTCTTTTACACCCTGTTGCCGATCCCCAGCCTGATCGGGACGGCCTTTTTCGGGCTCGTGATTTGGAGGTGGAAGATGGTGTCCGCCGCGAGCCTCGCCGGCGTCACGGCCATGGCCCTCGCGTCCTGTTATTTCCTGGGCGCCGACCAGGTGGAGCCCCATTTGGCCCTCTTGGTCTGCCTTTTGGTCTGGTACGGCCACCGCGCCAACCTGCTTCGCCTGTTGGCCGGCACCGAACGGAGAATCGGGTCCACGCCGCCTTCGGCCGCGCCGGAACCTCCCGGGAAGGACCAACCCGCATGAAAACCGCGGTCCTGGGGGCGGGAAGTTGGGGGATGACCCTGGCGGTCCATCTCCAACGGGTCGGTCATGGGGTGCGTCTATGGGAAATCGACCCGACCCGCGCGGGACGCCTCCAGGCGGAACGTGTGGATCGGGTGATCCTGCCGGGTTTGACCTTGCCGCCTCCCATCGAGGTGTCGTCCGACCTCGCCCAGGTTTTGGGGGGGGTCGGCGCCGTGGTTTTCGTGGTCCCATCGCACCACATGCGGTCCTCAGCCCGACGGGCCGCGTTATCCTGGCCGGGGGGGGCCTTCGCGGTCAACGCCGCGAAAGGTTTGGAGGAGGGAAGCCTCCGGCGCATGGATGAGGTGTTGGCGGAGGAACTCCCGAAAGGAACCTCCCTCGGGGTCCTTTCGGGACCCAGCCACGCCGAGGAGGTGGCCGAACTCCACCCCACGGCGCTGGTCGCGGCGGCCCGTGAGAAGGCCGAAGCGGCCCGGATCCAGGATCTTTTCCATGGTGATCCCCTCCGGATCTACACCTCCTCCGATCTTGTGGGGGTGGGTTTGGGAGGGAGCCTGAAAAACGTCATCGCCCTCGCCGCGGGGGTCCTCGATGGCCTGGGACTGGGGGACAACACCAAGGCCGCCCTCATGACCCGGGGCCTCCATGAGATCACCCGGTTGGGAGTCGCCTTGGGCGCCGCCCCGGAAACCTTCGCGGGGTTGGCGGGCATGGGGGACCTGTTCGTCACCTGCATGAGCCGTCACAGCCGTAACCGCCTCCTCGGGGAGAAGATCGGCAAGGGTTTGACCTTGGAGGCCGCCCTGGGCCAAATGGTCATGGTGGCCGAGGGCGTCAAGACGGCCCGAGCCGCGCGGGACCTCGCCCACGGTGTCCGGGTCGAGGTACCGATCGTGGAGCAGGTTTGCCGGGTCCTTTTCGAAGGGGTGCCGGCCCGGGAGGCCGTCAGGGCCCTCATGGCCCGGGACGCCAAGCCCGAGACCGGGGAACCCTGATGGACCGCGTGGGGCTAGCGCGGGGCCTCAAGCCGTTGGGCCTCAACCATGAACGGGCGAGGGCCGCCGTGGACGCCTTCTTTGACCAGATGGCCGATGTCTTGAACCGGGGCCGGGCCGTTTCTATAGTGGGTTTCGGCAAGTGGGAGTGGCGGACCCAACCCGCCAAGGACGCCTTGGATCCCCGGACCGGGGCGCCCCGTCGGGTCCCGGCCAGGCGAAAAGTGGGCTTCAAGCCGAGCGAACGGTTGAAAAGCGATCTCAATCCCGGCTTGGACCCGCCGTAACCGAAAGGAGGCCGTCATGGTTCCTGAGGAAAAGTTGATTTATACTATCGGCGACGCCGCACGGTTGATCGACGTGAAGCCCTATGTCCTCCGTTATTGGGAGACCGAATTCCACCGATTGAACCCCGAGAAATCCGTGACGGGTCAAAGGTGTTACCGCGCCAAGGACCTCCGGACGGCGCTGACGATCAAGCGGCTCCTCCATGCCGAGAAGTTCACCATCGCGGGAGCCAAGCAGAAACTTGAGGAATTGGGGGAGGATGGCTTGGACCAACTGAACATCTTCGGCGCTGCGGCCCCCAACCCGGGCCCTTCGGAGTCCTTGGTCCCGGAACCGGTCGTTCAGGCGAACGCCCCGGCCGCTAAGGAAAACCCGGTGGGGCGGCCCGCCATGATCCAAAGCGGGGAAGACGAGAGTTTGGCCACCCGGGCTGATCTAGGAGCCCTTCGCCGACTTATCGCCGAAAGCCTGGAACTCCTCCGGAAATACCCCTGACCTGAGCCCGGGAATTCCCTTGATCGGTTGGGTTTCCGCTTGAGCTATTGAACCCTTTTCCCTAAACTTGGTGTCCCTTCGGCCCCCCTATTGGGAGGCCGCTTCTTTTTGTGGAGGGACGGGGCCGGGGTGGACCCGGGGGCGGATGAAAGTCCACTTTGGAACGGATCCCAAAGTGATGGCAACCCGTCTGCGCATTGGGTTCGGGACAAAGCTGGTCTTTTTGACGATAGATCTGGCTTCTTGGACGGGGTGTAGCGCAGTGGCTAGCGCACTTGGTTCGGGACCAAGGGGTCGGAGGTTCGAATCCTCTCACCCCGACCAAGAAGCCAGATCTGTAGGAAGTTTGGGTCAAACCCGACCAAGATGCCAGAAATGGATGGGCGGGATCACCCCGACCCAGAAGCTAGATTTAATGGGGAGAAAAAGCCGGTTCGTTCAAGCCGTCAAATGGTCGGTGACAATTCGGGGCGTGGCGCAGCCTGGTAGCGCAATTGCATGGGGTGCAAGAGGTCGCAGGTTCAAATCCTGCCGCCCCGACCATTTTAAACCCGGGAAACCTGGGGACCGGCAACGGTCATGACAACCCTCCGAGCCCTCGGGGGGTTTTTCTTTATGGATTTTTCGGCAGTTTGGGATGGGCTGGTAATCCGACCCTTCCCTCAGTATATATATGCCGACATTTGACACTTTGTCCCGGAACCCAACGTCCAATCGACGAATCCCGAATGCTGAAGATGGGACATGACCGGAGAATTGGAACCGCATGGGCCGCCGCACCCACGTTCGTAACCTCCCCAAGCGAAAACGGCCCACGATCCGCGCCCGTCGGGCCCGTCTCGCGTCGGTTCCGGCCGACTCGGTGCCGATGGATCCCGAGCGGAGCGGTCTTCCTTTCGCACCGGGATGGGGTTTGTTCCTATTGCGCCTGGTGTTCGGGTTGGGCCTCATGCGTCACGGCATGGGCAAGTGGGGACAAATGGACGCTTTCACCCAAACCATCGCGGCCCTGGGGTTTCCCTTGGCGGAGCAGGCGGCTTGGGCGGCCATGGGGTCCGAGTTCCTCGGGGGCGCCCTTTGGGTCCTGGGTTGGAAGACCCGGTTGGCCTCCTTCTTCATTGGAGTGACGATGTCCGTCGCGGTTTTCCTGCAATACGCCCAGGACCCTTTCGAGAAAAAGGAAACAGCCCTGGCGTACCTGGCAGTGGCCGGGGTCCTGTTCATCGCGGGGCCCGGGCGTTGGTCGTTGGACCGATCTGAAAGGAACCTTTCCTGACCATGACATCCCCGAATTCCCTTGGACGTATCGTGTCGCGATGCCTTTGGCTCGTCCCATTGCTGTTGGCCGGCTGTTCCGGCACCCGGGTCCGGGTGGGGGACGGGGTGGTGGAGGCGCCGTTACAAGAAGTGACCGGAGTGGATACGGCCGCTGTGGCCCGCGCCAAGGACAAGCCCGCGGTGGGCCTATGGGACGCCTATGCTTTTGCTGTGGAGCGCACCGAACGGCTCGCGGTTGAATATGAGGATGTGGAACAGTCGCGTGCCCACGCCGAGGAAGCAATCGGGAGCTACCTGCCCCAGGTTTCCCTCAAGGGGTCCAAGGGCTACCAACAATCGGTCCCGGGCGTGGCGCCCCCGGTCCAAACGGTTTTCTTGAACGTCCATCAACCCCTCATCACGGGCTTGAACGAGGTGGCGGCTCTCAAGGGCGCCTCCCATGAGCGTTGGATGAGGATCAGCCTACTCCGTCATGACGCGGGCCGCCTTCTTCTTGACGTGGCCCGGGCCTATTACACCGTCATCCAGACCCAGGAATCACTCCGGACCGAGTTGTCGACCCAGGAAATCACCAAGAAGATGTTGGCCCAGGAACGGGTTTTCCGCGACCAGGGCCGTATCCGCCAGAGCGACCTCTTAAGCACCGAGGCCCAGTTGGCCCAGGGGGACGCCGTGGTCTCGACCCTCCAGGACCAGCTCGTGCAGGCCCGGGAGAATTTGGCCAACCTGACCGGAATGGAGCCGGACCGGGAACTGGCATTGGACGATCCGGCGGGCTTCCCGGAATATCAGGGAACGTTGGAAGACGCCGTCCATAAGTCCGGTATCCGTTGGGATGTCCGCGCGTCCTATGAGGCCTACCAGATGGCCAAGGACCAACTGCTGGCCGCCGAGGGAAGCCGCCTGCCGAGCCTTGCCGCCGACGGCGATTATTACCTCGACCGGACGGGCGGGAGCAACCCCGGTAAGTGGGACGCGATGCTGAGCGTCCAGATACCTATTTTCAACCTGGCGGGCCTGGAGGGGAAGGCGCGGGAATACCAGTCAAAAAAACGACAGGCCGCCTTGGCCCTCACGCAGGCGCTCCGCTCGGCCAAGGAGGAGATCCGCGAGGCCTTCCAGGCCTACCAGAATTCCCTGAAGGAAGATGAGGCCTACCAGAAGGCCCTGACGGCCACCCAAAAGAGCCATGACGCGATGGAGCAGGACTACAGCCACCATCTGATGAACATCGTGGATTACCTGAAGTCGGTCTCCGACCTGGAACAGGCGGAATTGGCCCGGGCCAGGTCGCGCACCCAATGGCGCATCCAGCGCGTTTGGCTGGGGGTCGCCACGGGCGAGTTCCCGGTCACCCACGCCTTGCCGTCTGGAGAAGCTACCCCCGCCGTTTCCCCCGAGGTGAAGCCATGACCCTTTCCGACATCTCCATCAAGAACCCGGTCTTCGCCTGGATGCTCATGGCCGCGCTGATCCTGTTCGGCGCCATTTCCTTCTCCCGTATGGGCGTAAGCCAGATGCCCGACGTGGACTTCCCGGTGGTCAACGTCAGCATCACCAACCAGGGCGCGGCGCCCGTGGTCATGGAAACCGAGATCGTGGACATCGTCGAGGACGCCGTCATGACCGTTGAGGGCGTGCGCCACGTGACCTCCACCAGCCGGGAAGGGTCCGCCAACATCACCATCGAATTCAACTTGAACCGAGACATCGACGTGGCCCTCCAGGAGGTGCAGACAAAGGTGTCGCAAGCCCAGCGGTTGTTGCCGAAGGAAATGGACCCGCCGATCATCACCAAGACCAATCCCGAGGACAATCCCATCATTTGGCTCGCGCTGACCGCGAACGACCCGTCCATCCACCCGCGGGACCTGATGATCTACGTCCGGGACGTCCTTCGGACGCAGTTCACCAGCGTCGCGGGCGTCGGCGACGTGCGTTTGGGCGGCTACCTCGACCCGAACCTCCGGATCTGGGTCAACGGTGACGCGATGTCCAGGAACCAGCTCACCGCCAATGACCTCGTGAACGCCATCACTAATGAGCACGTCGAGCTGCCCAGCGGCCTGCTGGAGTCGGGGGCCACCAACGCCAACGTCCGCACGATGGGGGAAGCCACGAAGGTCAAGGAATTCGAGGACATCCTCATCAATACCAGGGGGGGCCAGCCCAATTACTCGCCTTTCCCCCTCAAACGGGTGGCCCGCATCGAGGAAGGCATGGCCGACGTGACCCGTATCAGCCGGGCCAACGGCCTTCCCGCGGTGGGGTTGGGAATCATCAAGCAACGCGGCACGAACGCCGTCGAAGTGGCCCGCAACGTGAAACAGAGGATTGAGGAGGTCCGGAAAGTCCTTCCTCCGGGCTTTGGGCTGGGCATCCGGGTGGACACCACCAAGTTCATCGAGAACTCGGTCCACGACCTGAACAAAAACCTGGTCCTTTCGGCCCTGGGTACGGCCCTGGTCTGCTGGCTTTTCCTAGGCTCCTGGACCTCGACCCTCAACATCCTGTTGGCGATCCCGACTTCCATTGTGGGGGCCTTCACCATCCTCTATTTCGCCGGTTTCACCTTGAACACCTTCACCCTCTTGGGCCTGTCGCTGGCCATCGGCATCGTGGTGGACGACGCCATCATGGTCCTGGAGAACATCGTTCGACACCAGGAGATGGGTAAACACCGCATCCTGGCCGCGTCCGTGGGCGCCCGGGAAGTCACCTTCGCCGCCATCGCCACGACCATGGCCATCCTGGCGATCTTCCTGCCGGTCGCCTTCATGAGCGGCATCATCGGCAAGTACCTTTTCCAATTCGGCGTGACCCTGACCGCCACGGTCCTGCTGTCCCTGCTGGAGGCCCTGACCCTCACCCCGATGCGCTGCTCGCAGTTCGTGACGGTGGGAACGCGCACCTCGGGGCTCGAGAAGTTCGTGGAGTCCGCCTTCCACTCCATGGCGGACGCTTACCGGCGGATGTTGGGAAAAACCCTCCGGTACCGTTGGAGCGTCGTCTTGTTGGCCACGGGGTTCTTCATCGCCAGCATCTTCCTGACTTTCTTCCTCCGTAAGGAATTCGTTCCATCCCAGGACCAGTCGATGTATCTCGTCTCACTGACGACGGCCGTCAACTCCTCGTTGGACACCACCAACGACAAGTTCGTGGAGGCCGAGAAGCTGCTGTTGAAACGGCCTGAAGTCGAAGGGTATTTCGGCAACGTCGGTGGTTTCCAGGGGGGACAGCTCAATACCGGCAGCCTGTTCGTCAACCTCAAGGATAAGGGCAAGCGAGGTATCGATCCGGAGGCACACCATGAATTGTCCCAAATCGAGTCCATGGGAGCCCTTCGCAAGGACCTTTCGAAGCTCACCGGTGTCCGGATCTCGTTTCGGGACCTTTCCACCGGCGGATTCGCCGCCTCCCGCGGATACCCCATCGAATTAGGTATCCGGGGACCGGATTGGGATACCCTCACCGGGGCGGCGGAGAAGATGAGGGCGGCCATGGCCGCAAGCGCCCTCATGACGGACGTGGACACCGACTACCAAACGGGAATGCCCGAAGTGGATGTCATCCCCGACCGGGAAAAAGCCACCCGCCGCGGCGTCAGCATCGGGGCCATCGCGCAAACCGTGGACTTCCTGGTGGGCGGCGAAAAAGTGGGGGAGTATCCACGGGGAGACCACCGGGACGACATCCGGATCCGCCTGGAACCCGACCAGAGGTCCAAGGCCGAGCAGATCCAACGGTTGTATGTCCGCAATAACCGGGGTGAACTGGTGCCCCTTTCCGACCTGGTCACCCTCGTGACGAAACCGACCCTCCAACAGATCAGCCGGGTGGACCGCCAACGCACCATCAGCCTCTTCGCCAACGTGGCAAAAGGGAAGTCGCAGACCGACGCCATGGCCGAAGTCCAGAGACTCGCCAAGAATATCCTGCCGCCGGGCTATTTCGCGGTCTTCACGGGATCTTCCCAAACCTTCAGCGAGTCCTTCAGCGACCTGGGGTTCGCCCTCTTGCTGGGCGTCCTGGTGGCCTACATGGTCTTGGCGAGCCAATTCAACAGTTTCGTCGACCCCTTCAGCGTCCTGATGGCGTTGCCTTTCAGCGTGTCAGGGGCCTTCCTGGGGTTGTTGATCTTCAACCAGTCCTTGAACATCTACAGTTTCATCGGTCTCATCCTATTGATGGGCATCGTGAAAAAGAACTCCATCATGATGGTGGACTTCACCAACCAGATCCGGAAAAGGGACAAGAAATCCGTCGAGGAGGCGCTTTTGGAGGCCTGCCCCCTGCGGTTCCGCCCGATCCTGATGACTTCCGTCGCCTGTATCGCGGCCGCCATGCCCCAGGCTTTCGCCCATGGGGCGGGATCCGAAACCCAAGTGCCTATGGCCGTGGTGGTGATCTTCGGGATGATGGTTTCCACCATCCTCACTTTGTTCGTGGTTCCATGCTTCTACAGCCTGGTGGCACCCCTGGAAAGCCGCCATGCCCATGAGGATCTCTTGGAGGAAGTCCTGGGCAACACCCTGGAACACGTGGAATCCCAAGCCTGAATGGGAAGAAACCCCGGTTGGGCCGTCCATAGGGGTGAACAACGCGGAATCCGAGGATCTGGGCTGCGGTCAGATGGGATGCAACTAGGGGGAAGCCATGGGGAAGGCCTTCATCGGAGTCGTTTCCGGCCGGGTCCAGGGTGTGGGTTTCCGCTATTTCACCAGGGACTTGGCCCAGGAACTGAAGGTCCAAGGTTGGGTGAGGAACCTCCCGGACGGCCAGGTGGAGTTCCATGTTGAAGGGCCCGAGGACGCCGTCGAAGAACTGTTGCTGCGTTTGAAGCAAGGCCCCGTCTCGGGAAGGGTGGACCGGATGGTGGGCGACTGGCTGCCCTCACCCCAAGGTTTCGGCCATTTCGAGATCCGGCCCTGACATGGCCCCCCGAACCCTTCCCCGCGAAAATGGCGCCCCCAAGAAAAAGGCCAGGGGCCCTTCCCTGGTGTTGGCCCGCGGCCAGAAGCCCGCGGCGCCCCAAGGGACCTATCCCACCCACCACGTCACCACGGACAGCCTGAAGCTCTACTTCAAGGAAATCTCCCGGGTACCCCTCATCAACGGCGACGAGGAGAAGGCCCTTTCCAAACGCATCGAGCAGGGCGACCTGGAAGCCAAGCAAAAGCTCGTGGCGGCCAACCTCCGCCTTGTCATCAAGATCGCCAAACGGTACATGAACCAGGGCATCGCCTTCCAGGACCTCATTGAGGAAGGCAACCTCGGCTTGATCAAGTCCGCCGAGAAGTTCAATTGGCGCCGGGGGTTCAAGTTCAGCACCTACGCGACTTG
>Ga0265334_10000224_pt1 | contig 32483 bp, 27 predicted proteins | sample 42023metaG_FD_192442 | JGI IMG/M metagenome (GOLD analysis project Ga0265334, IMG submission 192442) | Rhizosphere microbial communities from Carex aquatilis grown in University of Washington, Seatle, WA, United States - 4-20-23 metaG | ecosystem: Host-associated > Plants > Roots > Rhizosphere... | reverse complement strand
TTTCCGGCCTCGTCCCTGCGGGGCACTCTCGTGAGGCTATCGGAGTCGCTCGGCTCCCATGACCTACTTGGGATGCCCAGCCGGTGGCGGATCCACCCTCACCGCCGTCTCACGGGTGATCCGGGCACTCACACCCGCCGAAGAACGGCGACGACCTTGCCGAGGACCTGCGCCTCGTCCCCCGGGATCGGCTCGTAGGCGCTGTTGTGCGGAAGCAGCCACACGTGGCCGCCCTTGCGACGGAAGGTCTTGACCGTCGAGGCGCCGTCCAGCACCGCGGCCACGATGTCGCCGTTCTCCGCGACGGGCTGCTGCCGCACCGCCACCCAGTCGCCGTCGCAGATCGCCGCCTCGATCATCGAGTCGCCGACCACCTTCAGCAGGAACAGCTCGCCGTCTCCGACGAGTTGGCGGGGGAGGGGGAAGACGTCGTCCACCACCTCGTCCGCCAGGATCGGACCGCCGGCGGCGATCCGGCCCAGAACCGGCACATAGGACGGGGTGGGCCGGGCGTCGTTCTCCTCAGCCGTGTCTCTCACCACGTCCTCATCGGAATACCCGGTGATCCCGTGGGACCGGCCGGACAGTGCGTGGCGGCTCCCGGATCCGGGTTCCCGGGCGTCGTTGGGCAGCGTGACCTCGATCGCACGAGGCCGGTTGGGGTCACGACGCAGGTAACCCTTGCGCTCCAGGCTCGTGAGCTGGTGGGCGACGCTGCTCGGGCTGGTCAGACCCACCGCCTCCCCGATCTCGCGGAGGCTGGGGGGATAGCCGCGGCGCTCGACGGCATCCCGGATGGTCTCGAGCACCAGACGCTGCCGGGCGGTGAGGCCGTCCCCGGTGTCGGGTGCGTCCGGGAAGGGATGCACGGACGCACCGGACTGCTCGGCGGGCGGCACCGCCCGCGTCGCTGGACGATCCCTGGTGTCCCGTGCTCTGGCCACGATGAGTTCCTTCCCTGGTCCGACCGTGCCCGTGCCGGCCTCCGGTGCCGGCCGGTCCTGCCTGAACCGTTCCGCTCGGCCCGGCCGAGCCGTTGCTGCCCGGTCGAGCAACCATCACTGGTTCCGTCGTGCTGTTGCCGCGGAGCGGGACGTGCGGCGCGCGTGCCCGAGCCGTGACCGCCCGCATTCCCGGGGCTCGCGGACTCCGGGCGCGCAGGACTGCTGGCAGGGCCCCGGCGTCCGGAGTTGAGGGACGCCGGATCTGCGTGGGTTCACCGTAGCGCGTTCGAACACATGTCTCATCCCTCTGTGGGGAAGTGTCGCCGCCCCCGGCCCTTCGCTCTCCGGCTGTGCCCTCTCTGTCCGGTCCCTCCTCCATTCGAGCCGTCCCCTGTCCGAACCGTTCTCGCCGTCGGCTCCTCCACCTCCGCGGGTGCCGTCGTACGTGATCCCGCGGTGCCGTCAGGCGAGCCTGGGCGCCACCACCGACCAGGAGCGGGAGTGCCTGCCGTCGTCTGGTGGACAGCCGCGCCCGCGTCTGATAGGAATCCGTACACATGTTCGATCGAACACCTGTACGGATGGCTCGCTCGGTTCGGGTCCGATCGATGGGCCCGGGCGGGACGGGATCGGGTGGCACGGACGGTGTGCCGGCGGCCCGGAGCGAGGCGCTGATTCGCGAGGGGTGAACGACCGTCCGGGGGGCGGAGCGAAGGGGCGGAGGCCCCGCGAAGTGAGGAACCCCGGGGTGACGTGGTGAAGCGGAGTCGGGACGGCAGGAGGCGGGCCGGTGGGAGCAGAGTGGGCAGGGCGAGCGCAGGGGAACGCCCCGCACGTGGTGGGGCGACCGGTGGTGCTATCGGGCGGAGCTGCCGCATCCCGGGGGCAACGGAATCGTCGGGCGGGCGCGGCGGGGGTGTCGCGTCGTGCCGCGGGTCCACTGCGGCACACCGGGGCGCCTCCGGGTCGGGGGGCGGTAGTGATCCCCATCGGGCGAGGCCTGCGCACGGAGTGTGATCGTCCGCTGCGACTGACCCGCCGGGGCGTGTTCGTGGTGCGGTTCCTCGTGGGGGTGGCGGTGGTCACGGCGATGACCCTGGCCTTCGCTCTGTTGAGCCGGCCGGCGGAGGCCGGCCAGCGAGGGGGCCCGTTGCCCGTGAGTTACCGCGTGGTGCAGCCGGGGGAGACGCTCTGGCGGATCGCCCGGCAGGTTGCCCCGGACACCGACCCGCGGGACACCGTGGCAGAGCTGGTCGAACTGAACGCACTGCCCGACTCCGAGGTGCGTGCGGGGCAGCGCATCGCCGTACCGGCCGCCGATTGACCAACTGCCTGGTCGTGATGTGAGACCGGCAACGTGCCCCGGCGACACGCGGGACCGGCTTGCGTCGCGTCTGCCAGAGGCATAGCGTCTTCCCCAAGATGTAGTAGTTACACCGCTGTAAGTCGTCCACATGTAGTCCACGGGCCGGGCAGGGTTACCCACAGCTCATCCCCAGGGTCGTCCACAGCGGTGTTGTGGTGAAGTGTTCGGTTCGTCCGCAGGGGAGGTCGTGAAGTCATGCACTGCCCCTTCTGCAGGCACTCGGACTCGAGGGTGGTCGACTCCCGTAGCAGTGAGGACGGTGCCGCCATCCGGCGACGGAGGCAGTGTCCCGCCTGCGGGCGGCGCTTCAGTACGGTGGAGTCGGCCAGCCTGTCCGTGGTCAAGCGCTCGGGTGTCACGGAGCCGTTCAGTCGTTCGAAGATAGTGAACGGACTGCGCAAGGCCTGCCAGGGGCGTCCGGTCAGTGATGACGATCTTGCGCTGTTGGCGCAAAGGGTCGAGGAACAGATCCGGTCGCGAGGGTGCGCCGAGATCGACGCGCACGAGGTCGGTCTGACGATCCTGGCTCCTCTGCGTGACCTGGACGAGGTCGCCTACTTGCGGTTCGCGAGCGTCTACCAGGGCTTCGAGTCCCTGGAGGACTTCGAGGCCGCGATCCTGCTCCTGAGGGCCGGCCACGACGACCGCTCTCGGGGGTCCACCCGCCGTCCCGTCGACGTCACCGGATCTCCCTGATCCGCGCGGTGGTCGGAGGATCGGGGATCCACCCGGCTCCGCCGCCGTCCATCCGGGCACTGCGCCCGGGACGGAACGTCCCGAACCATGCTGAACGAGGCGGTCGGGGCGCTCGGCAGGTCTTCCAGGGCCTGCAGTCCGCCGGACTGTTCGCGTGTGCTCTCGCGCGGGTGTCCGGCGCCGACCATGCATGTGCCGACCATGCATCAGCGCGTGAGCACCGCCGGTTCCCCCTCCCGGGGTCGAACCGGCCGCCATCCGGACCACCAGGAACGGATCACCACAGACGGATCATCACGACAGCAGGACGCCGTGCGCCGAAGAGAACGGCGCACGGGCCGGAGTTTCCCGGGGCGGGCGTGCGGGCACGACGGACGTGACCGCGTGAACGGGGAGGACTCCGCGATACGAAGGGCCGGCAGGACCACGAAGCCGGCACGACAGAGGCCGGAACCTTTCGCATACCAAGGGGTAGGAACACCATGACGGAAACCACGTCGGACGCCGGCACGCGCAAGACCAAGGGCGACGGCCCTCGGGTGCAGCGCACGGGACTGGCGGTCACCCGGGTGTTCACCACGGACGGTGTGCACCCCTACGACGCGGTGACCTGGGAACGCAGGGACGTCGTCCAGACCAACTGGAAGACCGGAGAGACGATCTTCGAGCAGCCCGGGGTGGAGTTCCCGGACTTCTGGAGCCTGAACGCCTCGACCATCGTCACCACCAAGTACTTCCGCGGGGCGCTCGGCACGGATGCCCGGGAGTGGAGTCTCAAGCAGCTCATCGATCGCGTGGTGATGACCTACGCCAAGGTGGGCAAGGACCGGGGCTACTTCGCCACCGACGCGGACGCCGAGATCTTCGAGCACGAGCTGACCTGGATGCTGCTGCACCAGGTGTTCAGCTTCAACTCCCCGGTCTGGTTCAACGTCGGCACTCCGGCCCCTCAGCAGGTCTCGGCCTGCTTCATCCTGTCCGTGGACGACTCGATGGAGTCGATCCTGAACTGGTACCGGGAAGAGGGGTTCATCTTCAAGGGCGGCTCGGGAGCCGGCCTGAACCTCTCCCGGATCCGCTCGTCCAAGGAACTGCTCTCCAGCGGCGGAACCGCCTCGGGGCCGGTCTCGTTCATGCGCGGCGCCGACGCCTCGGCCGGGACGATCAAGTCCGGCGGCGCGACCCGTCGGGCCGCCAAGATGGTGGTCCTGGACGTCGACCACCCGGACATCGAGGAGTTCGTCGAGACCAAGGCCCGCGAGGAGCACAAGATCCGTGCTCTGCGGGACGCCGGATTCGACATGGACCTGGGTGGGCGGGACATCGCCAGCGTGCAGTACCAGAACGCCAACAACTCGGTGCGGGTCTCCGACGAGTTCATGCGGGCCGTGGAGAACGACGAGCCGTTCGGGCTGCGCGCCCGCACGACCGGGGAGATCATTGAGTCCCTCCGGGCGCGGGAGCTCTTCCACCGCATGGCACGGGCCGCCTGGGAGTGCGCCGATCCCGGGATCCAGTACGACGACACGATCAACGACTGGCACACCACGCCCGACTCGGGCCGGATCACCGCTTCCAACCCGTGCAGCGAGTACCTGCACCTGGACAACTCCAGCTGCAACCTCGCCTCGCTGAACCTGATGAAGTTCCTCAAGCCGGACGGGAGCTTCGACTCGGCCACCTTCGTGAAGGTGGTGGAGCTCGTCATCACCGCAATGGACATCTCCATCTGCTTCGCCGACTTCCCGACCGAGGCCATCGGGGAGACGACGCGCCGGTTCCGCCAGCTGGGCATCGGTTACGCGAACCTCGGTGCGCTGCTCATGGCCTGCGGCCTCGGGTACGACTCCGACGGCGGTCGTGCGCTGGCGGCGTCCATCACCTCCCTGATGACCGCGACGGCGTACCGGCGCTCCGCGGAGATGGCGGGAGTCGTGGGCCCCTACGACGGGTACGCCCCCAACGCCGAGGGGCACCGCCGGGTGATGCGCAAGCACGCGGCCGCCCACGACGCGGTGCGTGGCGTCAACGCCGTGGACCGCGACGTGCACCGGGTCGCGACCCGGGAGTGGAACACCTGCCTGAAGGTCGGGGAGCGGGACGGGTGGCGCAACGCGCAGGCGAGCGTGCTGGCGCCCACCGGGACCATCGGCTTCATGATGGACTGCGACACCACCGGCATCGAGCCGGACTTCTCGCTGGTCAAGTTCAAGAAGCTGGTCGGCGGCGGGTCGATGCAGGTGGTCAACCAGACCGTGCCGAACGCCCTGGCCCGGCTGGGCTACCCGAGCGAGACGGTCGAGGCGGTGGTCGCGTACATCGCCGAGCACGGCCACGTCGTCGAGGCACCCGGCCTGCGTCCCGAGCACCACGAGGTCTTCGACTGCGCGGTCGGGGAGCGGGCGATCCAGCCCCTCGGCCACGTGCGGATGATGGCCGCCTGCCAGCCGTTCCTGTCGGGGGCGATCTCCAAGACCGTGAACCTGCCCGAGACGGCGACCGTCGAGGACATCGCCGACGTCTACCTCCAGGGCTGGAAGCTCGGGCTGAAGGCGCTGGCCGTCTACCGCGACAACTGCAAGGTGGGTCAGCCCCTGTCCGACGCGAAGTCGGCCAGGTCCACGGAGGCGGCCAAGGCCGAGGCCGCGCCCGCGGTCCGGGTGGAGTACCGGCCGATCCGCAAGCGCCTGCCCAAGCGGCGTCCCAGCCAGACCATCTCGTTCACGGTCGGGGGCGCCGAGGGCTACCTGACCGCGGGGTCCTACCCGGACGACGGTCTCGGGGAGATCTTCCTGAAGTTCGGCAAGCAGGGCTCGACCCTGGCCGGGGTGATGGACGCCTTCTCGATCGCGGTCTCTATCGGGCTGCAGTACGGCGTGCCCCTGGAGACGTTCGTGGAGAAGTTCACGAACCTGCGGTTCGAGCCGGCCGGTCTCACCGACGACCCGGACATCCGCATGGCGCAGTCAATCATGGACTACGTCTTCCGGCGGGTGGCGCTGGACTACCTCGACTTCGACACCCGGTCCGCCATGACGATCTACACGGCCCAGGAGCGGACCCGCCAGCTCGAGACGGGTTCCTACCTGCCGTCGGACTCCGAGGACGACGAGGACCTGGAGACGCTGGCCCAGTCCGCGTCGTCCCGGCGGACAGGGGCCGGCAAGCCGGGGGAGCAGCAGGCCAAGGACGCGCAGGCGAAGGCGAGTATCGCCGAGGCCGCGGCCCGGCCGGTGCCCGTGGAGGTGCACTCCTCCGCGGAGCTCATGGAGCGGCTGCAGGGACGGGCGTCGGACGCGCCGATGTGCTTCACCTGCGGAACGAAGATGCGCCCGGCCGGCTCCTGCTTCGTCTGCGAGGGCTGCGGGAACACCTCCGGCTGCAGCTGAGGCCGAAGCACTTCCCGGGCTCCTGCTGAACGCGGGGAGGGTGCACCGCACGGCGTGAGACGACGCCGTGCGGTGCTCCGACTGGTCCACCCGATCCCCTCATGGAAGAGTGCCGGGAGGACGGGGGCGCCGGCACCGGTCGATGAGTTCTGCCTGGAGGAGGCGTCTCGCTCGCCATGACATTCACCACGGCACACGTGTCCATGTCCCTCGACGGCTTCATCGCCGGTCCGGACCAGACCCTCGACAACCCGATCGGGGTCGGTGGGTTGGACCTCCACCGGTGGCATTTCGACGCCGAGTTGCCCGGTCACGAGATCGATGCCCGCTGGACCGCGATGTTGTTGCGTCCGCGGGGCGCCTACGTCATGGGGCGCAACATGTTCGGCCCGGTGCGTGGCGAGTGGTCGTCGTACCCCGGCGATTGGCGCGGTTGGTGGGGTGACGAACCGCCGTACCACGCGCCCGTGTTCGTGCTGACCCACCATGAACATGAGCCGATCGAGATGGCGGGTGGAACGACCTTCCACTTCGTCACGGAGGGCTTCCTCGCAGCATTGGCCATGGCCCGCGAGGCAGGGGACGGTGACGTCGACGTGGCCGGTGGTGCCTCGGCCGTACGCCAGGCACTCCTCCACGGCGTCCTCGACGAGCTCACCCTCGACATCGCCCCGGTGCTCCTCGGCGCGGGAGAGCGCATCTTCGATCCCGGGATCGAAGCCACCCTGGAGCAGGCCGAGGTGGAGCACTCGCCGTGGGCCACCCACCTGCGTTTCCGGATCACGTACTGACCGGTCCGGGCAGCTGATCGGAACGCCTGCCGGTGACGCCGCCGGGGTGGCACGATCTGCTGCCGTGACCCAGGTGGACCCGCAGAAGCTCGTGGACCAGGTCCAGGCGACACTCGCCCCGGACGAGGTCCTCGTCTGGGCAGGGATGCCCGACCCGTCCGTCGTGCTGACGGCGTCCGACGTGTTCCTCATCCCGTTCTCGATCGCGTTCTGCGGCTTCGCCTTCTTCTGGGAGGCGATGGCGTTCACGATCCATGCCCCCGTGGTCATGGTGGTCTTCGGGGTGCCCTTCGTCCTGATCGGGCTCTACCTGGTGGTCGGGCGCTTCCCGCACAAGCGACGGATGGCCCGCCGGACCGTCTACGCCCTGACCACCCGCAGGATCATCAGCGTCTCGCCGCGCTCGCGCACCGAACTGGCGGTGCGCGGTACTCCGTTCACGGTGCGTCGGGCGCGAAACGGGCGGCACGCCAGCGTGGCTTTCGGACGGACCTGGGTGAGTGACGACTCGTCCTCGTCCGGCGGACATGTCCGGGCGACCCTGATCTTCCATGACGTCGCGGAGCCGGACCCGATGCTCCAGGCGCTGTACCGCCTGGCGGGCCCTGAGTCCCACACCGGGGCGGTCGAGGGGCTGATGACGGGGCCGGTCGGGGGACCGCCGAGGACCGAGGCACCGGTGGCCGTCGGTGTCTTCAGCGCTGCCGAGCTCGGTGCTCCGGCGCAGCGCGCTCGTCCGGCGCGAGGGACTTGACCCACCGGGCCCACTCCGGTTGCGACCGGTACCCGTTGGCCTGCCATGCCTGGTGCGCGAGCCCGTTCTCCCGCAGCACCATCGCGTCCGCCCGAGTCCCGCCCAGGGCCTGGAACCGTTCCTCGGCTCGCTCCAGGAGCGCGCTGCCGATGCCCTGGCGTCGACGGTCCGGCGCCACGGCCAGCCGGTACAGGTGGTACCGCCATCCGTCCCACCCCGCGATGACGCTACCGACCAGGCGTCCCTCGTCCTCGGCGAGGAGCAAGGCGCCCGGGTCCCGGGCGAGCAGACGCTGCAGTGCGGTGTCGCTGTCCGGTGGCCTGTGCGCGTCCTCGGCCGCGACCTGCCAGAAGGCGAGGATCCTCGGGATGTCCTCCACCGCGGCGGTCCGCATGGTCACCATGCAGCGACCCTACTCGGCGGGGCGTCACCCGAGCCCAGGTCGGGCAGCAGCCGCCGTGCCCAGCAGTGGCAACAGCCGCCGCCCCCACCTTGACGTTGACGTCAAGGTCAAGCGGTGTGGGGCATGGACCGGAGGTCCGAGACGCGCACCGCCCCCAGCGTTCTCGGCGGGGATGCGGTCCAGGAGGTGGAGCGCGATCAGGCCTGCCCGGTCCGGCCCGGTGGAGTGCGTCCGGCCCGGTGGAGTGCGGCGCGACTCGGCTCGGCCCGGCCCGGTGTGATGTGGCCCGGTGCGGTTGCCGAGCGTCAGTGACCGAACTCGTCCGAGTCGGCGGCGGCCGACTCTCCCTGGTCCAGGGCGTCGAGGCGGGCGAGCTGCCGCTCGTCGAGCACCACCTCGAGCGAATCGAGGTTCTCGCGCATGCGTTCCGGGGAGGCCGACTTCACCACGGCGGTCGCGCCGAGTTGGCGGACCCAGGCGAGCACGGTCTGGGCGGGCGTGCACCCGGCCTCGCGAGCAACCTCCTGGACCGTCCCGTCGTCCAGCACCCGTGCCCCTCCGCCGCCCAACGGGCTCCATGCCTGGACCACGACACCCCGGGTTGTGCAGTACTCCCGCGCCGTCGGCCGCGAGGTGAACGGACTGAGCTGGACCTGGTCGACGTCCGGGATCACGCCTGCCTCGGTGAGTACCCGCTCCAGATGGGTGGGCTTGAAGTTCGAGACCCCGATCGCCCGTACCCGTCCCGCCGCGAGCAGATCGGCCAGCCCCTGGCAGGCGGCGACATACCGGTCCTGCTGGGGGTTCGGCCAGTGCACCAGGAGCAGATCCACGTAGTCCAGGCCCATCCGGTCGAGCGACGACTCCAGGGCCTGCACCACGAGTTCCCGGCCGTGCCACCGGGCGTTGAACTTGGTGGTGACGAAGACCTCCTCGCGCGCCAGCCCGCAGGCACGCACCGCTCGTCCCACGCCGCGTTCGTTGCCGTAGTTCTCGGCGGTGTCGACGAGCCGGTAGCCGAGCTCGATCGCCCGGGGGACGACACGCTCGGCCTCCTCGTCGTTGAAGGGCCAGGTGCCCAGACCGAGCACGGGCATCCGGGCGCCGTGGGTCAGGGAGACGGTGGGGGCCAGGAGATCGGACACGTCGGGCTCCTCGGTGGGTCGGGGAGGGGGCGGAACGGTCGAGCAGAAACGGACCCCACCGGGGACGGAGCGGTCGAGGGGGCGTGGTGGCCGACCGGACGGGGTCGGTGGTGGACGGCGCGAGCGGCGGGAGGCGGGGGAGTGTGCGGCCGGACGCGAGCCATCGTCGCAGGCGCAGCGCCCGCCGGCACAGGTGAGTGGACCGGCGGCGGGCGTACTTCCACGCGCAGCGCAGCGGGGTGCGGTGGGCGGTGCGGTGGGCAGTGAGCGTTGGCGCCTGAGTGGCAGGACTCGACCCGCGGTCGCCAAGAGAACTTTACGTCAAGAGAACTTGACGTCAAGAGAACTGGACATCATGATGGGCGCCATGAACACGACAACCGGTCCTCTCGACCGATTCGCCGACTGGATCCTGGATCGCGACGGTGATCTCTACGGTGACGAGCAGGAGCGTCTGCGCTGGTACGAGGCCATCACGATCGCGGCGAACGCCCAGTGGGCCCTGGTCCCGTGGGCCGTCGCGATCGGCGTCCTGGTGGGCGGCCGTCCCGCCGTACCGGCCGTGATGATCGTGATGGGCGTCTTCTACCTGCCGATCCTGCTGGCGAACTCCTACGTCTACCGACACCGGGTGCGTACCCAACCGGAGCGGTGGTCGCGCAAGCGCTGGATCCTGGCCGTGGCGAGCGGGTTCCCCTACCTGGGCATCGCGCTGGCCCTGGCCGTGGTGTACCACGCGAGCAGCTCCACCCTGCTGGGCGGTCTGGTCGGCGGCGCCGTCGGAGCCGGTGCCGCCGTGCTGGGCCTGCGTGCGCGCAGGCGAAAGCAGCAGGCCTTCGAGCTGGACGAGAGCGAATGACTCCCGGCCCTGGGGGGTCGGTTCGTGCGACCGCCGCCGACGGTCGGGCGGGGGAGCGGGTCCGGTCCCGTCGCCGGGAGCTGGGTGTCACTCAGGTCGCGCTGGCCGGTGAGGTCGGGGTGAGCCGGCAGACGATCATCACGTTGGAGACCGGGGACTACGCACCCTCGGTGTACCTGGCGCTGCGGGTCGCGCGTGCGCTCCGGACGACGGTGGAAGACCTGTGGGGGGAGGGTTCGGGCGATACGGACCCGGCGGACGTGCCCGCCGGGAACCCACCCGGATGATCGTCCGTGGCGGCGGCTCCAGATCGGCATGGATTCGATACCGCTCCGAGACCCGAAGGAGCGGGGGCCACTGCCTACGATGACCTTCGCGCAGGTACCGAGGGTTCGCGCAGGCACCGAGGGAGGGGCGTGACCGTGGGCCGTGACGGGGACGGGGAACGCGGGCTGACCAGACGCGCATTGGTGCGGGGAGCAGGAGCCGCGGCGGTGCTCGGGGCCGCGACGGTGGCCGGGTGCTCGGGGACGTCGAGCGTGTCCCGGTCGCCGAACCCGACCGGGACTCCGGTCGCCGCCCCGGCCACCACGGGGGGCCGCACCAGGACCTTCCCGGCCGACTTCGTCTGGGGGGCGGCCACCTCGGCCTATCAGGTCGAGGGCGCGGCGCACGAGGACGGGCGTGGCCTCTCGGTGTGGGACACCTTCGCGCGGCAACGAGGACGGGTGCGGGACGGCTCCACGGGTGACGTCTCCGCAGACCAGTACCACCGGTACCGGCAGGACGTCGCCTTGATGCGACAGCTGGGACTGCGCGCCTACCGGTTCTCGATCTCCTGGCCGCGGGTCATGCCCACCGGTTCGGGCCCGGTCAACCAGAAGGGGCTCGACTACTACCGGCGGCTCAGCGACGCCTTGCGTGCGGCGGACATCGCGCCGTTCCCGACCCTGTGGCACTGGGACACACCCCAGGTGCTCGAGGACCGTGGCGGGTTCACGGCCCGGGACACGGCCTACCGTTTCGCCGACTACGCGCACGTCGTGTTCGAGGCGCTCGGGGACACCGCCTCCGCCTTCCTGACCCTCAACGAGCCGAAGACGGTCGTCCAGGTGGGGTACCTGGCCGGCGCGCACGCCCCTGGGCTGAGCGATCCGGTCGCCGCGGCACGTGCCCTGCACCACCTGCTGCTCGCGCACGGACTGTCGGTCCAGGCGTTCCGCGCGAGCGGGGTGCGCTCCAGGATCGCCCCGGTGCTGAACCTCGCGCCCTGCTACCCCGCGGACGACACGGAGGCGTCCTGGAGTCAGGCGGTGCACCGGGACGCGATCGAGAACCGGCTCTACCTCGACCCGATCTTCCGGGGGCGCTACCCCGAGGACGGGTTCGACGCCGTCGACGGCGACACCCTGCGAGCGGTGATCCGCCCCGGCGATCTACGGATCATCTCGGCGCCGGTCGACCTCCTGGGGGTCAACTACTACAACCCCGTGTTCGTCGACGAGGCCGGGCGCACCGTCATGCGCTACCCGTCGGCGCTGCCGGCGACCTGGTTGGAGATCTACCCGGACGGGATGTACGACATCCTCACCCGCGTCCATCGGGACTACGGGCCGCGGATCATGGTGACCGAGAACGGGCGCCCGACCGCGACCGCCCGGGCCGCCGACGGCAGCTATCCGGATGACGACCGGATCGCCTACGTGCGCGATCATCTGGTGCGCGTGCACCGTGCGATGCAGGACGGGGTGCCGATCGAGGGTTACCTGGAGTGGTCCCTTCTGGACAACTTCGAGTGGGCCGAGGGCTATACCCAACGTTTCGGGATGGTTCACGTGGACTACGCCACCCAGCGGCGAACTCCGAAACGGAGCGCCTGGTGGTTCAGGGACCTGATCGCCAGTCGCACGCTCGTGGGGTGAGCGGTTTCCCGCCGCGCGAACCGCGTTCGGAGGCTGTTCCGGTGAGCGGTCGGTGGACGGTCAGTGAGCGGGCGAATCATACCGTCCGGTCGCCCATAGCAGGATCTCGGGGCAGCGACCGGGACTTTATGCCCTGGGTCCGGCAGCCTGGTCAACGCCGTTCAGCGTTCACCCTCCCGTAACACCCCGCGAGGGCTTGTGGACCGAGGCCTCGAGTTGGTCTGCTGGGGCATGACCGGTCCGCCACCGGGACCGGTGCGAGCGGCCCAAGGAGGCACGATGTCGACAGGCGTTGGCACGGAGTCCGAGGCACAGATCGCCGGGGAGACCGGCGAGCGAGGCACCCTGCGGTTGACCCGCATGGTGAATGCCCCCGTCGCTCATGTGTGGGAGGTACTGGTCAGTCCACCCGGAGCGGCCGCCCTGTTGGGCGAAGGTGCCGTCCTCGGTGCGAAGGGTGATCCCTACCACTGCACGAACGGCAGTAGCGGTGTGCTGCGCAGCTACCATCCCCTGGAGCAGCTGCGGGTGTCGTACCACCCGACTCCCGGAAGCGCACCGTCGATCATCGAGGTCGACCTGCGTGGCGAGAACTCCGTCACGGTCATCGAACTTCGGCACGACCGCATCGTCGACGACATGCAGCGCGAATCGCTCCAGGAGCACTGGAACGCCGCACTCGACGCGCTGGTGGCGCTCGCGAGCTGAGAAGACCTCGTGCTGCCTCGCTGCGGCGCCCCGGTCCCCGGGGCGCCGCGGGTGTTTCCGTCGCGAGTTGCCGGTCCTGGGTGTCAGAGCCAGTCCCGGCGCCGGAACGACAGATAGAGCGCGCCGGAGAGCCCCACCATGAGCGCCGTGGACAGCCAGAACCCGGCCGTGTCCCCGAAGCCCGGGAAAGCCACGTTCTGCCCGTAGAAGCCGGTGACGGCCGTCGGTACGGCGATGATGGCGGCCCAGCTGGTGACCTGCTTCATGATGGTGTTCAGCCGGTTCCCCTGGATGGTCAGATTGGTCTCCAGGATTGTGGCGACCAGATCGCGCAGGGAGTCGGCCCACTCGGTGACGCGGAGCACGTGGTCGTAGACGTCGTGCAGGTACGGCGCGGTCGCCTCGTCGACCAGGTGCAGATCGCCCCGCAGCAACGCGTTGAGCACCTCCCGCATGGGCATGACCACGCGTCGGAGCTGGAGCAGGCTCTTGCGCAGGGCGAACGACCGGCGCTGCACCTCGGCGTTACGGGGGTGGTCGTCGAAGACCAGATCCTCCAGGCGCTCGATCTCGTCGTCCAGGGACTGCACCGCGGCGAAGTGGCTGTCCACGACGAAGTCGAGCAGCCCGTGCAGCAGGAACGGGACCCCCTTCCCGGCGAGTCCGGAGTCGGCGTCCCAGCGCCGGATGAGCTCGTCGATCGCGAAGTCCGGAGTTCGCCGCACCGTGACCAGCGCGTTGCGGGTCACGAAGGCCGCGACCTCGGCGGTGAGGAGCTGTCCGGTGGGCGGGTCGATCCGGACCTGGTACACGGTGAGGAACAGGTGGGTGTCGTAGTGGTCGAGCTTGGGACGCTGCCGGCCGACCGTGGCGTCCTCCAGGGCCAGGGCGTGCAGTTGCAGCTCGTCCGCCAGCAGCTCGAGATCGGACTGATCCGGTACGCACAGGTCCACCCAGACCGTGGCGCCCGGGAGTTCCAGGTGTTCCGAGACCTGCTCTACGGGGAAGTCCTTCTCCGTGAGGACCCCGCCCTGGTAGCACCGTGTGTGGACCACAGCCGCAGGGTACGCCGACCAGGTAGGCGGGTCGGCGTGACGACACCGCGACACCGGCCTGCGGAACGGCGTGACGACACTGCTGTACCAGCATGCGGGACGGCCGGACGACCCAGCTACCCGTCGCGGTCACCGGCGCCGCAGGGCCGCGGGCAGAGCCGCGAGGAAGGGGCCGCCCGGCACGGCGCCCAGCAGCCGGCGTTCCTGGCGCAGGCCGGTCTCCTCGTCGAGAAACGCGAGCACGTCACCGATGTGCTCGGGCCGCAGCAGTCCGTGGAACACCCGCTGCAGCGCCGCCGGCTCGCGCCGGATCACCTCCAGCAGCACGCGGTCCAGCTGAGGGTGACGTCGTCCGCCGAGCCGGGTGCGCAGCGCGTCCCCCGAGGCGTGCCACCGGCCGCTCGGGCTCCTCTCCGGGGTGCCCCGACCGCCTCCGCCGGAGTTCTCTCCGGCTGTCGCAAAGGGTCCGCGGCCCCGGACGAACGCCGAGGCGAGCAGTGCCGAGTCCTTCTGGATCCTGCGGTAGGCATAGCCCGTACTCGCCTTGATCATTCCGGCCGGGGTGCCGATGGGGATCACCGCGGACCGCACGGTGCGCCGGGGGGTGGTCCCCAGGGGGAGAACGCCGTGCTCGGTGCGCCTGACCCGGTAGTCACCCGCCCGGACCACGTCGTCGAGGTACTCCCGCAGGGCTTGTTCGTGGTGACCCGTGTGCGGATCCGGCCGGGAGGGTGCGGTCCAGGCGCGTGGGTCCGCCGTGCCCCGCAGCGCGGTGTACTCCGCCAGCAACCGGTGGTCGCCGAGGGGGAGGAGGTAGACGAAGGCGAGGGTGCCGGGCAGCGACGGCGTCCGGAAGTCCATGAAGACGGGGATGTCCTGTCCGTGGGGCCGGTCGGTCTCCACCTCCCAGCCGAGGAAGGCCATCTCCGCCGGGACGGGTCCCGGTGGGGGGGTCATGGTGCTGTCGAAGACCCACCGGGCGCGGACCTGCGGCCCCTCCCGCAACGTCACGTCCACGTACCCCCGACCCACCCGGGCCCCGAGCACGGTGTCCCGCAGCCACCGGACCGAGCCGGGGCCGGCCCGGTGCTCCCGGTCGCTGTGGTTCGGGCGACTCAGTTCCGGGTCGCGGTGGTCCGGGTCGCCGACGACATCGGTGACCGCCCGCCGCAGATCACGGCCACGCACGGCGCGGTACCGGTACGGCCCGAGCGGCAGGGTGCGGACGCCGTCCCCGGTGTGCACCGTGACCGTGTCCCACGAGCGGGAGACGGCGGCGTCGAGCAGTCCGTGCCCCCGGGACCAGGAGGCCCACAGGCGCTCGTCGAGCGGATGGCGGGCGTCGTCGACGACCAGCACCGAGGGCTGCCTCATGCCGGCCCGCCGGGCGGCGTCCACGAGGTGCGCGGTGAGGCTGAGGCCGCTCGCACCGCCCCCCGCCACGAGGACGTCGACCTCCCGCACGGGCTCCGCCGACGGCGTCCACGGGGGAGGCGCGAGGGTCACCCGCGGTTCCGGCTACCCGAGGTCTTCCGGTCCGAGGAGCCGGTCGAGGTGCCACCGCCGGCGAGCCGTCGCAGCAGCTCCGCGGTCACGGCGGTCGCGGCGTCCCCGTTCGGGCCGCCATCGGGGACGACGACCGCGAAGGCGAGGTCGCCCTGGTACCCGACCGTCCAGCTGGGCACGCCCCGGCCGGTGCCGGGGATTCCCCCGTGGGCGCCGGTGACGGCGAGGACCGGCCCACCGGGGACGTGGGCGAGGGCCGAGGCAGGGCCCGAGGTGACCATGGCGCGCATCATCGCACGTACCGCCGCGACGGCGGACCGGTCCAGCGGGGTCCTCGTGCGGGAGGCCTGCGGTGCAGGATCGACGACCAGCCGCGGAGTCACGGGGTGGCCGCCGGCCAGGGACGCGGCAGTGGTGGCGGCGGCGAGAGGGCCCGCCCACACCCCGCGGGAGCCGGCCGGCTCGTCTGCACCTGTTGCTGGGGTGGCCGCTCGCGTCGTCGGGGTAGCCGCGCGTGTTGCTGGGGTGGCTGCGTGCGTCGCGGGTGCCGGCACCGGGTCGATCCGGCCAGGGAATGCCGCCAGGCCCAGGACGTCGTCCGCCCCGTAGCCGAGTGCCGTGGACGACGCCCGCAGTCCGGCGTCCGAGACCCCCGCGGCATCGGTCGGGCTCACCTCCGCGCAGGCCGGGACGGGCGATCGCCCCCCACGGTGTCCGGCCACGGGGGAAGCAGTCGAGGCGCAGCTGTCGGACGGGACCGGGCTGGGCGGGACCGGGGGGAGCCCGGTGCGTGCCCGGGCGTATCCGCTGATCAGGAGGAACCCCGCTCCAGCCGGGTAGCCGGCGGAGATCGCGCCGCCCGCGGATCGTCCGCCCGGCGGGCCGGAGGAGGCCGCGGCGAGCACTTCGCCGGTGCGGACCCGCAACACCACCACTGCGGCCGGCCGGGCCGAGGCTGCGAGGGCAGCTGTGGCCGCGCTCTGCACCCGCGCATCGAGAGTGGTGCGTACCGGATGCCCGGGGACGGAGGGGAACTGCACGAGCGCGGACGAGTACGAGGGAGTGCCGCCCGGGTGCCGCACCTGGACGACCACCCCGGCGAGACCCGCGAGCCGGGCGTCGTACCGTGCCTCGAGTCCGGACATGCCGATCGGCTCCCCGGGGGCGACCCGGCCACCGGATCCCGACGCCTGGTTCGCGCCGGCCGGGCCGATCATCCCGCGCACGGATTCCACGGGCACCGAGCTCGCCCAGCCGGAACCCGCGCTGCGCACGGAGCCTGCCGACGCCGAGCCGGCCGACGCCGAGGTCATCTCCTGCGTGGTCCCGCCCCTGGTGACGGATCCCGACCCCCCTCGGGGAACGGCGATGGTCTCCGTTCGTCCGTCAGGCCGCCCGGGCTGTTGCCCGGCAGGTTCGGTGGGTGAACCGGTGACGTCCAGGACCGCCGCCCGGGGCGGCAGGGCTCGCTCGCAGGCGAGGACGTCCCCTGGACCGAGCATCGGGTTCACCACCGCCGGGCTCCACCGCACCTTCCACCGGCCCAGGTCGCGGGCGAGTGACACCACCGTGTGATAGCTCCAGGAGTGCCCCGCCAGCGGCCAGGTCACCGCGAGCACCGCGGTGCCGTGGGCGTCGTCGCCAGGATCGAGATCGGCGCGAACGACCTGCACCCGGGAGGGGGCATCCTGCGGGACGAGGAGCTCCGCCACGATGGCGTGCTCCTGGCGGGCCACCGTGTCACCGCCGATGTGCAGGTAGGGGACGTCCTTGAGACGCCCACGGTGCCAGGCCGAGGCGAAGGTCGTCACCGCGCTGCCGAACCCGTTGCGGCGCGCATGGTCCTGCTGCGCCTGGACCACCGGGATCACCCCGACGATCGCGACAACCGCGCCGATCAGCGTGATCAGGACCAGGGGGCGGCGCAGGGGAACGAGCCAGCCCTCCTCGTCCAGGGGCTGTGGTGAGGGGTGACGATGGGTACCCACGGTGGCCTCCCGGCAGCGTGACAAGGTCCACGTGACGCCGGGACCCAGCCTCTCGCACTCCGGGGATCAGGGCCGCCACCTGCGCTGCGTGTCCGCAGACTCGGCTTCACCTCGCTCGGGCGGCCCTCGGTCCGCCCTTGGCGGCTCCCACCAAGGTCACCGTCCGTGACATTGGTCCGGGTCTGGCAAGGGCCGGCGTGGGCGCGGGCATTGACGAGGACGGCGTCCGCACGGGCATTGACGAGGACGGCGTCCGTGCGGACCGCGGAGGTGGACGGTGTCCGCGCGGGCCCGGAGGAGCAGACGCGGGCGAGGGAAGGAATCAGTCGGTGGCCGTGTCGTCGATGAACCGCACGGCCGCGTCACCGACCGGGGGGAGGGCCGACCAGGGCAGCTCCACCCGGCGATCGGTCTCCCGCCACCAGTACCCGGGGCGCACACAGCTGCCCGGCCGGGCGAAGAGGACCGCCGTGCGTACCTGCGCCCCGGTCGCCGACACCGCGGCCACCGCCGATTCCAGCGTGGAACCGGTCGTGGCGATGTCGTCGACGACGAGTACCCGCATGCCCGGGGACCACCGGGGCGGCCCGTCCGGGTGCACGCCCGGGAGGTCGAGGCAGCGGTCCGGTCCCGCCGCGCGGTCCACGGTGATCGTGCCCACCGCCTGGGCGCCGAGCGCGTAGGCGAGGCCGCCCGCGATGGGCAGCCCTCCGCGGGCGATGGCGAGCACGAGGTCGGGGGTGTACCCGCTCAACGCCAGCTGCTGGGCCAGTTGGCGCACGGCGGTGCCGAAACGCTCCCAGGTGAGAATCTCGCGGTCCAGGTCGTCGGCGGGTCGGCGACTGGGGCCGATCCCGGTCGGCCGCGCGCTGGTGGGGGCTACTGCATTCACGGGCTACCTCCGTCTCGGGCTGGTCGGGGCGCCATTGGCCCGATGCGGGCGTCGACCCACCCAACAGGAACCGTGTTGCGGTGGTGTTGCCGCCACACGCCCACCCGGGGTCGTAGGGGGTCATTCTGCCCCAGATCCGAAACGTCGCGATCGCGCGGACGGACATCCCCCGGCTTAGGCTGGATGAAGGTCGGGCTCGGCCCGATCCGGCACCGCGACGCGGAGGGGCAAGCAGCCATGATCGATCCGCAGGAGTTGTACGAGTTCACCCGGGAACGGCCTGCGTGGCAGGGAACCCTGCGACCGGTGCTGGTCCACCTCCTCGAGGGTTTCGTCGACGCGGGCGCGGCCGGGCGGCTCGCGGCGCGCCATCTGCTCGACCGCTGTGACCCGCAACCGCTCGCCCGCTTCGACCCGGACCGGCTCTACGACTACCGGTCCCGGCGTCCGGTGATGACCTTCGACGAGGACCACTGGGTCGACTACGCGGTTCCCGAACTGACCCTGTACGAGTTGCGGGACGCCACCGGTACACCCTTCCTGCTGCTGCACGGATTCGAACCCGACTACGCGTGGGAGGCCTGCACGGCGGCTGTCCGCCGGATCGTCGAGCAACTGGACGTACGCCTGGTCGTGGGTGCGAACGCCATCCCCATGGCGGTACCGCACACCCGTCCGCTGGGCGTCAGCGCGCACGCCACCCGGGCCGAGCTGGTGGCGGAGCGCCGTCCCTGGATCGGGAAGGTGCAGGTGCCGGGGCATCTCGCGGGCCTGTTGGAGTTCCGGCTGGGGGAACACGGCCACGACGCCGCGGGCTTTGCGGTGCACGTGCCGCACTACCTGACCCAGACCGAGTACCCCTCCGCGGCCGTGGTGGTCGTGGACGCCCTGGCCCGAGCCGCGGGCCTGGCGCTGTCCGTCGAGGAGCTGAGGGCATCAGCCCTGGTCGCCGACGCGTCGGTCGAGGAACAGGTGACTCGGCAGCCCGAGGTGGCCGGGCTGATCTCCGCCCTGGAGCAGCAGTACGACGCCTTCGTCGGCGCGCAGACCCGAGGCCCGTTGCCGATGGGGGAGTCGGACAGGCTCCCGGACGCCGAGGAACTCGGAGCGCAGTTCGAGCAATTCCTGGCGGAGGAGAACGAGCGCCGCGCCACGGGGGACGGGTGAGGGCCCGGACGACGGCGCAGGGTGGGAGGAGCCTGATGCCCGCGATCCTGTGCGCGACGGTGAACGTGACGTCCAGGCGGCTCAGTTCCGCCGTCGGGCTGCCGATGGAGGGGCATGGGCCTCAGCATCGTGATCGTCGCGCTGGTGGTCGGGGGAATCCTTCTGCTGTGCCGCGGCGACTCCCCGCGGCGCTCGGCCGTCGTCCTGCCGCCCGATGACCAGCCTCCGCCGGCTGCCCGGTTGCCCCTGCCCTCGGGACGCCGCCTGCGCGCCTACGTGGGGGAGGGCCTGCGCGAGATCGACGCCTATCTCGAGCGACGCTGCGGCGGGGTCTGAGCGGCGACGGGGCGCCCCGGCCCGGGTGCGGGAGCGGGTGCTCCTGCGATCTTCCTCCCGGGGGACCGGGCGATCTCCCCTGCGGGGGCCCGGCCGAGCCGTGGCGCGGAGGGCCCGATGAGCGGCGAGCGGCCGGCCACCCCGGCCGAAGCACTGGCCACGTTGCTCGAGGGCAACCGGCGGTTCATGGGGGGCTGCCGCCAACACCCCAACCAGGACGCCGACCGGCGGGCGGCGCTGGCCCCCGGCCAGCACCCGTTCGCGGTGGTGTTCGGTTGCGCCGACTCACGGCTCGCCGCGGAGATCATCTTCGACCGTGGCCTCGGTGATCTCTTCGTGGTCCGCACCGCCGGCCAGGTGGTGGGACCCGAGGTGCTGGGCAGCCTGGAGTACGGCGTCGAGGTGCTCGACGCGCCACTGATCGCGGTGCTCGGCCACGACTCGTGCGGGGCGATCGCCGCCGGACGGGCGGCCATGGTGGACGGGCAGACGCCCAGCGGGTTCATGCGGGAGGTCGTCGAACGCGTGATGCTGAGCCTGGTCGCGACCCCGAACGGCCTGCACGATCTCGACGCCGCGGCCGAGGAGCACGTGCGCTACACCGCGGACCTGCTGGTGGAACGCTCCGGGACGATCGCCCGCCGGGTGCACACGGGCGAGACCGCGGTGGTGGGGCTCTTCTACCGGCTGGTCGAGGGCAGCGTGCGGGTCGTCGTCCGTCACGGGAAGGGTCTTGCCGTGGCGTGATCCTGGTGTGGCAAGGGCCGTGATCGGGCGCGGGCCGCCGTCAGAGGGTCGCGAGCACGAAGGGCAGGACCGATCCGGCACCGGCGCGGCGCAGTGCGCGGGCGGCCACGGTCATCGTCCAGCGGGAGTCCGCCAGGTCGTCCACCAGCAGCACCGGGGCGCCGTCGAGCCGCGCCACGGCCTCGGCGAGGGCATCCGGCACGGCGAAGGCGTTCCAGACCCCGGCGAGCCGGAAGGCGCTGTTGCCTCCGGGGCCGCCCCGGGGGCCACCGTCCTGCAGGGCCAGTTCGCCGAGCAGCGGTAGCCGGCCGACCCGGGCCAGCTGGGCGGCGACCGAGCGGACGAGCAGCGGACGCCGCCGGGACGGCATCGTGACCACCGCTGCGGGACGTCGCTCCCAGGGCCAGGCGGCGAGGGCGGACACGCAGGCTGCGAGCAGCGCGTCGGTGGCCTCGGTGTCCGGGGCGGTCCCGCCGAGCAGGGTCCGCAGCCGCTGCCCCCAGCCGAGGTCGGTGAGCCGGGCCAGCGCCCGTCCCTCCTCGGCCCGTTCCGGCACCGGGATCCGGCCCGTGACCGGAACGCCCAGCCGGTCCATGCCGCTGGGCCACATCGCGCGTGGCGGCAGGGTGACCCCGGCCCGTGCCAGGTGCGTCCGGGCCAGGTGCAGCGCGGATCCGGGGACCTCGGTGGGGATCCAGTCGCCCGCGCACCGGTCGCAGCGGCCGCAGTCCGCGGCGGCGGGGTCGTCGAGCGCCTCGGTGAGGTACCGCATCCGGCAGGACGGCGTCGCCAGGTACTCCTGCATCGAGCGCTGTTCCGCGGTCCGGGCCGCCGCGACGCGGGCGTAGCGCTCCTCGTCGAGTTCCCAGGGCATCCCGGTGCTCACCCACCCGCCGTCCACGCGGGCGACCGCGCCCTCGACATCGAGCACCTTGAGGAGCAGTTCCAGGCGGGTGCGGCGGATGTCGGCCGCGGTCTCGAGCACCGCGGTGGACAGGGGCCGGTCCGCGGCCGTGAGCGCGGTGAGCACCGCGCGGGCCTGGTCGGTGCGGGGCAGCGCGGCGGTGGCGAAGTACTGCCAGATGTCACGGTCCCCTGCCCCGGGCAGCAGCACGACGTCCGCGCTGTGCGTGGCCCGGCCGGCGCGTCCCACCTGCTGGTAGTAGGCCACGGGGGAGCTGGGCGCGCCCAGGTGCACCACGAAGCCGAGATCGGGCTTGTCGAAGCCCATGCCCAGGGCACTCGTGGCCACCAGCGCCTTGACGGCGTTCTCCCGCAGCGCGGTCTCGGCCTGTTCCCGCTCGGCGGTGTCCGTGCGACCGGTGTAGCACTGCACCGCGTGGCCGGCGCGGGTCAGGACCTCGGTGGCGTCCTGGGCGGCGGCCACGGTCAGGGCGTAGACGATGCCGCTGCCCGGCAGGTCGGCCAGGTGCGCGGCCAGCCAGGAGAGCCGGCGTTCGTCGTCCCCGAGGTCGAGCACCCCCAACCGCAGCGAGTCGCGGGCCAGCGGTCCGCGCAGGGTGGTCACCGCTCGTCCACCCGCTCCGAGCTGCTCGGCGACGTCGGTCACCACCCGGGCGTTCGCGGTGGCCGTGGTGGCCAGGACGGGCGTGCCGGCGGGCAGGGTGGTGAGCAGATCGCGGATGCGGCGGTAGTCGGGGCGGAAGTCGTGGCCCCAGTCGCTGATGCAGTGCGCCTCGTCGACCACGAGCAGACCGCACCGTGCGGCCAGATCGGGCAGCAGTTCGGCCCGGAACCGCGGGTTGTTCAGGCGCTCGGGACTGACCAGCAGCAGGTCGACCTCGTCGGCGGTGAGCTGGGCACCGACCTCGTCCCAGTCCTGCATGTTCGCCGAGTTCATGGTCACGGCACGCACACCGGCCCGGTCCGCCGCCGCGAGCTGGTCCCGCATCAGTGCCAGCAGGGGAGAGATGATCACTGTGGGGCCGGAACCTGCGTCCCGCAGGAGGCGGGTCGCCACGAAGTACACCGCCGACTTGCCCCAGCCGGTGCGCTGCACCACGAGCGCCCGTTCACGGCGCCGCACCAGCGCGTCGAGCGCCTCGCGCTGCCCCTCGCGGAAGTCGACGTCCGCTCGACCGACCAGCTGCCGGAGCACGGCGAGCGCGGGGTCGGCCGTCCCTGGCTCGGTCAGGGCGTCGCGGCCGGTGCCGGTGGAGGTGGGGGTCACCGGCTCAGCCTGGCAGGTGCCGGTGTCATCCACCCACGGGCACCCGGTCACGGGCATGAGGATCCGGGGTGCTTCGCAGGCAGCGCCAGCCCAGGACGGCGAACCAGATCATGACGGGGAGTTGCAGCGCGTAACCGAGCAGTTCCACGGTCGGGGACAAGCCCCGGGATCCGTTGATCCACGGTAGTGCGACGGCGGCCAGACCCGACACTGCGACGTTCACCGAGCGCTGCACGAGTTGGTCGTCGGCATCGACCGTGACATCGCTGCCCTGACCGAAGTCGCTGACCAGGTCAGGGACCATCTGACCACGCCGATGTCGATCCTGCCCACGACGGCCACGGTCGGTATGCGTCACCTCCAGGTGCACCGCCTGGTCGTGGACCATCCCCGGGAGATCGCGGCCGCCTGTCCGGCCCCGCCCGCCACCCTGTTGACCTGGCTGCTCGGGCGCCCCGACGGTGGAGGCACACCTTGTTGATGCCGACCTCCGGAACTGCTGTGCTGTCGAGGGCAGCGGCCTCGCCGGCGAGGGCGGGCGCGCCCCAGCCGCTCCCCATCCGCGCGGCCGCGACGCCGACGCCCAGGAACGCGATGCCCGCGAGCACCGGGACCGGGACGAGCACTCCCGTTCCCCGGCGGTGAGGTGGCCTGAGCTGGGTCGCACCCGCTGACGACGATCACTCGTCCCGCGCAGCTCGAGGGGTGGTCGCTCTTCCACGTCCGTGCGTGGCCCTGGGGCTTGACACCTCGTCCTGGGTCTTGACACCTCATCGACGTGACATCTAGCCTCGGCAATCGTTTTCCGGCACTGGTTATCCGATCTCGGGCGTCCGGTGTTCGGGGCCGATCGGGGCCCCTCCGCCCGGCCGAGGACGCAGGCAGAGAACCGGTTCGCCCAGGGCCGGGTATCGGCGCGGGCACCCTCCAGCCGCCGGCACCGCTACTGGACCGCGTCCGAGAGGGCGATCGAAGGCACGGCATCGAACCGGAAGAAGGACCATGCGCCAAGCCTCTCTGCCCCGACTGGCCGGACCGGTGGCTCCGACACCCACTGCGATGGGCGTCCTGCGCCCCCTTTCCACGGGTGTCCGGTTCGATCCGTCCGGACTGCTGGGCAGGTGGCAGCGGCGCAACGGCGCGGAGACCCTGCCGCATTGTCACGAGAGGTTGGAGAGCGACGGCTCCCTGGAGAATCTCCACCGGGTCGCCTCCGGAGGAGAGGGCGAACATCGTGGGATGTGGTTCTCCGACTCCGACGTCTACAAGACGCTGGAGGCCTCGGTCTGGGAGGCCGCGAGGCAAGGATCCGGAACAGGCGCGCTGACCGATTTCGTCGAGCGCACGGCGGCCCTGCTCAGCGCGGCGCAGGAGGACGACGGTTATCTCAACTCGTTCTTCACCGGGAAGAACCTCGAGCGCCGGTGGGAGAACCTCGCCTGGAGTCATGAGTTGTACTGCGCGGGCCATCTCATCCAGGCTGCCGTCGCCGCGGCACGCGCGGAGGTGGGGTCCGGCCTGGTCGCAGTCGCACGTCGAACGGCGGATCTGCTCGTCCGGCGGTTCGGGGCCGACGGTGTGGACGGTGTGTGTGGTCACCCGGAGATAGAGACCGCACTCGTCGAGCTGTTCCGGCTGACCGGTCATCACCCCTATCTGGCCTTGGCCAACCGGTTCCTCACCCTTCGCGGTCACGGGCTCCTGGCCCGGGGACCAGCTGGTCGCCCTCGGTTCGGGCTGGCCCACTACCAGGATGACCGACCGATCCGGGAGTCCGATCAGGTCTCCGGTCACGCCGTCCGACAGCTCTACCTCCTCGCCGGCGCGGTCGACGTGGCGGTGGAGACCGCGGACGTCGAGCTGCTCGCGGCCGTGCGTCGCCTGTGGGACGACGCCTTCGGGACCAAGACCTACCTGACCGGCGGCCACGGTTCGCGGCACCGTGACGAGTCGTTCGGGGACCCCTACGAGCTGCCGCCGGACCGGGCCTACGCGGAGAGCTGCGCCGCGGTGGCCAGCTTCCACTGGAACTGGCGCCTGCTGCTGGCCACGGGCGAGGTTCGCTACGCGGACGAACTGGAACGGGTGTTGTACAACGGCGTCGCCGTGGCGATCGGAGCGGACGGCCGGCACTTCTTCTACTCCAATCCGCTGCAATTGCGCCGGGATCACGACGGATCCGACGAGGACGCGCCGTCCGCGCGATTGCCGTGGTACTCCTGCGCCTGTTGTCCACCCAATCTGGCCCGGCTCATGGCCTCGCTTCACCACTACGCGGCGACCACCAGCGCCCGAGGCATCGAACTGCATCTGTACAGCGGTGGGCGCGTCGTGGCGGAGGTCGGCGCCTCGAGCGTGACCCTGGACGTCCGGACCAGGTATCCCTGGGCGGGCCGGGTGGAGATCACGATCGTGGACACCCCCGTCGATCGGTCCTGGACCCTGGCCCTGCGCACTCCCGGGTGGTGCCGTCGCTTCGCCGTGACCGTGGACGGGCGTCCCCTGGACGTGGCACCGGACGGCGGGTACGTCCACCTGACTCGTCCCTGGACTCCCGGGACGAGGATCGTCCTGGACCTGGAGATGACCCCGCGACTTGTGGCGGGACATCCGCGCATCGACGCCGTCCGCGGCTGCGTCGCCCTTCAGCGCGGGCCGCTCGTCTACTGCTTCGAGGAGATCGACCTCCCGGCGGGTACCGCTCTGGAAGACGTGCGACTGGACGACGGGTGCCCGGTCCGCGTCGAGGACCACGGTGACGACGCCCCGGTCCCGACCACCCTCGGCCTCACCGGACACACGGAGACGTCTCCGACGAGCGCCCTGTACCTCGATCACCGGCCGGAGAGCTCGCACCACGACCGCTCGCCGAGCCCGCGACCAGGGGATGAGATCCCCCTCACCGCGCTTCCCTACTTCCTCTGGGGCAACCGCGCCAGTCCAGGTATGCGTGTGTGGATGCCCATCGGCCGGCCTTGACCCGGCCTGCCGCAGTTCGAACAGACGACGGCACGCGCCGAGGACGGCGACACCGTTGCAGACCAGAGAGGATGTGCCATGACACCACCCGTCACCGTCGGCACTCGTACCTTTGCGGTCGTGATAGCGGCCGTGCTTGCCGTCCCTGCACTCGCCGGCTGCGGTGGGGGCGCTCCGGCCAAGGACGGAGCCTCCGGCAAGGTGGGGAAGTTCTCGCTCTGGGATCCCTATCCCCAGTTCGATGCCGCTGCTGACTGGACGAAGTTGGTCGAGAGGTGCGGAACGCAGGCGGGCGTCGTGGTCCGACGGACTTCGTACGACACCACCGATCTGACGAACAAGGCCCTGCTCGCCGCGCAGCAGGGGAACTCGCCCGATCTGCTCGTGGTCGACAATCCCGTCGTGTCCACGCTCGCCGAGGCAGGCGTGCTCACCACGACCGCCGATGTCCCCGTGGACACGGCGTCCGTGCAGCCGAATCTCCTGGCCGCCGGCCAGCAGGACGGCAAGACCTACGGGATCCCCATCGGCGCGAACACACTCGCCCTCTACTACAACAAGCACGTTCTGGCGGGCGCGGGTGTGGACATCGCCTCGGTGCGGGACTGGGCGAGCCTGACCGCGGCCCTGGCGAAGGTCAAGGCGGCGGGCAAGAAGGGAATCACTTTCTCGGCGATCGGTACCGAGGAGGGCAGTTTCCAGTTCCTGCCCTGGTTCTGGGGCGGCGGAGCCGATCTCCTCCACCTCGACTCACCCCGGGCGGTCACGGCACTGCAGTTGTGGACCGACTGGTTGCGGAAGGGATATGCCCCCAACTCGGTGATCAACAACACCCAGACCACGAGTTGGCAGGAATTCGCCACGGGTGACTACGCCTTCGCCGAGAACGGGACGTGGCAACTGGCCAACGCCCGGAAGTCCGGGATCGACTGGGGGGTCATCCCGATCCCCGCGGTGCACGGAGGTGCGGCCCCCGTGCCCACGGGGGGTGAGTTCGTCACGGTCCCGGTTCAGAAGGACGCCGCCCGGTACGCGACGTCCCAGAAGATCGTGGCCTGCCTGACCAGCACGGAGAACGCCCTCGCCACGGACGCCACGTTGTCCTACATCGCGGCGACCACGACCGGGCAGACCACGCAGGAGTCAGCCGACCCCGACCTCCGCGTGTGGGTGACGGCGGTCCAGGCGGCCAAGGGGCGCACCAGTGACAACCTCGGCACGAAGTACCCGAGGATCTCCGAACCGTTGTGGGGGGCGTTCCAGGCGGCGCTGAGTGGGTCCGGGACACCTCAAGCCGCCCTCGCGCAGGCCCAGGCGGCGGCAGCCGCCGCCGTCGCGGGATGATCACGACACTTGCGTGAGCGGCGTCGTCCGGGCGCCCTGACGCCGGTGGGTGATCGCACGCGCGTCGCCTCCTCGCCGGACAGGACGAGGAAGCGTTCCGCGGTCGCGGAGGGCCGGACTCCGGCCCCCGCGACCGCACACCCGCCGGGACGAGGAGGAATCAGTCAGTTGATGCGTTTCCCGGCCCGGGACATCGCGCCCGGGCGAGCCAGGGCGCCGCGCCCCGAGCACAAGCAGTTGGCGGCCTGGGCATTCCTCACGCCGGTCACCGTCTACCTCGTGGCCTGCTATGCCTATCCGCTGTATCGCAACACCGACCTGAGCGTTCGCAACTACACGGTGCACTCGTTCGTCCACGGCGACGCGCCCTTCAGCGGACTGGCGAACTACCGTGCCGTGGTGGGCGACCCGACCTTCGCCGTCGCGCTGAGGAACACCCTCGTGTTCACGGGGGTCTCCCTGCTGTTCCAGTTCGTCATCGGACTTGCGCTCGCCGTCTTCTTCCACCGCAATTTCCGGTTGTCGGCGACGATGCGGGCCCTCTTCCTCGTGCCCTGGCTGCTGCCGTTGATCGTGTCCGCGTCCACCTGGTCCTGGATGCTCAACAGCGACTCGGGAATCGTCAACTCCCTTCTCGGCGGTGTGGGACTGCATCCGGTCGACTGGCTCACCTCGCCGCGGTGGAGTCTGGTCTCGGTGACCGTCGCCAACATCTGGATCGGCATTCCGTTCAATCTGGTGGTCCTGTACAGCGGCCTCCAGGCCATTCCCGCGGAGCTCCACGAGGCGGCGGCGATCGACGGGGCCAACGCCTGGCAGCGGTTCCGGCGTATCACCTTCCCGCTCCTGCGGCCGGTCTGCGCGATCACGCTGCTGCTGGGCCTGATCTACACCCTCAAGGTCTTCGACCTCATCTGGATCATGACCAAGGGCGGTCCGGGTGATGCGTCGACCACGCTGGCGACCTGGTCCTACCGGAAGAGTTTCGGGTCGTTGTTGCCACGTTTCGGACCGGGAGCGGCGATCAGCAACCTCCTCATCCTCCTGGCGCTCGCCGCGGGCCTGGTGTACCTCCGGCTCCAGGCCAGGGAGCAGAATCGATGACGACCCCGCCCCGCCGGAGCAACCTGGTGCGCACCGCTCTGGGCCTGTTCCTGACCGCCGTGATGCTCTTCCCGGTGTACTGGATGGTCAATGTCTCCTTCACCCGCGCCCAGGACATGCGTCGTGATCCTCCGCGGCTCTTCCCGACGCACGGGACGCTCGACGGGTACCGCGCCGTCATCCACGACCAGTTGCCCTATCTGGGGACCAGCTTCGTCCTGGGCCTCGGCACGACCGCGCTGACGCTGGTTCTCTCCGCCCCGGCCGGGTACGCCCTCGCCAGGCTCCGTCCCCGGGGCGGAGGGCTGCTCGGCTTCGTCCTGCTCCTGGCGCAGATGATCCCGGGCATCATCATGGCGACGGGCTTCTACGCGATCTACTTGAGCCTCGGCCGGCTCGGCAGCATCGCCGGCCTCATCGTGGCCGATTCGACCATCGCCGTCCCCTTCGGCGTCCTCCTCTTCACCGCCTTCATGCGCGGTATCCCCGAGGAACTGCTCCAGGCGGCGCGGGTCGACGGCGCGGGCACTCTGCGGACCTTCTGGTCCGTCGTCCTGCCGATCAGCCGCAACGCCACGGTCACGGTCGGCCTGTTCTCGTTCCTGTGGGCGTGGTCGGACTTCGTCTTCGCGACCACTCTGGACGGCGGAGGTGCGCACCAGCCGATCACACTGGGCATATATCACTACATCGGGAACAACAACCAGGAGTGGAACTCCATCATGGCCACCGCCGTCGTGGCGTCCCTACCTGCTGCGCTGCTGCTGGTGCTCGCTCAGCGATACATCGCGGCCGGCGTCACCGCAGGCTCCCTCAAGGAGTGAGGGAGGCTCCCGTCAGGGATGAGGTAGGCCCTGGTGCCGCACTGCTACCGCGACGTGCGGGGAAGAGGGCTCACGGCCGGCCCACGGTCGACTCCCGCACGACGAGTTCGCACCGGTGGACGTGCAACCCGGGGGCGGGCTTGCCGTCGATCGCCGCCAGCAGCAGCTGGGCCGCGGTCCGGCCGAGTCCCTCGAGATCCATGTCCACGCTGGTCAGGGTGGGCTGGCACCCCAGGACCATCACGTCCCAGTTGTCGAATCCCACCACCGCCACGTCATCGGGGACGACCCGGCCCGCGGCGCGGAGGGTCCCGATGAGCCCGCGCGCGATCTGGTCGCTCCCGCAGAAGACCGCATCGAAGTCCTGGCCGGACTTCAGGAGGATGCCTGCGGCTTGACGCCCCCACGTCTCATTCCATTCGCCGAACATGGGGGGAACGACCGGCCGGAGGCCGGCATCGGCAAGCGTCGCGAGCATGGCGTCCGCGCGGGCCGTCGCCGACTGGTGCCGTTCGGGCCCGGTGACGTGAACGACGCGCCGGCGTCCGAGCGCGAGCAGGTGTTCGACGGCGGACCGGGCCCCGCCGGCCTCGTCGACGACCACGGAACAATCGGCCGGGCCGGTGGAGCTGATGAACGCGTAGACCGTGGGGACCGGCATCGAGATCGAGATCGGTGGACGGGCCTGTGACCGGCGTCCGGTCATGATGATGCCGTCGACCCGACGCCCGATCAGGGTCTCCAGGTAGTACTGCTCCCGGATCCCGTCGTCGCGGGCGTCGCACAGGAGCACGGACATCCGGCCCGCACCGAGTGCGTCCTCGACGCCTCGCATGATCGGGATGCTGAACCGGCCGATCGAGTCCGTGGTGATCATCCCGACGGTGAAGCTGCGCCCCGAACGCAGGGCCCGGGCGGCCGCACTCGGCTGGAAGCCCAGTTGTTCGGCTGCCTCGCGCACCCGGCGGCGGGTCTCGGGCCGCAGGGTGCCCCGTCCGTTGAGGGCCTTGGACGCGGTGCCCACGGAGACCTCCGCCAGCGCGGCGACATCGCTGACCGTGACCGGGCGGCCGATCGCTCCCATCCGTGTCCCCTCTCCCTGACCGTGCGGGGGCCAGAGTAGCGCCCGGACCTTCGGCAACAGCGGCGGAATCCCGCGCGTTCGCTGGTCTTGACATGCCTCTGACCGCAGGCCTAGCCTCGGCAACCGATTTCCTAACTGACCCCTCTTGCGCCATCTGGTCCGCGTGTCCGAGCGCCGGTCCACCGGCGGTGAGAGGAGTGCTCACCTCCGTCCCGAAGGACGCGCCACACGCGCGGGAGCTGCCCACCCGCCGTCGACGCCACGCTCCGGGAGACCTCCACAGACCTCTCTCCCTGGAAGAACGGATGATCCTGATGACCGAATGGAATGTTCCATCGCGTGGTCCGTCGCGTGGTTCGCGTGGTGCTCGCCGACCTCTGGTTCTGGGTGTCGTCGCGGCTGTCCTGGTCCCCGTGGGTGTCCTGGGGGTGGTGCCGGGGGCGCAGGCGGCGAGTGCGTCGATGACGTTGGTGGTGAGTGCGGATCAGACGTTGCGGCCGGTGACCCATGTGGCCACGGGCAGTCTGTACGGGTTGGCGGATGCGACCAATCCGTCGGACTCGCTCGCGTCGGCGATCAAGCCGAACACGTTCGTGCAGATGCCGGCGGGGGGGCATCAGCAGGGCACGGGCGACATTCTGGTCGTGGCCTCGAAGGCCTCGCGGGTGGGCGCCAAGCTCGTGGATCGGCTCTCGGACTACTACGCGGGCTGGCCGTACCAGTTCAGTTGGAGTACCTGGCCGAGCTTCGTGACCTCCCAGTTGCAGAAGGTCAATCGCAGTACGGTGCCGAATCTGGCGGCGTACGAGTTGTGGAACGAGTCGGACAACACGTGGTTGTCGGCCAACGGGACCTACGAGGACTTCTGGACCCGCACGTACCGGCAGGTCCGTTCGATCGATGCGAGTACTCCGATCCAGGGCCCGAGCTTGTCGAACAACATCAGTGACATGCAGAACTTCTTGAAGAACGCGGTCGCGACGAACACGGTGCCGGACATTATCTCCTGGCACGAGTTGGCGGGGGCGAACCTGATCGCGGGGGATGTCCAGAAGGTCGTGGGTCTGGAGAACAGTCTGGGGATCTCGCCGCGGCCGATCGCGATCGAGGAGTATGCCTCGCCGTCGGAGGTGGGGATCCCGGGGGCGTTGGTGGGGTACATCGCCAAGTTCGAGCGGCTGGGGGTGCATGACGCCGAGTTGGCGTTCTGGAACCAGTCGGGTGCGTTGGGGGATCTGTTGACCGGGCGGGGTGGTTCGCCCAACGGCGCGTACTGGCTCTACACGTGGTACGCCGCGATGAGCGGGAACATGGTGGTGACCACTCCTGCGTCGCAGACCTCGATCGACGGGGCCGCGGCGTTGACCAGTGACGGCAGGGCGTTGAGCGTCATCGTCGGCGGGGGCACCAGCGGAGCGAGCGCGGTGCAGGTCAACGGTCTGGGCGGCGCGCTGGCCGGCAGCGGCACGGTGCACGTCAAGGTCGAGTCGGTGGCCAGCACCGGGCGTACCGGGGCCTCCTCGGGTGCGTCCACCCTCGCCGAGAGTGACTACGTGGTCAGCGGCGGGTCGATCACGGTGCCGGTGAACACGACCAGCACCAGCGCCTACCGCCTGACGATCACCCCGTCGGGCAGCCCGACCACGACCGGCACGACCACGACCACGACCCGGACCACGACCACCACGTCCACGACCCGGACCACCTCGACCTCGACCACCACGCGCACGACCTCCACCAGCGGGGGTCCGGCCGGGTGCACCGCGGCCTACTCGGTGACCAGCGCGTGGACCGGGGGGTTCGTCGCGAACGTCAACGTCACCGCGGGCAGCGCGGGGACGACGTCGTGGAAGGTGAGTCTGTCGCTGCCGTCCGGGACCGCGCTCACCAGTGGCTGGAACGCCACCTTCACCGGCTCCACGGGCACGGTCACCGCGACCAATGCCAGTTACAACGGTGCTCTCGGAGCCGGTCAGTCGACCAGCTTCGGGTTCCAGGGCACCGGTACCGGCAGCGGGGTCACCACCACCTGCACCGCCGCCTGAGCAAGGAGGTCATCGGCGCACCGCCCGATCGAGGTGATCGGGCGGTGCGCCGCCGTTCCGGGTGGTTCCCCGGCCCCGCCACTGTGCTGGTCGCACCGTCCGCCACGGAACGGTCAGGCCGGGGCCGGGGCCGGATCGGCTGACCGGCACGGGGCCACCGTGGATCCTCGGACCACCAGCTCGCCGGGGTGCAACCGGATCCCGTTTCCCACGGGTTCCCCGTCGATCGCCCCGAACAGGTCCC
>Ga0265334_10000222_pt1 | contig 32888 bp, 30 predicted proteins | sample 42023metaG_FD_192442 | JGI IMG/M metagenome (GOLD analysis project Ga0265334, IMG submission 192442) | Rhizosphere microbial communities from Carex aquatilis grown in University of Washington, Seatle, WA, United States - 4-20-23 metaG | ecosystem: Host-associated > Plants > Roots > Rhizosphere... | reverse complement strand
ATAGTCATCGCTGTCGGACGCTCCCGACAGCGCGCGCTCAGCCAGCGCGGCAGCGTCGCGCAGCACCTGATTGACGCGATTCTGCGTCTCCAGCACGTCGTCCATCAGGGTGCGTCGCAGTCCGACCAGATCGCGGCCGGCGAAGGTTTCGTTGATCGCGTTCGCATACAGCTCCAGCTGCTCAGCGCTGTAATCGCACCCCATATCGATCACACGGTTCTGCACCTCGCGCTGATTGACGACGAGGATGGCGAGTACTCGCCCTCCTGACAGCGGCAGAAATTCGATGCGGCGCAGCACCGCGAGATTGCGCTTGGGCACGGTGACGACGCCGGCCATCGCCGATAACCGCGAAAGCAACGTCGAAGCCGCGATGACAAGATCCGTTGAAGACTTATTGCGCGGCACCAGTTCCTCGGCGATATGCTCCTTTTCCGCATCCGTCAGCGGTTCCGGTGCCAGCAGGCTATCCACAAAATAGCGATAGCCAAGCCCGGTCGGCACCCGGCCGGCTGAGGTATGCGGCGAGGAGACGAAACCGAACTCCTCGAGATCGGCCATGACATTGCGGATCGTCGCCGGCGACAGGTCCAGACCCCCCGCCGCGCGCGCAAGCGTGCGCGAACCGACCGGCTGGCCGTCACGCACGTAGCGGTCGATCAGGAGCTTCAGCAGCTCCGCGGCGCGGGCATCAAGCTGCGGTGTCATGTGTTTTCACTACCGTCCCCACGGCTTTATATCTTTATCAAACCTTCACACTAACGGTGTCAAGGCGTTTAGATAATGATAATTTGCGTCGATTCCGAAAAAATCAATCCTCATGGATGCTTTTACTACGGTTGGCGTTATCGGCAAGCACAGCGACCCGCGCGTCGCGGGCCCTGTCGCGCAAGTTTGTGCCACCTTGCACGAACTGGGCCGGACGGTGCTGGTCGAGGCTGACAGCGCCCAATTGCTCGACAGCAGCATCTATGAAAAGGTGGATCGCAGCGAGCTTGGCCAGCGTTGCCAGCTGGTCGTGGTCGTCGGCGGCGATGGCACGCTGCTCAGCGCCGGCCGCAGTCTGGCGCCAGCTGGAGTCCCGGTACTAGGGGTCAATCAGGGGCGGCTTGGGTTTCTCGTCGACGTGCGTCCTGACGAACTGCGCGAAGCACTGCGCACGGTATTTTCCGGCGCCTCGGTGGTCGACGAGCGGCCATTGCTGGAAGCACGCCTGCTAACCGCCGGCGGTGGTGCGGGCGCCGCACAATCAGCGGTCAACGACGTCGTTCTGCGCAACCAGGCGACGATCCGCATGCTGGATTTCGAAACCTGGCTGGACGACGAATTCATCGGCGAGCACCGCGCCGACGGCATGATCGTGTCGACGCCGACCGGTTCGACTGCCTACGCGCTGTCAGGCGGCGGCCCGGTGCTGCACCCGAGCCTTGATGCCGTCGTGCTGGTACCCATCTGTCCGCACACCCTGTCCGACCGGCCGATCGTTGTTCCTGGCGGCGGGCGCATCCGCATCCGGCTGCGCGGGGACATTACCGGTGCCACCATCACCGTCGACGGCCAGCTCAGCGAGCCCATAACGCCCGGCGCCACCGTCGAAATCACGCGCTCGCCGCATCGCTTGCGCCTGTTGCATCCGCGCGGCTACAGCTACTTCAGCTTGCTGCGCGACAAGCTGCACTGGGGGCGCAATCCCGCCGGCCAGCTTGAGCGTTCCTGAGCTGCACGGTTCATGAAACCACCGATGCTGCGCACGCTCCACATCCGCAATCTGGCGGTTATCGACGCGCTCAGCCTCGATCTGGACGCGGGTTTCAGCGTATTGACCGGCGAGACCGGCGCCGGTAAATCGATCCTGATCGATGCGCTCGGGCTGGTCACCGGTGCGCGCGCCGAAACCGCTCTGGTACGCGCTGGCTGCGACAAGGCTGAAGTCACCGCGGAATTCGATATCGCCGCCGCGACGCCGGCGGCAGCCTGGATCGCCGAGCACGAACTCGCCGACGACAATACCTGCGTCGTGCGCCGCGTCGTACAGGCCGACGGACGCACCCGCGCTTTCGTCAACGGTAGGCCGGTATCCGCCACCGAACTGCGCGTGCTCGGCGAACATCTCGTCGAAATTTTCGGACAGGGCGAGGGCCAGACGCTGATGCGGCCCGATGTACAGCGCAGCGTGCTCGATGATTACGGCGGCCATGCTCAAATGCTTGCGGCAGTCGCGGCGGCGGCGATGGAAGTCGAACGCATCGACGGCGATATCGAGCGCCTGCGCAGCGCGCAGCAGCGTGATCCGGCACAGCTGGAGTTTCTCGCCTTCCAACTGCGCGAGCTCGACACGCTCGTCTTGCAGCCCGGCGAAGTCGAAACACTCGACAGCGAGCACCGCACACTGGCCAACGCCGGCAAATTGATCGAAACCGGTGGCAACACATTGCAATTGCTTTACGGTGGCGATGCCGCCATTTACGACCAGCTGTCATCCGCACTAAGTGGGCTGGGTCAGCTCAGCGCGCTGCACCGTGATTTCGGCGAAGCGGAAACACTCGTCATGTCGGCACAGACACAAGTCAGCGAAGCCGCCGATGTTGTGCGGCGGATCCTCGACCGGCTCGAACTCGACCCGCAGCGTCTCGCCGACGTCGAACGGCGCATCACCGCGATTCACGATCTCGCGCGCAAGCATCGCGTGCGTGCGGACCAGTTAATCGAACGCCGCGAACAACTGCGCGCGCAACTCGCGGACGCCGAGGGCGCCACGCAGCAGCTCGAAAAACTCGCGAAGAACCGCAACGCGGCGATGACCGTCTATCGCAAGCACGCCGACGCGCTGAGCCGCGCGCGCGCGAAAGTTGCCACCGCGCTCGCGGAAATGGTCACTGGCCGCGTGCGCGAACTCGGAATGCCGAACGCGAAGTTCGTGGTCGCGGTCGAACCCGGCGCACGCGAACGGCCGAGTGCCAGCGGCGACGATAGCGTGCGTTTCGATTTTTCCGCGAATCCCGGCCAGCCGCCGCGCCCATTGGCGAAAGTTGCATCCGGCGGCGAGTTGTCGCGCGTCAGCCTCGCGATCCAGGTAAGCCTGCGGCAGCAGGCGGGCGCACCGACGATGGTATTCGACGAGATTGATGCTGGCATCGGCGGCAGCGTCGCCGAGGTGGTGGGAAGACAATTGCGCGCGCTGGGAAACGGCCGGCAAGTGCTCTGCGTCACGCATCTGGCGCAGGTTGCGGCGCAAGGGCAGCGTCACTATGCGATCAGCAAATCAGTCAAAAGCGGTTCGACGTTCACGCGGGTCGACGCGCTGGACGCAAAGACTCGAGTCGAGGAAATCGCGCGCATGGTCGGCGGCGAGCAGATCACCGCCGCGACGACCGCCTTAGCGAAGGATTTGCTGAAGCTCGCTTAAGACCACGGTGATGAGCGCACGAGCGCACCACCGGCTTAGGACTTAGGGTTTGGGCGCCTCGTCCGAAAGCGTACTGACGCTATCCACGAAATAGCTTGTCTCGGCGAAGCAACTGTTCGGCACGCCGCGATGCTCGGTGTAGTGAAGCTGAACTTTACCGCCGACGGCCTTGCGAATCTGGTCCGCGACCGCTTCGTCGCGCACGCTAAAGTACCAGATTTGTGGTGCCATGCCGCCAACAATGTACTGGGCCAGCTCGCCCTCGTAGGTCTTGCACAGCCAGCCCTTGCTACTGAATTTCTGCAGCAGGCCGGCACGCTCGCCTTCGGAATAGCTCCAGCTCAGCGTGAACCAGGTATAGAGCCCACCGATCACGACAATAGCTGCCGCCAAAATCGCGAGCCAACGTGTCGCGACCTTCCCCGCATTGCGCAGCTTTTGCTGCGCGCTGTCCAGATTTCCCATTGAACCCTGCCTCCCGGCAATTCCCTGAATCGTGATTTGGATCGCCGGCAAGCGGCGCTTTCGTTCTGAAAAACTGCGTTACTTCGGCATCACCCGCCGCGGCATCGTCGCTTGCTTCTGCTTGAGGTTTGGACAGTCCTTGCGCGTACATTCGCCGTACATGATCAGACTGTGTTCAATCAGGCGGAAATCCATCTCCGCCGCGAGCTTGCGCTGACGTTGCTCGATGGTTTCATCTTCGAACTCGGTCACGTGGCCGCAGCGAACACAAACCATGTGATCGTGATGGTGTCCACGTTCGAGCTCGAAGACCGCGTGTCCGCCCTCGAAGTGATGGCGCGTAACCAGAGCAGCGGCTTCAAACTGGGTCAGCACACGATAGACCGTGGCGAGCCCAATGTCCTCCCCGGTCTCTTTGAGCTGGCGATATATCTCCTCGGCGGACAGATGGCGGGTCGTGCTGTGCTCCAGCATTTCCAGAATCTTCAGCCGCGGCAGTGTGACTTTGAGTCCAACGTTTCTGAGGTCTTGGGATTCCACTGCAGCTCCTATTTGCTCCCCGCGACTTCCGTCACGGCCAAGCGGATGCGAATATCCGCTATTATCCCACTTCGCCCCCAAGCCTCAACACGATGTTGCGCAAAATTTTTCTCGTCATTACAGCACTGTCGCTTGCCGGCTGCGCGATCGTGTACAAGCTGCCGACACGCCAGGGCAATATCATCGATCAGAAAGATCTGGATCAGGTGAAAGTTGGCATGACCAAGGACCAGGTTCGCTTCCTGCTCGGCACGCCGGTCGCGACAAGTCCGTTCGATACGCAGCGCTGGGACTACTTCGGCTACTACAAACCGCCGCGCGGCGGCTCGACTAGCCGTACGGTCACTCTGTATTTCGACGGTGAGAAACTCGCGCGCCTGGACGGCGATCTGGCGAAGAACGATCCGATTCTGGGCACACCGGACTTCGACACCGTCCAGAAGCAGGCCAAGAAGGATAAGACCGACAAGTCCCGCGACGAAAATCAGCAGCCGAGCGGCGTCAATATTCCCACGCCGGCGCCCTGAATTTTGTTTTGAACCCGGTACGGAGTGTTATTGCCCTTCGACCGGATGGCAGCGCTCCTGCTCTGTGGTCGTTTCTTTCTTCCGTTCACTGAGCCTGTGGCCAACCATTGCGCCGCCCACTGCGCCCGCCGCTGTCATCGCCGTATTTCCCGAGCCTTTCCCGAACTGATGGCCAGCAAGGCCACCGACTGCGCCGCCAGCAAGCGTGCCGAGAACGGGGTGGCCGCCTTCGGAAGCTGTCGTCGTGCTTTCCTTATTGCACTCGACTTTTTGCCCCTGTTCGTTGGTATAGACATCGGCCTGAGCGGCACTCATCCCGCAGACGGCCAACATCGGAAAACTATAAATCAATATTCTCAATTTCCTTTTCATGACGCCTCCATGGAATCAATCGCACTGTCCTGCTTCTCTTTGACCCATAAAGGCGAAATGAGTTTCCATCGTTGAGAAACTAAAAAGTATTGAACGAGGTGAGCCGCCATTTCGATCGATTCTTCCTCGCCCGTGCCGCTGCGACCCGCCGGTGCCGGTTCACCTTGGCATCCGCCGTCAGCGGCCGGTACAACTCGATGCGGTCGCCGTCCATCAGCGACTCATCCAGTCCACAGCGACGACCGAAAATACCCACGCCATCACGCTCTATGGCAATGTCCGGAAATCTCGCCCGCAGCCCTGAGAGATCGATCGCGATGCGCGCAGTAGCCATCGCCGGCAGGCGTAACTCAACCACGACCTGCTGATCCGGCAGCGCATAAACAACTTCGACGCCGATCGACGATGGCGCGGGTGCGGACGGCGAAGACTGGGGAACATCAAGCATCCGTATAATCTCGCGATGAGCAAAGCCGACAACAAGAATAATGATGAGGGGGAACGCCAGATCGCCGTCAACCGGCGCGCACGCTTTGATTATTTCATCGAAGACAGCTTCGAGGCTGGCGTCGCCCTGCTGGGCTGGGAAGTCAAAGCACTGCGCGCGGGCCGCGCCAACATCACCGAAGCTTACGTCATCCTCAAGAACAGCGAAGCCTTCCTGCTCGGCGCGCACATCACACCTTTAACACAAGCCTCGACGCACGTGCATACCGAACCCGTGCGCACGCGCAAGCTGCTGCTGCACAGTCGCCAGCTTGCCGAGCTGATCGGCAAAGTCGAGCGCACCGGCTATACCGTCGTCCCGCTCGATATGCACTGGACGCGGGGGCGCGCCAAGCTCACGATTGGTCTAGCCAAGGGCAAGAAGAAGCACGACAAGCGCGCGGACATCAAACAGCGCGACTGGAATCGCGAGAAAGAGCGTCTGATGCGGCACTAGGGTCTGTCGGCTCCAAGGTTTCTCTACGGTTTCCAGCGGTTCAGAAACTCGTTGACGGATTTCGGGTCCATTCCACGCATGGATTCGAACTCACCGTTCTGCTGCGCATAAATCAGCTTGCCTTCGGCATCCAGAACAGCAAGCGCCGGCACGCCCTTCTTTAGCGGAATGCCATACCGCTTGGCAATATCGAAGTTGTCGGTGATGCCATCGCGGCCGACATTGACGCGCACTAGCACGTAGTCCGCCTTCAACAACATCTCATTCTCCGGACGCGCGAGAAGGGTAGCCAACACCCGGCAGTCAGGACACCAATCAGCGCCGAAAGCCACCAGCACGCGCTTGTGCTGCGCTTGCGCAATTGCCGTGTCGATATCGGCTTGCGCCCGCGCGGGAACGGGAAACGCTCCAGCGCGCGATACCATCGGCACAAGCAGAGCCAGTACCGCGGCCAGCGTCATCATCTGGACGGTATTGATTGAATGCTTCGCGATACGCACCATGTATTTCATGCTGTTCGGACCGCAGCTTTTCTCGACAATTCCGGCGCGCAGACTGCAAAAACCCCTTTTGAACTCTTGAAATCCGCCCGCGTGCTACCATTCTATCGATCAACACGGGGGTGACATGGCTTCGACGCTGGCATTGAAACCTAACGTGCATGCCGAGGTGCAGTCCCCCTCGTAAATCAGGCTGCAAACCAAGCTAGTTGCGAACGACGCTAACTACGCCCTCGCCGCCTAAACCCGGCGAGCGGTTGACCGGCCGGTGTTGATGCCTCCGAATCAACCGTCGACTCTCATCAACTCGCGGTGAAGCCCGCCCTTGGCTGATCTGCTAAAACCCTAAGGGGATAAGCGTCGGCGTTCCGTGCCTATCCGGGAACCGGCGACCAAAACCAAAGACGGGCTACGCATGTAGAGCGAAAGGCGGAGAGCTGACGGACGCGGGTTCGATTCCCGCCACCTCCACCAATTGAGGATCCAAGGTGATCCAAGGAAGTACAAAAAAGCCCGGTAATACGGGCTTTTTTGTTGTTTTGCGTCCACCGATGTCTATCAAAAGCCATAAACAGCCGGGGGTAAGTGGGGGTAGTTTTCGGGGGTAACTCAGGCAGCGCACTGGCGAGATACCCCCAAATGCCACTTACAGACAAAGCCGTTCGAGCGGCCAAACCCAAGGACAAGCCTTTCAAGCTCTTCGATGAGCGCGGCCTGTATTTAGTGATTCAGCCGAGCGGCGGTCAGTGGTGGCGGCTGAAATACCGGATGCTCGGCAAGGAAGAACTTCTGGCACTTGGGACCTACCCCGATATCAGCTTGGCCGAAGCACGTGGAAAGCGCGATGTGGCCCGTAAACTGATCGCGCAAGGGATCGATCCAGGCGAACATCGGAAAATCGAGAGGACCCGATCCGCGGCCTCCGCTGCGGACAGCTTCGAGGCCATCGCACTTGAATGGCTGACGAAGTTCGCACCGACCTGGTCCGAAGGCCATAGCGACAAGATTAAACGCCGACTCGAACGCGACGTGTTTCCGTGGCTCGGTTCCAGGCCGGTGGGAGCTATCACGCCATCGGAATTACTGACTGTTCTGCGCCGGATCGAGGGCCGTGGTGCCGTGGAAACTGCTCATCGGGCTCATCAGAATTGTGGCCAGATTTTCCAGAACGCCGTAGCGACGGGACACGCCGAGCGTGATCCGAGCGCCGATCTTCGGGGCGCTCTTCCTCCGGTCAAGCAAACGCACCATGCGTCCATCATCGAGCCGAAAGCCATTGGGGAATTGCTGCGGGCCATCCAGACACCCAAGATCAACGGCGCCCTCGTCGAACAAATCGCCCAGCGGCAGGCGCTGGACGCGCGTCGAATCGACGATCTGATCAATCTCTGTGTGCAGCTGCTGACGATCACCCGCGTATTCGCGCAGGCCACCGATAAGGCACTGCTCGATCAGGAGCTGCAGAGCGCCAAGCAGGTGATCGCCGATCTCAACACGCGCAGGACCACTCCCGCCGCCGCAGCCCTTCTACACGACAACCGGAGTTCCCCATGAAAGGACTGCACGATGTATCCTGGATTCGTCGCCGCCAACGATTCCGTTCCCTTGGCTGCCTGACACCCCGTCACTTGAGTCGCTCCCTTTCGCTACCGCCATAAAACGCAGCAAATCAAGACGACCCCGCATCAAATGTGATCCAGTTCACAGATTTTTCACGCGCAGTGCTTTATCTTTATTTTTACATGAACGTCGGTTGGTTGGCGCTCAACGATACTTAAAAATAGCGAGACCTGGGTGGCGAAGCACATGAAAGCAGATCAGAAACGCGTGAGTCGTACGATGCGTGCTGCGGTGAATAGATACCCGTCGATCGGTAACCATTCACCGGCAAAGCTGAGAGCTTTCGCCGTCGCTGGCCCCGCTAAGGTAGGCGAGCACATCTGGGTTACAGCGAAAAAGCTCGGCAGGGCGATTCATTGACTAGAACACCATGACGCTACCGCCCAGCGCGCTGTTGGACCGCGACGGCACCATGGTCGAGACGCTGGAGATGTTGTCGCCGGCCAGTTTCGAGCGGATTACCGTGTGCCCACGGCTACTATGGCCTCTGCTGACTGCTGAGCGCTTACGTCGCGCATTGCTGTGCGACGCGCGCAGTGTGTTTCGGGTGTGCGGCAATTCGCTCGTCGGCGGCGGGCCGTCCGCCAACACGCCTGGTCCTTTATTCATCCAGTGAACCGGCTGGAAATTCACGACGAAAACACTCCGTGCCTTGCCCTCAGCTCTCCCCAGATAAGGGCATGAACTATCCGTGCACAACCGCTGCATTTACCCTGTCCACCGTTCCAGGTAGGCTTCATCGTCAAGTGCCGACTTACCCATGGACTAGGCCTTCTATGCAGTTTCTGTTCGTCTGCTCGCACGTTTGCACTCCGGCTTCCTTCAGGCCGACCTTCGCGGAGAGGCCCTTGCTTTCGGTTAGTGGTGATACCCGTCAATCTCAACGGGTCCGAAACTCCTACAGGGGACTTACACCCCATCAGTTCATGCCCATGCTGGGCGTACACCAGCGCTTCCACGCGACGGCCACGCCTCCACTCCGCTCTGGCGCGGCCGCGCGTGAAGCTGGGCGTTGGGCAGCGCTCTGAAATGTTTTCTTTAAGTGGAGTCGGCTGGGCTTGTCGAGTCCATTATTTTCCCCACTATTCCGCGTTCCATTCTGTCGCTGTGTCCGGATCGTCATCGCGGTCAGGCATTGAATTCAGCGCTGCGAGTCGCGATGTTCTTCGCGTGCCGGTCGTTGCGTTGTGTTGCCTGGGTTCTTTTTTTAGCGTTCTGGGCTGGGAGTTTTTCGGGGGTGACCGTCGTCAAACGAGATAACATCCCCTGGGCCGGCAGAGCACCGAGCGAGGTGATAGGCATTGCGCAATGCTGCCAATGCAGTTCTCACGCGCATGCAAGATCATCCCTCATTACATTTTTGACAAAAGAACCATGACCCTTCACGCCTTGTTCTCTTGGCGCCATATCCCATTTTTGGCACTCCTGCTTGGAATTATGGTGTCTTTGCCAACGCTAGACAGTGGCTTATTCCTGGATGATTACCAGCAAAGAATCAATCTTTTGAGCGGGGCGGATGGCAATCTCTTTGACTTCTTCCATAGCAATACGGCCGCGACCAAAACCCAGCTGCAAAATGGAGTGTTGCCATGGTGGACATACCCAGGCAGCAAGGTCATGTTCTACCGGCCGGTTGCGCAATGGCTGATGAAGCTGGACTACCGGCTTTGGCCCGACAATTTGCCGCTGATGCATCTGCACTCGGTGCTTTGGTACGGCGTGCTAGTTCTGGTGGCGAGTCTTGCCTATCGCCAGATAATGCCGACCCACTGGGCAGCGGGCCTCGCTGCAGTCCTGTTTGCCGTCGATGCGGCGCATGGTAGCGCCGTTGCATGGCTAGCCAATCGCAATGCCTTGCCATGCCTAACCGGCGCTCTTCTCTCTCTACTGTGCTATCGAAAGCGCCAGCTGCACTGGCGAATTGTGGGCTGTGCTCTTTTTGCGTTCAGTCTTGCCTGTAGTGAAGCTGCGTTAGCGATTACAGCCTATTTCCTCGCGTATGAATTGTTCCTCTCAGATCGACCGTGGAATGAGCGCATCGTGCGCTTGTTGCCTTATTCTTTTCTGGCGATGGCTTGGTTGGCGTTCTGGAAATATCGAGGTTTTGGCATCTCAGGCCCCGGCTTCTATATCGACCCTATAAGCGACCCATCGCTGTTTCTGACGGCAATGATTTATCGCTTCCCGGCCTACGTGGTTGGGCAACTATCTATTCCGCCAGCGGAGATCTTTAATATCCCCGAATACTCCAAGTACTCCTGGATGCATACATATGCTTTCGCCTACGCCCTCTTGGTCGTGGCGCTGCTCACTTGGCTCTTCATGCCTTTGCTGCGCCGCTCTCGTACGGCGCGCTTCTATGGTCTCGGAATGCTGATTGCGGTGATTCCGATTTGCGGCTCTGCTTTGATCAGCCGCTCGTTGTGGTTTGTCGGTTTCGGCGCAACCGGCTTATTGGCGCTCTTTATCGAGCAGTTCCGCAGTCTGCCGATGTCGCCAGCGCGACGGCGTTGTAGCGCCGCCTTTGCCAGCGCCATGATGGTCCTGCATCTGTGGATCAGTCCCTTGCTATTTGTCGGCTACGCCAAAGCAGGCACGAATGTGGTTGATGGGCTCATGGATTCGCGCTACCTGCAGCTTCCCAATGAAGGAGTGCCGGGCAGAAAAGTGTTAGCAATTTCGACATTCAGCTATGTCAGCGACATCACCTTTCCGATGCTTAAGGATCAGGCGCTGTCTCTTGGCGCCATGCCGACACGGCCAATACCGAGCATCGCCCGAATACGCGCCCTTGCCGAAGGTGAAGGCGAATTCGAACTGCTGCGTAAAGATGCCGATACCGTGGTGGTCAGCTGTGCGGCGGGCTTCAACGCCCTACGTCCCAGTCGCTATGGCTTTACGGCTGGCGATCGCGTAGTTCTGGATGATGTCGAGATCGTTGTACGGTCGGTATCACCTGTCGGAGCGCCGACGGCGATCGAATACCGATTCAATCAGGGTGTGCTGGGAGCTTACGAGGTTATCGCCTGGCAGCGTGGTCGCTTCGAGCCCGCAGTACTGCCGGCAATAGGAGAGCGCGTTAGCGTCAAGACGGATGAGCCCTGCTTTTTTTGCAATATGTGGCGAGATCTCGAACGTCACTTGTCGGATTCCATGCGAATAAAGTTTCTTGAGTAAACCAAGTCTGATCAAGCAGCAGGATCTACTGATGGTGAAGGAGGGTGCGCAGGGCCTGTACGCCGTCAGCGACCTCGGCACGCGCAAACCCCGAAACAAGGAAGAAGAGTTGCTCTCGGCGATCATCACGCGCCTCAACGAGCTGTTCGTCACGGACGGGCTGACCGACCGCGACCTGATCAACTACGCCTACACCATCCGCGACAAGGTCAGCGAAAACAAACGCGTGATGCATCAGATCGCCAACAACGCGCCGGAGCAGGCCCTGCTCGGCGATTTTGCGAGCGGGTTTTCAGTGGGTGATTTTCGATATGCTGCTGGCGGGGATGAAAGCAGGGCATGGTGCCCACGGGTACACTCGCTCGCCAATCGCGTTAAGGCTTGAAATGGCGCAGATCGGCTCAGGATACGGGAACCGGTTCCCTGAATGGCCTCGACCTTGTCTCAATTACGCCCTCAGTACGAACCGCTGATATTAGACGATGCGGCGCTTTATCGGCTTTGCGCGTTTTCACAGTGCCAGACCGAGCAATTAAGCGGTAATGTGAAAACGATCTCAATTGCCCCGGTCGCGGATAAACAAGAACTTCGCAAAATCACAAAGAGCAGTCGATAGGAACGATTTTGTTTACCAATTTTCGTTTTTTAATTTAAAAACGATTGCTAATTTAATGATTATTAAATGTTTTTATTTTTTTTACAACGACAAAATATACACTTGTTTTCTAGAGATAACTCTAGATATCAACACTCGTCAGAGCAATTTACGCCACATCGCACGCTGGAAGAGGAACCGAAGTCCCTCCTCCAGGTGCTTATAACTACCAGCGCTTGTAACTGATGGAACCGAACAGGCCATGCGTCTGAGTCTCGGTGCCTGAGTTGAAGTACAGCACGTTGGTCGGACCGTTGCTCTTGTTACCAATGCCGAAGGCAATTGCCCACAAGCCGGGATTGGCGATTGCCTGCCCCTTGGAATCAGATACATAGCCCTGGAACGCACCGCTGGTCACATTGAAAGCAGCGATCTTACCGCTGCCAACGTTGCCAACCAGCACCGCGTTGCTGAAGGTGCCAAAGTTGGATGGTGCCACTGCAACACCCCAGGGATCATCAAGCCAGTTGCCTTGCTGCAGACGCACTTTCAGCGTGCCGTCGGTACCATAGCCGTCGACATAACTGCCACCGCTATCGTTGACGTACACCGCCCAGACCAGACCCCCGGCGCTCTGCACGTTGGTCGCGGTATAACCCCGTGGCAATTGCGGATCGGAGAATGCGCCAGGCGCCAGCGTCAGCGGACTGAAGTTCGAGTCATAGGCTTCAAGCGTGGGGCTGTTGACGTTGGCGACCAACAATGCGGCAGCGCCGTTCAACTCGGCAACCGTCACACCTTCGTATGCCGCGCCCGCTTTCTTCACCTTGATGACCGCATTGGTGATATGGCATCCCGAAGTAGAGCAATTGGTGTGGGTATCCGGCGTCACGCGTGCATCCGATACGGGAGCATGCGCGGCAGCGATCTCAGCGCGAGTCGGTGGCGCAGCACCATTGGTGCTGCTGTATTGAGTCAAATACCACACCGAGATTGTTCCATCTTCAGTCACAAAGACAAAGTTTTCGTTGAAATCGACGGTTCCGGTTGGACTGCCCGCAGAGACTCCGTCCGCGGAAGGAACGGTCACCACAAGCTTGCGGGTATTACCCTTCGGATCGTAAAGGGTACTGACGCCAGCAGCGTTATCGGCGGCCCACCAGAATGCCTCGTTATATTTTTTTTCCGGCGGAACCGACAGGCCCCATGGATTCTGCAGAAAACTATCGGTGTATTTGGCTACTCCAGGGGTGTCAGCGGAAAGATTGGCCTGGGTATAGCCAGCGGTGTAGCCAACGCTTGGCAGGCCGAACAGCGCCGCCGCAAATACAGCAATTGAGTGATGTTTCATTGTGATCTCCTTTTACGCAACTCATCTTGTGGTAAGTAAATTTTTCGTAGTTTTAGTTTTTGGGCGCGGAGAGCTCGCTACCGAATCCACTGCGGTGCAGGATTCCGTTCCTCACTAAAACCTCCTCTACAAGCCGGATATGGCTGATAACTGCTCGCGCGATTTTTCGATTCAGGAGTAGCGGGAATGCTTCGCGCAGGCATGCACGAGCACCTCACCTCCGCACGCTCCGATAACGATAAAATGACGCCCCACCTCTCGAAGGAACGCCGCACGTGGCGCCCAACCGTTCTGTTCTTGTCACCGGCGGCACCGGCTTCATCGGCAGCCATCTGATCGATAGTCTGCTGGCCGACGGCTGGAAGGTCGATTGCCTCGATAACTTTGATCCATACTACGCCGCTGCAATCAAGCGTCGCAATATTGCAGCGAATCTACTCCATTCGGACTACCGGCTGATCGAGATCGATTTGCGCGACGCAACCGCCCTGAAGAGCGCGCTGCGTCCGGATTACGGTGTGATCGTGCATCTCGCTGCAAAAGCCGGCGTGCGCAATTCGCTGATCGATCCGCTCGGCTACCAGATGACGAACGTGATTGGCACGCAAAACTTGCTGACGTTCGCGCACGAGCACGGCATCCGCCAGTTCGTGTTCGCGTCGTCGAGTAGCGTTTATGGCGACTGTCCGAATCTGCCGTGGCGCGAGGACGATCTCAGCCTGTTGCCGCTGAATCCGTATGCTTCCACCAAATTGGCAGGCGAACAGCTTGGCTACGTCTACACCAAAACTTTCGGACTACGTTTCATCGGGCTGCGCTTCTTCACCGTGTTCGGCGAGCGCCAGCGTCCAGACCTCGCGATCCACAAGTTTTCGCGGTTGATGCTGGCCGGTAAGCCGATCCCGGTCTATGGCGACGGCAGCTCCGAACGCGACTACACCTATTGGGCCGAAATCGTCGCCGGCATTCGCGCGGCGATGGACTACACCGCGAGCGATTATGAAGTCGTCAACCTCGGCAACCATCGCACCATCGGCCTGCTCGATCTGATCCGCCGGCTGGAAACGGTGCTGGACGTAAAAGCAAAGATCGATTGGCAAGACTGGCAGCCCGGTGAAATGCGCCGCACTTGGGCGAACATCGAGAAAGCCGGACGCATTTTCAGATACCAGCCGGCGACTGATTTCGACGAAGGCCTGAAGCGCTTCGCGGCCTGGCTGCGCGCTGAAATCGGCGCGGAAACAAAGTCAGTGCGCTAGACATCTTCCGACCATGAGCCTACGCCAGGCGGCACTGCTCGCCGCCAACATCGCGATCGTCGCCGTCTTCGCTGTGGTAGTCGAGCACTACTGGGGCTGGCGGCGTCTGTTCACGCCGTGGCGCGAAGTACCGATGGGCTGGCTCGCCACCGCCACCGCCGCGCAGCTCTGCAGCTACGGCTTGCGTGCACTACGCATTTACGTCGCCGAAACCGCGATTCCGCGCGGCCGCTACGGCACCTGCCTGCGGCTGATCCTGCTCAACAACGTGCTCAATTTTCTACTGCCGATGCGCAGCGGTGAAGCGAGTTTTCCGATCCTGATGAACCGCTGGTTCCGCATCGACGCCGCGCACGCGACCGGTACCCTGCTGTGGCTGCGCGTACTCGATTTGCATGTGCTGGCGACCATCGGCCTCGCTTGCATCGGCACCGGCTGGCTGGCATCCGCGAGCGTCACCCTCGGAATTGCCGTCGTCGCGATCACCGCAATGCTGGGTCCGATCGCACTGTTTTCCTTGCGCCGCCCGCTGCAACGCATTTGCTCGTCCCGTGACGGAAAATTTTTTTCGATCCTGCAACGGCTGCTTACCGGACTGCCCACGCGGCACTACGGACTCGGCTTCGACCTGCTGCTGAGCTGGTCAGCATGGACAGTTAAACTCGCCGCGCTCGGATGGCTGCTGGCACGGCTCGCCGGGCTGTCGCTGGCCGCGGGCACGCTCGGCGCCATTGGTGGCGATCTCAGCACGGTGTTGCCGATTCACGCGCCCGGTGGCTTCGGCACCTACGAAGCGGGTACCCTCGCCGGCCTGAGCGGCGCGCTAATGCCTGCGCCGGGCTTATTGGCTGCTGCCGTCAATCTGCACTTGTTCGTATTGACCATTGCGCTCATCGCCGGCGGCGCTGCTGCGCTGTTCGGACGCACATCGCTACCAGCGGAATCCGCGAAGGTTGCTAAAATTTCCAGATGACCATAACCGAATCAACCGCCAGACCCACGCTCTCGATCGTCATTCCGATGTATCGCGAGCAGGACAACGTCGCACCGATGGTGGCGCGGGTCCACGAGGGACTCGCGGGCTATGGCGGCCCCTGGGAACTGGTGTGCGTGGACGACGGCAGCCCCGACGAAACTGGTGCGCGTCTGATCACGGAGGCGAAAAAATACGGCGCGCATATGCGTGTCGTGCGCTTCGCGCGCAATCTGGGCCAGACCGCCGCGATGCAGGCCGGCATCGATGCCGCGCGCGGCGAACTGATCGCCACGCTTGACGGTGACCTGCAGAACGATCCAGCCGACATTCCGCGCATGGTCGATGAATTGCTCGCACGCAATCTCGACCTGCTGTGTGGCAAACGCGCGCAACGGCAGGATGCGTGGATGTCGCGCAAGCTGCCATCGAAAATCGCTAATCGCCTGATCGCGCGCGTCACCGGCGTGCGTATCACCGACTACGGCTGCAGCCTCAAGGTCTACCGTGCCAGCATCATCAAGCAGGTGCGGCTGTACGGCGAAATGCACCGTCTGATTCCGGTGTGGGTGGCGATGGTGACGTCGCCGAGCCGCATCGATGAAACCGCCGTCTCGCACCAGGCGCGCCAGTTCGGGGAATCCAAGTACGGCATCTCGCGCACCTTCCGTGTCGTGCTCGATCTGCTCACCGCGTTCTTCTTTCTGCGCTATCGTGCACGCCCCGGGCACTTCTTCGGCTCGATCGGGCTGACGCTCGGCTTTATCGGCGGCGGCATCCTGACCTGGCTCGCGTTCGTGAAGTTCGTACTCGGCGAAAACATCGGACAGCGGCCTTTGCTGCTGACCGGTATCCTGCTGATGATGTTCTCGATGCAGTTCCTGACCACCGGCGTGATCGCCGAAATGCTCAGCCGTATTTTCTATCAGAGCCGCGAGCAGCCGATCGCACTGCCAGCGGCAGAAATTTCCGCTGCCGGCAACGACTGGCAAATATCCGCCATTACTCCATCCAAAGCACGTGTCTGATTCTCCGCGCCGCATGATCCGCGCGCCGCAGGTTCTATTCCTGGTTCTGGCCGCGGCAATTGGCTTTTTCAGCAACATCGGTTCGACACCGTTGTTCGATCTCGACGAGGGCGCGTTCAGCGAAGCCACGCGCGAGATGATTGCGAGCCACAACTACATCTTGCCGACACTCAACGGTGAGCCGCGCTACGACAAGCCGATTCTGATTTATTGGCTGCAGGTGGCTTCCGTGAAACTGTTCGGCTTTCACGAGTGGTCGCTGCGTCTGCCCTCATCGCTGTGCGCGATGCTGTGGATGCTCGCGGTGTTCCGATTCACGCGTTACACCGTTCCGGATGACTCGCCGGCGGCGACCATCGCTGCCGCCGGCGTCGCATTGAGCCTGATGGCCGGCGTCATCGGACACGCGGCGACCGCCGACGCGATGCTGAACGCGTTGATCGCGGCATCATTGTTCGATCTGTACCGCTGGCTCGAACAGCCTTCGCGCGGACGGCTGCTGCGTGTTTATTTGTGGATCGGACTCGGCCTGCTCGCCAAGGGTCCGATCGCGCTGCTGTTACCGGTAGCGGTCAGTCTGCCGTACGCACTATGGCGACGGCAGGTCGGTCGCTGGCTGCGCGGCGCCCTCGATCCGGTCGGCTGGACCGTGCTGCTGGGCGTGGTATTACCCTGGGTGTTTCTGACGTTGGGCGCGGACAATGGCGATTTCCTCCGCCATTTCCTGCTCGACCACAACGTCGGCCGCTACGAAAACACCTTGCAGAATCACGGTGGGCAGCCGTGGTATTACGCTGCTTGGATCTGGCTGGTGATTGCACCGTTCTCAGCATTGTTGCTGCCGGTGCTGCGCAGAGCCGCGCGCAGTCGCGAACCGCTGGATGTGTTTTTGATGCTGTGGTTTCTCATTGTGTTCGTGGTGTTCTCGTTCTCAGCCACGCAGCTTCCACACTATCTGCTATACGGCTGTTCACCGCTGTTCGTGCTGTTAGGCCGCTGGCGCGCAAAATGTCCGCCTCGCATTGTCACGTTGCTACCCGCACTGATGATCACTGCACTGATCGCATCGCTGCCGTGGCTGTTGCCACAAATCCCGATTTCGGCGGATCGCCATCCGCTCGAACGCGGCATCATCGATCTTGCCATCGGTGCGCTGAATCTGCGGTACCGGATTATCACCATTGCCGCTTGCTGCGTAGTGCTCGCCCTCGCCGTTCTCCCGCGTCTGAGCGCGCAGCGCGCACTACTCGGCGCGGCGCTGGCGCAGGCCATTGCGGTTTGGTTCGCGGTGATGCCGACGCTTGCGGCGGCGCAACAGCAAGCGATTCGCGAAGCGGCCTTGCGCGCCAAAGAACTCGGGCTGCCGGTGGTCAGCTACAACGCCTGGCTGCCGAGCTTCAGCGTGTATCGCGACGCCATTACACCGAACCGCCTGCCGCAGCCTGGCGAACTCGTGTTCGTACGCGTCGACCGGATTCCCGACTTGCAGCGCGACATCGGTGCCGAAGTGCTCGTGCCCGAATTCCGCAAAGGTGGCGTCGCGCTGTTCCAGGTCACCGTCGCACCGAAGAATCCGTGACGCCGGCCGGCTGGCGGCAATTCATCGCGCCGGAACCGTCGGGCGAAGAAAGCGCCACCGAGCCCGTTGCCCACGGGCGTCGTGACATCTGGATTATTGTTCTGTCCGCAACCGTCATTGTTGCGGCAGTAAGCGCAATATTCGGATATCACGCGCTGTTCGTACCGATCAACACGCTTGCTGCCGGTTGGCCGGACACTCTTCTGGAAAGCCTCAGCGATCTCGGCGACAGCCTCGTCGCGCTCACTGCGTTGTTGTTCTTCGTGCCAAAACGACCGCATACGGTCCGGTTGGGCATAGTGGCGGCGGGGTTGTCCACACTGCTGTCCAACGGGCTGAAGGCTGCCTTCGCGCTGCCACGCCCGGCTGCAGTGCTGGCATCGAATCGTTTCCACTTGGTGGGGCCTGGCTTGTTGACGCGCGGATTTCCCTCCGGGCACACCGTGACCGCATTTGTCGCAGCAGCGGTATTCGGCTGGTTCGAGCCACGGCCGGTGATCAGATGGTGTTGGCTGGCGCTGGCGGCGGCGATCGGCTGGAGCCGCGTCGCCGTGGGTGCTCACTGGCCGCTGGACGTACTTGCTGGCACCGCGGTCGGCGGCGTATCGGTTCTGCTTGCGGCGCCATTGGCTCAACGTTGGCACGGGGGCATCGCACCGGCGGGCTGTGCTCTGCTCGCGACGATTCTCTGCGGTTGCGCGATTGCACTGCTGTTCTATACGCCGCTATACCCGCTCGGCATCCCGCTGGTCCGTGCAATCGCCGTCGCCGCGCTGGCGACATGGCTGTGGGTGCTCGCGCGCGCGCATCAAAAACAAGCGGATATCCGACCCTGAGCGGATCGGGAAAGGCGGCCCGCGCCAGCGACACCCCGGCACCCGGCATCACCGCTACCGTTGCTCCCTTCCGGGCCTGGCGGGATTCACGGATCGCCGTCGCGGAGGAACCGGCGCGGACCGGCGCGTATTGTCCGGTCTCGCGCGCCGCATCACAAGCGCCCGATAGTTTCGTGTCGGTCATTTCGGCACGCCATTGGTCACATGGCGGCAAAAACTGCCGGCATGAGTCACTTGGCACTTGATATTGACGTGGTATCGTTTTGATTCCATACGCCACCGGAAGGATCAAGATGGTCCAGGAACAAGAGCAGATTTCCCTGCCAGGCATCCCGGTCGCGATGGTGCTGCTGACTTCGCACTTGCTGGGTGCGTGGCTGTTAGTGGCCACGCAAGCACCGGTCGCTGCGGTAATCCTTGAAGCGGGTGCCGTGTTCTGCTGGTTTGGACTGTTCATGGTGCAGCCCAACCAGGCCAAGGTGATGATGCTGTTCGGCAAATACACCGGTACCGTGCGCAAAGCCGGCTTGCGCTGGGCCGATCCATTCCTTTCGGCGAAGGCGGTGTCTTTGCGTATCCGCAATTTCGAGAGCGAGAAACTCAAGGTCAACGATCTGCACGGCAGCCCGTTCGAAATCGCGGCGGTCGTCGTCTGGCAGGTGGTCGATACAGCGGAAGCCGTGTTTGAAGTCGATGATTACGAAAATTTCATCCGCATCCAAGCCGAGGCGGCGCTGCGCGGGCTCGCGACCCGCTATCCGTACGATGCCGATGACAATGCAGGCAAGCGACCTGCCTTGCGCACGCACAGCGACGAGGTGACCGGCCAGCTCGCCAACGACGTCCAGGACCGACTGACCAAGGCCGGCGTCAACGTCATTGAAGCACGCATCAGTCACATCGCCTATGCACCCGAGATCGCCGGCGCGATGCTGCAGCGGCAGCAGGCCACGGCCATCCTTGCGGCTCGGGCGCGTATTGTGCAGGGGGCTGTAGGCATGGTCGAGATGGCGCTCGAACAACTATCTCATCGACAGATTGTCCAACTCGACGAAGAGCGTAAAGCGGCAATGGTCAGCAACCTGTTGGTGGTGCTGTGTGGCGAGCGCGGCGCATCGCCAATCATCAACGCGGGTACGCTGCATGGCGGCTGATGCATCAGCTCCTGGGTTTTCAATCGGTGCCATGGCGTGAAGCCGGCCCGAAAAGCGTTATAAGACAAGGGGCGACGTGAATACTGTGTAGTTAGTTTGGACAGCATGACGAAAGGTGTGAATAGTGCGTAGTATTTTCGCAAAACGGGATATGAAAAATAGTCACCGTAGAATGAGCGTCGCTTCACCGCACAGCAATTACTATTTGTTGGCCGGGAACGTAAAAGGCCATTGGATCAGGAAATTGTGGCGGAATGAAACCCGTTAATTTGAAACGACAAATGTCGATGCGAGTGTCCATCCGACAGTTCGGCCTGCGTCTGCTGATGCTGGCCTTCATTGCCATGTCCGGGCTGATCTCCGTGGCGTGTGTCGCTCAGGAGACGGTACCGTCGGCACCCGCGCCGGCAGCGGTACCGCTACCGGCGAACACTGCACCGGCTGTTGATGCCGCTCCGACTCCTGCGCACCCCGAAGAGAACTCCGGACTCAAGCTCGGCGTCGGAGATGCTGTAAGCATCCAGGTTTACGGGCGCCCGGAATTAGCCACGACCACTTACGTTTCCGACGATGGCGCCATCGCCGCACCCCTTGCGGGTTCTGTCCATGTGTCCGGGCTATCGCCTGCGGAAGCGGCGCAGCGTGTCGCAGACGCATACCGGGAAGGCCAGATTCTGGTCAACCCGCAGGTCACCATCAACGTAGTCCAATTTCGCAGCCAGCAGGTATCAGTACTTGGCGAGGTCCGTAATCCCGGGCGTTATCCGATCGAATCGAAAATGACGATATTCGATCTCATCGCGCAAGCGGGCGGCATCAATGAGAATGGTGCCGATGTGATCTACCTGCTGCGCCACGACAGCGACGGCAATCTCATCCGTTCTCCGATCGACTTCAAGGGCCTGTCGGATCCGACCAAACCGATCCCGACCATTGCAATCCGCGGCGGCGATTCGGTATTCATTCCACGCGCCGAACAGTTCTATATTTACGGCCAAGTACAAAAACCGGGTATGTATCGTCTGGAACCAAGCATGACCGTGATTCAGGCGATATCGCTCGGCGGCGGCATCACCCCGAGCGGCAGCGACAGCCGGATCGAAATCAAGCGCCGTCACACCGACGGCAAATACACCACCTTTGACGCTCACCTGACCGATCCGGTACAGGTAAACGACGTCATTCGCGTCAAAGAGCGCATTTTCTAATGGCTTCCAGAGGCTTGCCAGCGCTAACCGCTTCCGGCCCCGTGTCGTTATCGACACCGATGCTGCCGCAGGCTTATGCCAGTCCCGGTCTTTCGATTAGCCAGATCCTGTCCATCGCCAAGGCGTACCGGAAGCAGACGGCACTGATCGCTCTGGTGGCGATGTTTGCAACCGGTGTCATGAGCAAGCTGACACCGAAAACCTATACGGCAACCGCCACCCTGATGGTCAATTACCAAGCCAACAATCCCTTGGTCGCGAACGAGATCCTGGGCGGGCTCCCGGCCAGTTACATGGCCACGCAGATCGAATTGATGCAGAGCGCGGAAGTGCTGCTGCCGGTCATCGATCGGCTGAAGCTCGCCGACAACAAGATGTATACCGCCGGCTATCACGGCGATGGTAGTACCTTGCGTGACTGGGTGCAGAAAGCGCTGGCCAAGAATCTGGTCGTCGAACAGGGCCGGTCAGGCAGCCAGCTTGTCTATGTCACCTATTCCGCCAGCAATCCTGTGGAAGCCGCGGACGTCGCGAACAGCGTCGCCGATGTGTATATGGAACAGCAGATCGAGCGCCTGACCGGTCCGGCGACCGAGAACGCCCGGCGCTATACCGAACAGCTCGATGAGCTCAAGAACAAAGTGAGCCGGGCCCAGGAACAGGTTACGCAGTTCCGTCAGCGTACCGGTTTGATCGACCTGCAGACCAAGATCGATGCCGATACCGAGGAGATGAATGCACTTCAGCAGCGTCTGCTGGAAACACAGAATGCGCGGCGGACGGTCGAGGTGAACACGGCAGGCGATCTCGCGGTCGGCGATCGCGTACTGAGCTCGCTGGGGATCCAGAATCTGAAAGGACAACTCGCCACGCAGGAAGCCCACATGGCGGAATTGCGAGCGACGCTCGGTGCCAAACACCCGCAGGTGATGGAACTGCAGGCACAGCTGGATTCGACCCGCAAAGCGCTTGCCGATGAAATGGGCGTCTATGCGGGCAATGCTGCCTCCGAGCTGACCGCGGCCCAGCAGATGGAGCAAAAGGTCAAAAGAGCTTTCGACGAACAGCGCGCCAAAGTCCTGAGCATGCGCCAGATCCAGGACGAGGGAACCAAATATCTGCTCGAACTCGAATCGGCGCAGACCGTCTATAAGCGGGCCCTCGACAGCTACGACCAGATCATGTTCGCGACCAGCGCGCACGCCACCAACGTCAACTTCGTCAGCCGCGCGACGCCGCCAGTAAGGCACAGCAAGCCGAACACCATCAAGAACATTCTGCAGGGGACGATTGCCGGCACCTTCCTGGGCATCATCGGTCCGCTGTGCTATGGACTGCTGATCAACCGGCGCATCCGCTGCCGTGACGATATCGAACGCGATTACGGTGTACCGGTTCTGGTGGAATTCGACGCGATCCGTCCGCGCCGGAGCCTTGCATGAATGCAGAAGCCTCTAGCGAAAACACCGCACAGGACCCGGACCTTCGACTTAAAAACACTCTGATCCGGCGCTGTGCACTGACCGAAGATGCGGTCTCCAAGATCACCGCGGCACAGCGCATGCTGGAAGTGCGCTTCAGCGAGGCCGCGCTGCGCCTGGGCTTCGTGACTCAGGAAGATATCGACGAAGCGCTGGCACTCGGCCGCAAGATAGCGCTGATGGAAAAGCGCAGGGTCAAGCCGTCCGACCAGCTGCTCCTGGCGCATGATCCCTACGATCCGCATTGCGAGAAAGTCCGCGCGTTGCGCACGGAACTCCTGCTGCGCCACGACGCGGTGGGACGCGCCAACATCGTTACGCTGTTGAGTTCGTCAGCCGGCGAAGGTTGCTCGCAGCTCTGCGCTGAACTCGCCATCGCCTTCGCCCAACTTGGCCAGCCGACGCTGCTTGTCGACGCTGACCTACGCCATCCGCGGCAGCATGTGCTTTTCAACGCCGACAACCAGCAAGGCCTGTCGCAAGCCATTGCACGGGGTGACACACCTTACTTGCACCCCGTGGACGGACTCCAGCATCTGTCATTGCTGAGTGCAGGCCCCAGTCCGCACAACCCGCTCGAACTCCTTTCGGACAGCCGCTTCGAACGCCTGATCGACGACTGGCGGCGGAACTTCGAGTTCGTCGTAATCGACACCGCGCCCGTCAACCAGTACGCGGACGGGCTTGCCGTCGCCACCTTAGTGGGACGCGTCCTGCTGGTCAGCCGCGCCGAGCACACGCCATACAAAGACACCCGCGAAATGCTGCGGCGACTGGCCGCCACGCAGGCACAGATTCTTGGAGCGGTCATCAATCATTTCTGACCGCCACTTCTAGTCGCACGCGGCCGGCGCCGTGCAAACGCAGCGGCCGGCATTTACCGCAGCGCGGCGACAAATTACAATTCGCGGCTCCGTTGGCTACGTAGCTCAGCTGGTCAGAGCGCGGCACTCATAATGCTGAGGTCGGTGGTTCGAGCCCACCCGTAGCCACCAGTCATTTCAAAGACATACGAAGGGCCACCACCTTCGATTCCCGACCACTGTGCCCAAAATGTGTCCAAATTTCGGGCACAGCCGATGGCGAATCGTTTTCCCGCTTCGCGATGCGCTCCGCATGGCTCAGCAGGTGCGCCGCGGACAGGTGCGAATACCGCTGCGCCATTTCCCGCGACTTCCATCCGGCCATCTCCTGCACCACATTGAGCGGCGTACCGGCTTGAGCGTGCCACGATGCCCAGGTGTGCCGGAGGTCATGCCATCGGAAGTCTTCAAGACCCGCCTGCTTGACCGCCTTGCGCCAGGCTTTCGTGTTGACCTGCCAAACGGGTTTCCTTTGGTAAGTGAACACAAACTGCTCATGGCGCCCCTTCCATCGTTGCAGCACGGCCAGCGCGTCCGCGTTCAGCGGCGCAGTGAGCGCGTTGCGCGTCTTGCTCATGTGCGCGGGGATCACCGCAATCCGGTGTTCCCAGTCCACATGCTGCCACTCAAGGCGACAGACATTGCGTTGACGAAGACCCGTGGCGAGCGCTAGGCGCATCATTTCAGCCTGATGTTCCGGCAGCAGCGCCAGCAATTGCTCTGCCTGCTCCGGCGTGATCCAGCGCATGCGCCTTGAGTCCGCCGAATACATCGGCACCTTCGGCATACGCTCGATCCATTCCCAGACGTCACACGCCCGCTTGAGAACGGCCCGCACCAGAGCCATGTAACGGTTGGCGGTGGCGCGCGTCGTCTCTGCAGCCTTGGCCTCGGCAATGCGAAACAGCAAAGCCCGGTCGATGCTTCCGAGCGTTCTCTCCCGCAGATACCGATCAACCCAAACGAATATCTCCTTGTCCTTCTCCAGCGATGCCTTGTGCGTCTTTTCCTTCAGCCACTGCACGACAGCATCTTCCCATCGATAGACCGGCTTTTCGCCCAGATGCTTGGTGCGCCACGTTTCCGCCTTCAGGCGGTCGTGGAGCTCTTGCGCGGCGCGCGGGTCGGAAGTCCGAGAAGACTTTCGTACTCGCATGCCGTCCGGGGCGCGGAAGTCGATCCACCACACTCCGCCGCGTTGCTTAATTGCCATGCTCCAATCTCCTGCTTGGAGCCACTACGCGGCGCTTGCCGGGAACCAGCGTATAGCGCATTGAGGTAAGCAACAAGATCGGACGTGAGGAACACCCAGCACTTGCCGGGCTTGGCCGCCTTGACGCGTCCAGCGCGCGCCCAGCGGCGCAGGACGATGGGCGAGACATGCAGGAAGGCTGCAGCCCTGTCGAGGTCGAGGGATTCATCCATCTTTCACTCCGGCTCGTCGACCTTGCGAATCGAGGTGAGGTATTGGTCCGTGCCCATTACTTTTCGATGGACGTAAGTCGAGATCGCCGCACCTGCTCGGTTCACACACGCAGACTGGTTGCGCGCGGTTTCTGATACAACGCTTGCAAGTGACCTGGCTCACGATGTGGATCTCCATTGTCGCGAAGCCAAAATAATTCACGCTTGGTGGCGACAACAGTTACGCGTTTGCGCAGGGGCTGACCATGCATCGCGATGTATGCGTTGGGGCAAACTCCTCATCAAAAAAATGTAGCGTAGACACGAAATTTCCGCAGAACCCTTGTGCTACAAGCACCGTAGTGCAATGTCATACGGTTGGCAGAAGGAAGAAAATAGCCTATCTGCGCGAAAGTAAAATGAATTACCTCGCAAGCACCCTTGCATAGGGTGTGAAGGAAAAGCGGGTCCCCCACGAAGTGAGGGGGAGTTTGGTGATTCCGTAGCCCGTTGGAATAGCTACCAGTTTTTTTGGGTGACCCGAACACAGCACCGCGTCAGCCTTCGCAGTCGATTTGGCTGCTTTGCAGAGAGTCATTGAAAAAAGCTTGCTGCGAACGCTGACACGTCGTTTTGTAACGTGCTCAACGTGAATGTCTTTATTGACCTGAATCCGAATCCGATCCGACAAGAAGCCGAACACCATTCGAACAAAGCCCGAACGAATATCCGAATACACCCAATACTGCACCGAACGCCCACGAACAGACCGCATACCCCTGCGCGAATGCGCAATGGGTATCGCTTTCGCCAGTGCGGCTTTTTTTGTGCTGCACGACAATATAGATTCAAAAAAAAGTCGCGGCCGGCCCGTTCGGGTCCGCCCTCACATCAAATCACCGTTTGATCGCAGCGACGTGGTTGCGCGTACTCGCTCACGGCTGGGCGAAGACCGCTCTCGGATTCTGTCCAACAACTGTGAGTACTGCGAGTGGTGCGTGAGTGACGAAAGCTGCAGCCCACAAATCGGACTGTGGCGCGCACGATCTGCCCTACTGACTGTTGGCGCCGATCCTGGAATGACCATTCAGGGTCGGCGGTGCTCGACATCTACTAATCATCTGTAGCTACGCTACGATCTTGATGATCATAGAATGTTCGGTCGCCGATCTGGTCAGTCCTCCCGTCAGCACTATGGTCAAGCCAGGTTCAGCGACAACAATCCCGTATGACCTTGGTTGTTCGTATCCCGCGTTGATGAAAGTGTAACGCCATCGGCCCCGACTGATCATCGGGGCGAGGCGGGAAGTCGTTCCAATCCGTATTCACCGCGTGATTTTGCACTCAAGGTACGATTTCCCCGCACTGTCCGGCCAGCCGCTTGATGCGGCGCACTTTGCTTCGGCAGCGCTGTCTGTTTAGCATGCGTCCTTCCCCTATGCTGCGCGCATGAACCTGCGTCCACGCCACGCCGGCTATGGCCTGCTGATCCTGTTGATCCTGGCCGTACTGCTGCGTGCCCTGCTGCCATATGTGGTCAAGGACTACGTGAACCAGGTGTTCAACGCGAATCCTCGCTATTCCGGCCACGTCGAGAAAGTACACTTGGCACTGTGGCGCGGCGCCTACGAGGTGCGGGGCATCGAAATCCGTCAGCTCGACAGCGACAGCCAGGATCCACTGTTCCAGGCCCCGACTATGGAGATTTCGGTGCTATGGAGCGCCCTGCTCGACGGCCGTGTGGTGGCGCGAGTCAAGGCTTTCCAGCCCAGGATCAACTTCGCGCCCGGCCATGCCGGTCACGCGGCGCAGACCGGCAAGGGCGCCAACTGGATCGAGACGCTGAAGAAACTGGCCCCGATGCGCATCGATCGCTTCGAGACGGTCGACGGCCAGATGCACTACCAGGATTTCTTCCGCGATCCGAAGTTGGATCTGTCGCTCAGTCATGTCAACGCCGTGGCCACCAACCTGAGCAATCGCGAGGACGCGCAACGCCGCGACCGCGCTGCCACCCTGCAACTGCACGCCGTCGCCGTGGACCAGGCCGATGTCAGCCTGGACCTGAAGCTGGACCCGTTTGCGCCGAAGCCGGATTTCGACCTGCGTGCACGCCTGATCAGGCTCGACGTCACCCGGCTGCGCGACTTCTTGCGCGCCTACACCGTGGTCGATCCTAAGCGCGGCACGCTCGACGTGGTAACCGAGCTGGATGCCCGCGACGGCGGGGTAAGCGGCTACGTAAAGCCGCTGTTCCACGATCTGGAACTGCTGCGCGTGGAGCACCTGGACGAGGAGAAGGATCCACTGCATTTCGTGGTGGACGCGGTGGGCAGCCTGTTCAATCTGATTTTCCAGAACCAGAGCAAGGAACAGCTTGCCACCGTCATCCCGATCCAGGGCCGCCTCGACAGTCCCGGCGTGGATGTCTGGGCGACGCTGGCTAATATCGTGCGCAACGCGGTCGAAAAGGCCTTTACCCCGACCTTCGAGCAGGCCGCCGGCAAGAAGTAGCGGCGCTGGCCTGAGAATAATCGCCGACATCTGAGCAGGCCTGATCATCGCCCACAGAGCAGCGGACGTCGAACAAATATCTACGACATCAGTGAAATGGCTTGCAAGACCTTGCTCTGCGAGCTGTGATCAAGTCCGGAATGATCTGCTCATGTCGTCATGATAGTTCACAACTTCCGGCGACCAACGCATCTGTTGGGATTTCAACATGCGTTTGTCGATGAGCTGATTGACCGCCGACTCGACGAAAGCGGTGGAGTGGAGGTCAATACAAACCCAGCGCCAACAGGTCAGGCCAAAAGATGCACCCGCTCGTCCATTTCCTCGATCGCTGCAATGGCCGCTTGGTCGACATGTTCGACCCAGACGAATTTCATTTGCTGCCGGACATCTTCAGGTATATCGTCCAGATCGCGTTTGTTTCGCACCGGCAACAATACGGTCTTGATGCCCGCCCGGGCGGCAGCAATGACCTTTTCTTTGATGCCTCCGACCGGCAGCACGAGTCCGCGAAGACTGATTTCGCCAGTCATCGCCGTATCGCTGCGCACAGTCTTGCCGGTGAGCAGCGAAGCCAGCGCCACATACATGGCAACGCCGGCGCTCGGGCCGTCTTTTGGCGTTGCACCCGCGGGAACATGGATATGAATGTCGAATTTGTTCAGATCCTCTTCTGGCGCCAAACCCAGCGCTGACAACCGCGACTTCACCAGTGTCAGTGCGGCCTGCGCGCTCTCCTTCATGACATCGCCAAGCTGACCGGTAAGAACCAGTCGCCCGCTGCCGGCCACCCGGCTCGCTTCGATGAAAAGAATGTCGCCGCCCATCGGTGTCCAGGCCAGGCCGGTGGAAACGCCGGGAAGACTGGTGCGAAGCGCAACATCGCTCTCGTAACGTATCGCACCGAGAATCACCTGCAGGCTGGCGGCATCGACGGTGACCTGCGTCGCCGTTCCTTCAGCGATGCGCATGGCCACATGGCGGAAGACGCCGCCGACTTCACGCTCGAGGTTGCGCACGCCAGATTCACGCGTGTAGTTGCGGATGATCGCGCTCAGCGCCTCATCCGTGATTGTGCATTGATCGGACGTCAGGCCATTGGCCTTGAGCTGCCGCGCGATCAGGTATTTACGGGCAATCTCGAGCTTTTCGCGCTCGGTGTAGCCGCTGAGCTGAATCACCTCCATGCGATCGAGCAGTGGGCCCGGAATGGTGTCGAGCACGTTCGCGGTAGCGATGAACATGATCTTGCTCAGATCGAAGGGCACCGCAAGATAGTTGTCGCGGAACGTGCCGTTCTGCTCCGGATCGAGCACTTCAAGCAGCGCCGACGAAGGGTCGCCGTGAAAGCCGCCGGCGCCGAGCTTGTCCATCTCATCCAGCATGAGCACGCAGTCACGCGTGCCGGCCTTGCGGATCGCGTGGATGATGTTGCCCGGCAGCGCGCCGATATAGGTGCGGCGATGTCCGCGAATTTCAGCCTCGTCGTGAGTGCCGCCCAGGCTCACGCGTGCGAATTTGCGCCCGGTCGCGCGCGCGATGCTCTGGCCGAGCGAAGTTTTGCCCACGCCGGGCGGTCCGACGAAGCAGAGAATCGGACTCCGGCCTTCCGGATTAAGCTTGCGCACAGCCAGGAATTCGAGAATGCGGCGCTTGATCTTCGGCAGACCGAAGTGATCCTCGTCGAGAATGCGGCGGGCTTCGGCGATATTGACGTCCGCGCCGCTGATCTTCGACCACGGCAATTCGACCAGCAAGTCCAAATACGTGCGGATCATCGAGTATTCGCCGCCGGCCGGCGACATCGAGCGCATACGGTTCAGCTCCTTGGTCGCATGCCGCTCGATTTCCTCAGGCATCTTTGCTTCAGTTATTGCTTTTTCCAGTTCGGCGATTTCGGCACCGCCCTCGTCGCCTTCGCCGAGTTCCTTTTGAATGGTCTTGAGCTGCTCGCGCAGCAATTGCTCGCGCTGCCGGTTCGTGATCGACTCGCGCGTCTGCTGACCGATGTCGCGCGACAGTCGCAGCACTTCGATCCGATGCGCCAGTATCGACTGCATCTTTTGCAGCCGCCGCAGCAGATCGAAAATTTCCAGCACTTCCTGCTTTTCAGCCGGCTTGATATCGATGAAGCCGGCGACGAAATCGGCGAGCTGGCTGGGCGTGGACGTGCTCTCGACCGTGGCGGCCAGTTCCGGCGGAGCATCCGGCAACAGCTGAATGCCCTCCAGCGCCGCCTGCTTCAGACGATGGAACTGCGCTTCAACTTCGGTGCCGGCAGCGTCGGATTCTGCCACCCGCTCGATGCGGGCCACCAGAAACGGGAAGCCGTCGACAAATTCGAGGATGCGGAAGCGCTGCTCGCCATGCACGATCAGATGGTGACCGCCGTCCCGTGCCGTGACGTAGCGCAGGATGCTGGCGACGGTGCCAACTTCATGAAGATCGGCCGGCGCCGGCTGCTCCACTTCCGGATCCCGCTGCAGGACGACTCCGATCGGCCGCTGACTGCGCGCGGCTTCCTGCGCAGCTGCGACTGAGCCGGCGCGGCCGACACCAAGCGGCAGCATGATGCCGGGAAACAGTACGACGTTGCGCACCGGCAGGAGGATGATCGCATCGGCCGGAATCGAAATCTCGGCAGGCGATACCGTCGCTGCCGGCTCGGCCTGCGCCGATGATGTTTGATCTGTCGGGGTCGCGTCGCGAACGTCGGTCATGGCAGGCTCCTTCCGCCGGCAAGCTTGCGCAGGCCGACGGTGAGGCATCCGTCGGCAAGACTGCGCTCGATCAGTTCAAACTGTCCGCGCGGCAGCTCGATGCGGCGCTCGAAACGGCCTGCGGGTATTTCCAGTCTGCGAATCCCCGCAGCGCGCACGGCGCCCGGTAGCGATCGGACGCCGGCAACGGTGATGCCCTCCCCGTCGATCAGCAATTCCACCTGATCCACGGCCACACCCGGCAGCGCGACGATCATCCAAAGTTCGAAGTCGGTCTCGAAAATATCAACCGGCGGCTCCCAGGCGACTCGCTTGGCCTGCGCAAAATGCACGGGGCGAAAGAACTGACGCTGCAGACGCTCGGCCCGATCGAGAAGCTCACAAGCTTCCGCCCACATCCAATAGGGACTATCGAAGGTTGTCATGTCTTACCTCGCGCCCGATTCCTGAATGCCTGACTCGACACAGTCCATATCAGCGTTCTCCGTTATTGTTATAGGTAAAGTTTATCTGCCAAGCGACCGCGCCGCACTGATCAAAATCAATAGCGGCGCATGACTCGGGGTTGCTGTGGCTTGCTAAACCTTCATCGCAGCGGACTTTCACCGCCTAACTCCTTGCCAGTTTGTACCGGCGCACCACCAAAAGGACGATCGCCCCCAAGCGTAAAGCCATTCTCACGGACATCGAGGGCGCCAAGTGGCATCTCTGGCACGGCTGTCCCCAGCGGGCGATGCAGCGTTTCGAAAACTTGAGCTGGGATATCGACGCGCTGGCGGACCGCGCCGCCAAGGTCAAGCTGGTGGCGAAACTCGACGAGTGCATGACCTACTTCGCAATAATCGGGACTACATCTTCGACTATGGCGATCGGTTCCGGCATGGCAAGCCGAACACCAGCAGCTTCGTCGAGTCCGCCATCCATGAGGTCGTTGCCAAGCGCTTCGTCAAAAAGCAGCAGTTGCGATGGACCGACAACAATGCCCATCAGCTCCTGCAGGTCCGTACGGTGGTTCTCAACAACGAGCTACGCCGACATTTCGAGAACTGGTATCCAGGTATCGCCGCCAACAACGCCTGCGCAGCCAAGGCTGCGTAGCCCCGGTTTAGTACGCTCTCCTATATACCATCAGTTTCAATCGACATCCTTGGGCCCGCGTCTCACGGCTCCCCTATGTCCGCCTTCCTCCCGTTGCTTCCGATACCAACATCATCGAGCGCCGAGAGTACCTGCGCGGTATCGGTGCGCTGTTGCAAAGCGGCTGCTTCGGGATCGTGACGATCCTTGACCATTGGCAAATCGCGTCTTAGCTCTTCAAGTAGATGGATGAGCTTGGTCACCTTTTGTTCCGTCAACAGGTTCACTTGCAAATCGAGCTGCGCTTGCTGGTTCTCGAGTTTAGCTTGTCGATTCTGAGCAATAAGAATGACCGTTGTTGTTACTAGTGCTGCCAGAGTCAGTAGGCCCTGCAGCCGAGCAAAAGGCAAAGGGTCAAACGGCACCAGGCCGAGGAGCGTAGCGAGCGTGTTGACGGAAATCCACAGCACGACCAGCGACAACACGGATATCAGATAGAGAGGGCGCCCAAGAACTCCGCTGACAATTTCGAATCGTTGTTGCGACTTACCGATTTTCTGTTGTTCGCGTTCGTGGAACGCCACTATGCTTTCAATATTCTGATTGATATGTCCGGATAGCGAGTCGGGCACATCGTGTGCGGAAGCATCGGAGAGGTTTCGGGGCGGAGTGCGTTCTGTGATCACAGGCGTTCCGGGTTTGTAAGATGAAAGCTTCCGCTGCCAAGGTGCCCCCAACAGGCCGATGATGATGCAATTCGCGACGGTGTGGTTCAACAGTTCCGGGCATTTCCAGGATCACTGACCCGAGTTGGCACTACACCGTCTCTGCAAATAGTGGTCGCAGAATCACAACGCACTGACGCTGAAAGGTCGATAGGATCGTGCCCGCAGGACGGATTTCAGCCAGATCGATGCGATCCGGGCAACGCCGACTCTATTCCTTAGCAGAAATTACTCAGGGTGCCCGTCGTTTGGAGCGTCTGCATTCACAGCCGGCAACTCCAAAGTTCGGGATCTGATCATCGGGCGGGTTAAGTTCCTTTCTTGAGATCGTGCTTGATGTTGCCAGCACTCTCTTGGAATTTGCCAGCTGCGTTTTGAATCTTGCCTTTGTTCTCCATGGTCTTGTCGCCGAAGAGTTTTCCAGCAGCTTCCTTTACGTGCCCTTTCACTTGATTGATGTCGCCTTTAATTTGATCTTTATTCATAAAGTTCTCCAAAGGGTGTTCTGTGTGTAATTGATCGCAGTACTCAAAGTCCAGAGCACATCGAGACGAAGTATGAATTCAGAACG
>Ga0265334_10000221_pt1 | contig 33001 bp, 33 predicted proteins | sample 42023metaG_FD_192442 | JGI IMG/M metagenome (GOLD analysis project Ga0265334, IMG submission 192442) | Rhizosphere microbial communities from Carex aquatilis grown in University of Washington, Seatle, WA, United States - 4-20-23 metaG | ecosystem: Host-associated > Plants > Roots > Rhizosphere... | reverse complement strand
GCGACCCTCTCGGACGGGAGGCAGACGGAAGCCGTCTTGGCGCCGCTCGCGCGGGCCCGCGCCAACTGCGGCTCAAACTCGTCCCGGAGCAGGTCGCTCATCTCTTTCCGTAAGAGGGCCAACTCCGCGAGCAGCGCCTGCTGAAACGAGGCGAGCCTCGCGAGGGCGCAGTCGACGCCGGGCGCCAGGTGCGCCGGACAGTGGTGGGGGCGGACGCTGCGTTGTTCCGCGTCCTTGACGTCGGGCACCGGTGATGCTCGTCGCGCGCGGGCCCGAGCACGTACGATGCGTCTGTTCTGCCTCCGCTTGGTCGAATGAGCGGCAGCGACGAGCGCCGCGTCCGGCATCGACGGGGTCTGGTACGATCTCTTGGTCGCCGGTGGTGGCTGGCGCAGACAGGAGGGACCGGCGGCTGCTCCTTCGCGTTCCACATCGATCCGTTCGCCGCTCGGTGGGCCCACGTCTGAAGGTTCGGGCGAGGGGCCGATTCTGTCCGAGTCGCTCGAGCTCGACGCGAGGACAGCTTCGGCGTCGGCTCCCGGCGCGACTGATGAGGCCGCCGCCACCTGATGCGCCTGCGGAGGAGTGGCCGCTTCCGTCGCATGGGACGGCGGCTGCGAGCCAACCTCGACGCCGCCTGGCACACCTGGCGCCGCCGCAGAAGGATCACCGCAGGCGCTCACTTGGACTTCATCAGGATCTGGGGAGGGCGGCGCCCACAGGTGGTGCTGCTGCATCGCCTGCTGCGCATGCACCCACGACACCCATTCTCCCTCGCGCCGCTCCAGCGCACAGGCTGCATCCAACGCCGCACGGTGCCAGTAATCGCGCTCCTCGCTGCGCGCCGCAAGGCTCGCCTCCAGCAGTCGCACGTAGTGGCGGAGACCGCCGAGCTCCTCATCGCGACACGACAACTGCCCCTCCATCGTGCGTATCTCTCCGCGGGAAGCGAGTGGCGAGCAGCAGCGGCTGCCAAGACTGAGCCGGGGGGAGTTACTGGTTCCCTGTTGACAAATCCGGCATACGAGGGGAAGTTGCCAATCATGATCGGGAGGTGCCCGTGCTCGGGTGCCAAAGCGACGCACAAGACGACAGACACGACACACACACGGAGGCCGAGATGTTGGGCAACACAAGCGTAGTGCACGTGGCAGCCATGCGGGAGGAGCACTGGGCACGTGCCCTCCACGCCGTCGTCCGCAGCTTGGACGAGTCCGGACTTGGCCAGCCTCTGCAAGCGGTCGGTCTCCTGGTCGAGCAGCCTCCGCAGTCCGATTCCGACCCTCGTAAACCGCTGGTACTGCACGCTTGACGCGCGCTATCTCGATCCATGTCGTTTCCCGCTGTTTTCTCTGCAGGTCATTCTGATCCAGTTGGTTGGCTATCCACAGGCATGCCAATTCGTCGCGAAGCACTCCCGTGGCCGGGAGGAGCTCGCTTTCAGCGTCAGTGGTGGCCGCCAGCAGCGCCTGCGCGCCAGGTTGTCGTCGACGAAGAACTCGCTTAATGTGAGACGCAACTCGCAGAGGGCCAGAGAGTGGCACTTTGCCTCGGGTCTGTTGCTTGCGTGGTTGAGGTCACCCGATGCGGCCTTCTGGCAATCGCCTGACCCGCCCTCCTGGCTAAGCGGTGCTCTGGTGGCGGCCTCGGCTCCCGCTGTCGCCAGCGCCGGGCCGCCCGCACGCTCGCCGGTAGGGCGCTGCTTGTGCCACGAGTGCGTGCACCGCGAGCCAGAGCGCTGGCGGCCTCCGTCGGCTTTCTCTCGCGGTAACGCTTCGGCGTCCGGGGATGAGCCCCCGCGCCGCGCCGCCTGCAGGTGCCCCGGGTGTCTCTCGGCGTCTGCCAGTGTCGTCCCGCTTGCCGTGGCCGAGCATGCGCTGCTGGAGCAGAAAGACCCTGGCCAGCCTGGCCAGCCGTCGAACGGTGACGCGGCGGACGCCGAAGTCTCGCGGATGCATGCGGGGGCGACTGCCGCGGCGGCGTCGCTGCTGGCGTTCGCCAAACGCAGGCGCGAGATGGCCGGACGAACGACGGGTCAGTGTTCTCTCTTGCGTTCTCCGGGGCAGCAGTCGCGCTCATGTGTAGGCCGCGGCACTGAGGACGCTACAGAGGCGGCAAGTGCACCCGTCGCCGAAGATCTGTTGGCGAAACAGCTGCTCACGGGCGCAGCTCGCGTCGTCCACGTCTTGTGGACACCGCTCCCGGCGATACCGAGGCATGGCCCTGGACCCGTGCTTCGGATCGTGGTAGATGTCGTGATGCCGCCACCACCGCCTCTGAGCTGATCCGGATGCTCCTTATTGCGGCGATCCATGTTCGTCGTGTAAAAGATCCTGGTGGACTCCCGAGAACTCCACGAAACGCGGGGGGTACGCGACTCCGAGACCCTTGTCGGGGCCGACCGCGCACCGACGCTGCGTCTCCATTTGGAAACGGCATCGCGTCCGCCTCTTGCCCTCTCTTTGACGAGCTGCTGTCGTCTTGAGCGCACTGAAACGGAGTCTTTGTACAGAACGCCCCTGGCTGGTTGACATACAATGAGGCATATCCCACTCCTGCAGCGCCAAAAGATCGGCAAACCAAGTGTGGTGCGATACGGTGGAGAGCGATTTCGGAAAGCCGTCGCCCCACATTCAGCCAATGCAAAACGCCAAACCGGAAGAGCAGGGCAGGCACGGGCAGTCGAACGACGGTCTTCGTTACTTCTGGGATCTTTAGGTGTGTAACTTGTGTACGGATGCAACGCTCAGCGTGTGTCAGGGCAAGTTGGAGCGTTCCAAAATGTACCCGCCGAACGCAATTTCTGTCATCGAATCGATGACTTTGAGACGGCGCTTATCGAGTGGCTGAATGCTGTGGTGACATGCGAGAGGCGCGGAAGCGCAGACGAAGAAGCGGCGGCGCGCAGGTATGCATGCGGTGTGGCGGGCCAACACCAGTCTCGACACTGCTTCTCAAGAAGGCCGTTTTTCTAGAGCCCTTTCAGTTTGACCGCGTTGGCGAGGCCGGCGGGTTACCGGAAGCAATCGATCAGTTCTTCAAGGATTCTCCTTGATTGTTGTTCAAACAGCCCCTTGTTGCCCGACAACAAAGAGGGAAGAGGCCTTCTTGCACTCGAGTCGAAAAGAGGGCACAGAGAGTACTTGTTCTAGACTTGTGGGGGTGCTTCCTGGCGATACCGCCGCCCATGATCACGACTCCTGCTTTGGTCGTGGATACGGACATCTCCACGGGGACGTTCCAGAGCTTCTAACCACCGCATGAATAGTCCGCGCCAACCGAAAACGCCTCCAAAGCACGGGAGACAGTCGCTGCAAGCACAAGCACGAGGCAGCCGCAGTCGGAGCGTAAAGTCTGTAAATCGTGAAGGACAAAGTCGGGGCTCGCAGTCGTTGCGCTTTCCACCATGTCCAACGATCGAAAGGACCAAGCGAGCTCGGCTCCGGTCGTCCACGGCACCGTCACTTGCGACGGTTGCGGGGCGTTCCCGCTCGTCGGCGCGAGGTTCAAGTGCACCACATGCGCCAACTTTGATCTCTGCGTCGGCTGCCTGGAGTCTGGTGTCCACGCCGGAGAAAAAGCACGCGTTTCGCGAGGTGTGTCTCCAAGACCGCGCCGCCGCGTTGCAAAAGGTGCGGGCTCTGGTCGGGCAAAAGTGGGACCCCGCGATTTCCGCATCGCTCGGCTGGTCTCGTCTGCGGATCCAGCGGCCCAGTTGCGCCTACACGTGCGACTACGTCGAAAATCGCCTCAACATCGTCCTCGACCGCGATGACGTCGTCGTTGACTTTGGATGGGGCTGAGTGTCAGATGAGCGAGCTGCTGCCCAGGCTTCGTGCTGCGCGCGCACCGAGAACCGTTCGTGCGATCGCCTCAAGATACAGTTCAGAACGCGAAAGTCCACGTGGTTTGTTCTTTTAAACTTACCGTCATCTCCCTTGAAAATGAGGCGTTTTGTTGCTTTCATAACCGGGCAGTTTGAAGACTGGTGTGCCGGCACCTGTTCGCGCAGGCCAGGATCGAAAAGTTTGTGCTAACCTACCCCCAGACTCGCAACTTCCGGCAGACGAACCACAGTTGTCCACATTGGACGTATGTGCACGTCCTGCGCACGGAGGAAAGGCTGCGAAAAGTAACGAAGCAACACGCGGTTACGGTCTTTGCCACCCAGCAGAGTGACTACAAAGCGGATCGGCTCGCGGAGGGGCCCGAGCCGGCGGAGATAGCGGTCGAGCTCTGCCGCGGATGCGGAGGGTTCGCGCGTGCGGACCTCCAGCATCACTGTTCGGTTGGACCGCGCATCTCCCTGCACAGCGCGGCAGAGGTTCCGCGCCACTTCAGAGGTCGTTTGGCCGGACGAAACTTGGTCGTGCATCGCCTCGGCCATGCTCTCGCTCCACGCAGCGGGCTGGGAGCGCTCGAGATCGTACCTCAGACTGCGGTAGACCGGCATCGTCGTCAGGCGGACCCAGGCTGGCCGCTCGATCGGTAACACGTCCTCGCGCGCCTCGTAGACGGCCTCGCCGCTCCGATCTTTGACCAGCGCCATGCGGACCGCCGTGGTCGACGCCACGCTCTCGAGCACTCGCGCGATCCAATCCTCGCACCGCGGGCCGTAGAACGTGCACCGGCCCGCGCACTCGGCAATGATCTCCGGGTCGGATCGCGCCCCGGGCGATCGGAGCGCGGCGTCCCAAAGCACTGGCCGCAGGCACTGTGCGCAGATGCGCTGTTGCGTGGCGCGTGCCGTCCTGTTAATCGGTCTCTTTTCGTGTGGGGTCGAGAGGAAAGAATTGATCACGCTCGACACATCGGCGTTTAGCCTCGACCAATGCGACACCGTGGGCCCTTCAGCCGCCACAGGTGCGGTGACGGTAGGAGCGACGGCAACGGCACCAATAGCAGCTGCTCGCACTGGGTCCTGGTACAAACGCCTGCGTTTCGGGCGTGACAGTTTCCGCGAGGACAACCCCCTGCCCGACATGGCTGTTTTGCCCTGGCTGGATGTTTTGATTTTTCTTTCTGCTTCCGTGGATATTCGTTTGGGCCTTGTCGCAGTTTGAAATTCCGCGCGCATCGCGCCGCACCAAAAAACATTTTTGCCATCCCGCATCCCAGCTTTGGCCAGCGCCCCCATCTGAACGCCGGGGGGCAGGGGGACACAGAAGCTACACCGCGGCGGACGCGATCGACCAGAGGGTACGGGTCCGTGGCAAGCCTGCCTCTACGTGATATGCGCGACGCCGTCTTTTGCGCGCCTCTGGGCTGCCGGTGGACTCGGACAGTGACGGACCCGCCACGGCCCGCTGTCCCGACTGTTATTACTGTATCAGTACAATCGCGCGACAGCTCACGTATACCGTATAGTACCCCTTATAAGGTACACACCCCACATAAAGGACATTCCGTACGAAAAATCTGGCCCTCCCACACGAAGTAACCGAGGACCCCCACAGAAGATCCACTGTTCTGAGCCACGGTCTCAGTAGTTAGCGACGGTCGACAACAGAAGCCATGAGCAAAACGTGTAAAATCACAGGAGGATTCCGAATCGGGTACCGCGCGATCAGGGTTCGCAATCTCCCGAGAACACGATCGATTTCCGTCGGCTTGACACCCCAGACAAGGGACATCCTGAGCACAATTTGCGAAAAAAGTGTCCCTTCTAAGGGGTACTATACGGTACTCGGAAGAGTATCGCCAGCACCGCTGACAGCGTTGCGATTTATTACCGCGGACTTTCTGCAGCGCGACCCAAGGTACTAGTAGCGTTCGTGGCGCCGCCAATGGTTCTCCGCTGTTGCGGAAACCGCGGAAGGAGTCGTCGACACGATTTGGAGAGTAGCGAGCACGTGATTTCAACCGACAACGGTCACACGTCCGCACCAGCACTGATCGGCACGCGACAAACGGGACACTGCTCGTTGGTGCGAAGCCACTGGTCATGAACACACATGCAGGTACAGGAACTCTGGCGAGCAAAGTGCACCGGCCAGCAGTACCTTATCGATCTCTTCCTTGTGGAACATGTGGAGACACGGTAGACTGGCAGCACACACACAGACGCACGACCTCACGGACGGCAGCGGGGGAACTGGCTCACCTGCGCACCTCGTCGCCGTCTTCCAGATCACACAGACAGATGCAACAGCTAAACAGACGGAAGAGACGAGTGGGCCACACCAGGCTACGCGTACCTGTGTCCTTCGGGCTCCTTTGGACTAACTCCGCTGGGTGCCTCTGGTGGGGGACGAGGCTTGGAATAACGAGTGGTCACAGTCCTTTCGGCGAGATCGACGTCGGTCGCTCTCCTGCGGCACCGTGCACCAACACCAGACAACCACCAGAGCATAAAAAACGAACCACAAAACGCGAGCTGCGTGTACGAGAGGAAACGGACTGATGGGGTTGACGGACGCTGCCGATGCGTTCTTGGAGCGACAGAAGCTGCTGCGCAAGACACCGAGAAAGAAACAGCCGGCGACACACACCGTGAGCCGTCGTCGCGCGGCTGCGCGCTCCCACCTCGTAGTCCATACCGTCGATATCGATTTGTTGCTCGTGGTGCGGCAAGGCAGCGAGCATCATCAAATCGCGGAGTTGCCCCGACAGCTGCTCCTGTCCAAGGAGCATCCCGCCCACCAGAAGCGCGGCGGAGGCGGCCAGATGAGCCCGGCCGGCGCTTTCGGCCTCGGCCGTCGGTTGTACGTAGACCAGGCGTGGGGGTCGCCGGCGCTTCCGGTCCGACGACGACGGCGTCTCCAACTGCTGGAGAGCGCGAGCCAGATCGGCATCGCCGGCCGTGTCGGCGTCCTGCGAGCGCCTGTTCAAGACCGCATCGTCCTCCGAGCCCCGGCGCTTGGAGTCGCCGTTGTCTGTCGGGGAAAAACAAGACAACGGGTAAGCCAGCACGGACGGCAACGGGGAGCGAGGGCCAAGGGCACAAAGATCCGCAACGATACCTCGAGCGAGATATTCCGCGTGTCGTCGCCGGGCGATCTGCCAACAACCGGACGGAGCGGGCAATGATGAAGAGAACATAGACGCAGAGGAGGAGGCGACGCAGCTAGCGTACGCAACCGCCCGGGCCTACCTGCTTGTACTCGTCCATCCTGCGACCTACCAGGCTCGCTTGCTTCGACGGAACACCTGACGAACGCGCGACGTGAATATGCCGAACGACCATTTCATGCCTTTACGTGTGGGACGGGCTGCTGGTGCTGCTGCTTCCGCGCGGAAGAACCTTCTTCGGGAGGCCTGAATGACGCGAGCTGCTGCACGAACCCCTCATTCGGGCTGACGACGGGCCGTGCTGCGCGCACCAGGGCGAGGGCGCTCGGCGCCGACAGTCCCCGCGAGCGCATCAGGTAGGCCGCCACCATGGTCGGGCTCCGTGAGATGCCCGCGTGGCAGTGCACCAGAACGCCCTCACCGGCAGCGAGCCCCCGACGGATGAACTCATAGCCCTCGGCAAAGTACTGCGCGAGATCCGCCGTCGAGACGTCGTCGACCGAGATGTTGTCGTACGCGATGCCGGGGATCGGGCGGCGGGCCGGCGTGGCCCCGACATTGAGGATCCGACGGATGTTGTGGTCGGCCAGCCATTCGACGTCCTTGGCGCTCGACGCAGATCCCAGATACAAATTGGGCTCGATTAGATCTGCGTCTGCGGGCGCTCGGACGACGCGTGTCGACTGAGCTGGCGCCTTCACCTCTGGCTCACGCGCGCCCACGTGTCGCGTGTGCTGTTGCCGCTGTTGCTGCCCGTGCTGCTTTCGCGAGGTGAGATAGAACAGCACCGTCAGCAGAATGACGAGTGCGAGTAGCCACCACCACCACACTGTGCGTCGAGTGGTGTAGCCTTTGTCACTGTTGCCGTTTGTCATGGCCATTGTGTTGACGCGACCTCCTCCCAAGGACGACATCTGATGTCTCGAGGCTAGTGAGTGACGTCTTCGTCTCGGGTTCTCTGTTTCTTTCTCTTCTCAGTCGCAACAACAACGAAACTCCGGGCCCAGCCCTCCGCCCGTCGGTCGGTGTTTTTCCTCTCGGCAATGCACCCGAGAGAGAGAGATGTGCAACGGAGCACAGCTGTATCTCTTTCGATCGGCTGCATCGCGGATCCGCCGTGACGTCACAAGAGGGCTACCTGGTTCAATCGTGAACTATTTTTGTCGAATGCTAAAGCGTTATTCACTGTAAAAAGCAAACCCAGAACACACCTGGCAACCCGGCGTCTCGCTCTCCACGTTGAACACATATATGGAATTCGCAGATACGGTGGACGTCAGATCACCGCACCGCGAGTCTAAATCCGCCATTGGTGTCGGCGTCTACCGACTGGGACAGCTGCCTCCGTGGGACGAGTTTGACGCGCAAACAAAGGCCGAGAGGCGCCTGCCCCTGCTGCTGCAGTCGCGCGAGCTGACGCTGGTCGACCCCGCGTGGCGCGACCGGCACTGGAGTATTCTCCTTGATCTCGCCGCCGACGCGTGCGTCGACTTGGTGGCGCGCATCGCCGTCCAGCGCGTCTCTGGCCACGACGAATACGTGGTTTACACGACGGCCCTCGTAGAGGGCGGCACCGTCCACATTGTCTTTGCCGAACTCGGAGACGTGTTGCCGTCCAGCAGACTCCCGTCGGCGCTGGCCCTCTTCGAGACGCTGTTGCGGGTGCGTGGTCGCCCCCTCCGCATCGAACTCACCACGAGTGACACGCTCGACTGGATGTTGGCCGTGTACAAGGCGAAAACGGAGGCGGAATCCCAGCCAGAGTAGAGGCTGGTTGCTGCCTCTGTTAGTGGTCCCAGCAGCGTGCCGAGACAGAACTGCAACTGCTGTACGAGCTCAACAGCGCGCGTTCTTCCGCTTGTTGTCGCACACGAGGATAGTATAAAAAAAACACTGGACAGCAAGACGACCAGACCAACAATGGGCAACTGTGGTCGATCCCGGCCAGGCGGAGTGGGAGAAGGCGCAAGAGAGCGCGTTCCGTGCCACGCTTTCCGAGACGACTGTCTCCACTTTGGAGACGGAACCAGTGCCTGCGCCATCGTGCTCGACAACACCGGGCGTCGGTGTGGTAGACCCATCGCAGAACACCCAGTGCGACCGCACCGCGGTTTCTGGACACGTATCGCCCTGGGCGGTTGAGCGCGTTGGACTGAGCCCTGACACGGCTCGGACCCAGACGCGATCGCGCGCCACTATGAAAGATCCCCCGCAAAGAATTCCAACTCTTGAAAAGGAAAGAAGATGATTCCTGTCGTGGAGACTCAACTCGAGGAGCCTCGGCGCTGCAGTGACAAGGGCCTCTGGCACGCTCTGAAGTGGATTGTCTGTGCGCTGGTGCTGCTTGCCGCGGCCGTCGTGGTGCTGCTCTTGGTCGTGCTCTTTGCCTTGCAACGCACCACCACGGTGTCACTGGGCGCACAGGCGCGACGGGTGCCACGGGCGGCGTGCTCGGGGACACGACAGAGTTCTTGGCGCGCGGCTCGCGTTCGGCGCGACGGTCAATTTCCCGGGTGTGTCTGTCGGCATCAATCCGAGCGGCGAGACGGTGGGACCCGATCGCTCCGGACGCCTGGCACGCCATCACCATGGCCGTGCCGCGCGACTGCGTCGCCACCGAGATGCGCGCCTTTGTCAGCCGTCCGCTGGTCTCGACGGAGCGCGTCCGACTCGAGCTGGACGTCACAACGGGACCCCAGGACCCGACCAGCGCGGTCTTTGTCCGGACCGCGGTGGCGCTGGCGTTCGACATCGCGGGCCCAGAGTTCGAGTGCTTTGACTTGGACGCACTGCGACTCACGACGGCGGCCTACGTTTACGTCAATTTCACCCAACCCGCGGGCGTCGTGCTCGATCCGGGCGTCAATTTCGGCGTCAGCTGGATGTGTTCGTCGTCAGTTTGATTTTCCAACGCGGACGACAGGACGACGACGACGACGATGAGCACGGTGTGGGTTTTTTGCGCCAGGAAGGACGCCTGGGACTGTGACCTGATCCCATTTCTGCCCCCTCGAGATGGAGCTCCCTTCGGGAAGCAGGCGCTGGCCGGGTATTACCGCTCGCTGGAGCTGCACGAACGCGGATGGAAAGCGCTTGCGAGAGCACAAGGCGGCGATGCCGAGCGATCAAGAAGCAGAATCGTCACAGAAACGATGGGGACGTAACAAAAAACAAATGAAGCATCTGACCCACCTGCGCGCTGTATCATGGTTTCAACTGAAGGGCAGCATGAGTGAGTTGGAGCGCGCACATAAAATTGTCTCGTTTCGTGAGTTGTGCGAGTTGAATCGTGAGTTTTGGCATTCCATTGGATTTCTCCTTCGCGCAATTTCCAGTGCGGGTGACAAACACAGACGCCTGAGAGGTTGAGTCGGCAGCACGGTACATGTCCGTCGAGACGAACACCACCTGCCAGGAGGCCCCCGATGAAGTCCACGAGTACGATGATGATGCACGGTGTTGCCACTGCAAGTCCAACAGGCCGTGCGAGTTGTGCGAAGAGTACGAGCGGGAAACTCGTTGTACCGACTGCTCGCACTGCATCTGCAGCAACTGTTACACGTTATGCGATGTGTGTGCCGAAGCAGTGTGCGATGTCTGCGAGAATGATCACCGTGGTGCGCACGAGTCGTCCTGAAACGGGTTTCCCGCTGTTTGCGCGAGAAGCAAGCGACCGTCGTGGGGTTTTTTCGTCAGTGAAGGTCGCGCGCGGTGCAGCCGCCTGAAGCCGCCACCGGATTCCGCCCACTCGTGCAGCGGTCGCATCGAAGGAAATCGACGCTCAGCTGGCCGCGGTGATCCACGACGAGGGCGAGAGCGCCGAGACGTGGTCCCGCGTGTTCCAGCTGATGCTGTGGGTCCGGGCGCCGAGGTTGACGCAGTGGGCGCAGCCCGCGGCTGCGTCGACCGCCTCTAACCACGTGGCCGAGGTGGGCCGGACCGTCCTCGCCGAGATCGAGACTTTGCGTGCCGCGTACGCCCACGACATCGTGGTGGCCACCGCCGCGGCCGTCGAGCGCGATCCGGATGTCCTGTGGGGCCAACCGCGCCAACGCGGCTGCCATGTACGCGTACCTGTTTGGCGGCGAGGCGCTCGCGGCGCTGCTGATCGAGGACGAGGAGGACCCGGACTTTGTCGAGCGGTTGCTCCGAGTCGCCGAGGAAACGTTTACCCCCCAGAGTTTTTCCGGACCGGGACGCGACTGTCCAAGCCCTCGAGCTCGCGCGTCGTCTCTTTCGCGAGACATACGAAGCGGACGTCGACATGAGGCCCGCGACTCCCACCGCCGAGGCCACAGGACAACAGCTGGTACAACCCGAGGCCAAGGTTCGCGGGCCCCCCCCCCCGCGGCGTAGGATCGCGTCGCCGACGCCCGCGTCTGCGGGACTCGATCCCACGCTCGACCTGCTCGGCTTTGTCAAGGGCGAGTGGTTGCGCGATCGCCTGCCGCGCAGCGCCCAGAACGCCCAGCTCGCGGCCGTGCAACACAGTGCGGATCACCTGGAGCGGGAGGCCAGAATCTTTGCCAAGAAGAACAAGGAACCCGGCTGGAAGCAGAGGTGCGCGTACCACAAGACGACGCTGCTTCTGGTGGCCCTCGTGTGCTTCGTGATCCTCGTCGTTGTCTCGCCGATCGTCGAGGCGTGGCATTCATAAAGTGACCCCCCTTTCCCCGTCCCGATCATTTGTGTCTGGCACGTTCGGGGCTCTGTTGACCTGTTCTCCTTATTCATTCTCCTCCATGAAGAAGAGCAAGCGGCGAGCGGCGCGAGCGAACCGTCCGGCCTTGAAGGATCGGGAGAGATAAATCGCGTTCGCGGACTGTTTCCATGAGCCTGGCCGCCGCCCCTATCTGAACTGGGACGCTCTCCCGAGTCCCGACAATGGCCACTGCGTGCTGCGTAGCGCAAATTGCAGTGCTGTCGACGCACTGTCGCTACAGCTCGAGGTGCTCCTCTTTGACCAGGAAGCCTGGAAGGCCCACCGTCCAGCGGTGGCCGTGCCCATTGAAACTGCGTGCTTTGATCCGGTGGATTCGTGGGATGCGACCGTGCGAATCGGCTTCCGGCAGTCTTGTTCGCAATCTGGGGTCCTCGTCGTCAGCGGTGACTTTCTCGGGCGGCCCCTGCAGTACGAGCACGGTGTGGGACTGACGCCCGCCTCGCTTGAGGAAGCTCTGCCTGGCCACGCTCAGCGAGCGTGGGCCCGGACCGTCTGGTCCTACTTGGGCCGCCTGGAGGACTCGGCGACGTGGCCTTGGGACCGCGAATCTCGGCCTCGAATGTGGCGCGACCTGGCGAAAGACCCGTGGGGTTCCGAGGTCTCGGCCTGCTGGGACACCTGGTTGCGCGGCGGGGACGCGATGCAGAGCATCCTCTCGGTTTGGCCGGACAACAGAAGAAACGGACGCGATAAAAGACACATTATGTCCTCGGCGCGCATGGGCGGTATGCCAGAACATCAACCATGTATTTGTTACGGAATCCCAGAGGCCAATTGCCGTCCTTCGTCGGCATCTCGAAAACGCAGGCGACGGGGGTGCAAAGTTCGCATAGAAGGGAGCGGGCGCGTTACACCGTCTCCTCCGAGACACAAACGCGGCGCGACGACGCTTCGCAGTCTTCCCCCACGCCGCAAACGCGAGGCTTGCAACGCACACCCGATCTCCTGGTGCGTCAGCTCGCCTCTTCATTGTTGGGCAGCGACGTCCGAGCTCAGGTGGACGCGATCCGATGTGACGCGCAGAGGAACGAGCGGAAGGCTGGACGCGGACCGGTACCGCTCGGTCCCAGTCGGCCGACTCACTCTGGTCGCCGTCACTGTCGCTGTCTGTTCGCACAAAGTAGGCGCGTTCGATGACCACGTGCACAGTGTGGCGGGAACGGGTACCGAAGCAGCCGCAGCCGTTGGCGCAGCCTACCACCCCACGCTACCCCACGGTGTGAAGCAGCCGAGCGACTCGGCACGACGCGCCCAGCGCTGGTGCCGGCTGCGGACGGACAACCGCCCTTGGCCAGCAACCTCGGATGCCGTCCATGCGAACCCGGTCCACGAGCGGATCGGCCAGCCTTCGGCATCGACGACCTCGAAGGAAGGCTGTGGACGAAGGAAGTTGCTTCCCGTCTTGTGTTGGTCAATTGCTTCGTCCTCCTCGTCTTCTTCCTCGCCCGTGCGCAGCGCCATCGTCAGGAAGCCACGGTCAGCCGTGTATACCTCGAGATCCGTGCCGATGAAGGCGGCCAAGCTCCTGCACACTGTTGTGCCGACCATTGATGGCGTGAGGGTCTGGAATGGCGCTTCCGCGGTCGCCGCGGCTTCCCATACGCCGCTTGCCGCTCCATCCTTTGCACCCAGCCTGTACCGCACGGTCGCCGCCGGCCGGTAGGCATCTGCGATACCGCCGGTCCGCGGAGCCGCTGGCGTCAACTCGACGAGAAACTTCAGTTCCACCCGGTCGATGGGAAAGGCGAGTGGTCTGTCGCCCGCCAGAACCCTTGCCGCTCGGCCTCGAGGCCACAGCAGGATGGAACCTCCCTGAACCGCCGATTGCACCTCTTCCAGCAGCGCCTGGATCCACTGTGTGCACACGTGCGGCGACACGCAGTAGTCGCTGCAGTCGCCAGAGTTCAGCACTGAGCGCGAGCAGTGCGCAGCCAGGTCGGTCGCGTCTCGGAGCTGGTTGCGACACTCCTGTGCGTACTCGCCGGCGTACCTGTCGCCGCGCAGGCGCTTGGTGGCGGTCTGGAGGGCCTGGGCGTCCCGCTCGGTCAGGAAGCGCGCCACGGGAGTCCTGGACACTACATCTGCCACAGTCGAGAACTTGGATACACTGCCACCGGGAGAGGGCGACGCACGAGGTCCCTGAACATCGTCTGCGAGCGACCGTTTAGTGCGTCTCATGTGTGCAGTCGGATGGAACGAAACGCGTCGTCTCGTTTTGTTTTTCTCTGTCCGGTAGAACGGAGCTCAGCTCACCGGCTTCATTTTACTGCTACAGTAGGAGTACACCCGAAGGACGCGGATGCTGCTTTCTTTCTGTACAGCGATGTTGCGCCGCGGTGGAGAAGATGTTTCGCATCATCATCAGTAGAAGCGATGCGGCTGAAAAGCCTCCATCCGCGTGACCATGGATTCGATCATTCCCTCATAGGTGGCTGCAAAGGTCCTCATCGCGACCTCGCCAGTCGCGCCGTCCACGTAGCTGTGGGCCTGCACGAGGAGCTTGCGCGGCTTTTTCTCGCGCAGCACGGCGTCCCGGAGCGGACCGGCCCAGTCGGGCGGCACGTCGGTGAGCCGACCAAAGAGGTTGGTCGCGGCTCCGACATCGGCCGTGCTCTTGTAGACCTGTAGGTCGCGGAGCAGCGCGGCGACCGCCGGAACACCGACGCTGACGATCTTGTCGCGGTCGAGCTCGACAAAGGGCGCGCGTTTGCCGTCGCCACGGACGACGCGAACCAGGTCCTGGCCGGCGGCGAGGAGACAGCGAAGGATGCCGTACCGGGCCTGCATGTGGGCCTGTCGCCAGCGGCCGTCGCCGTGGTACTCGAGCGCCACGACACCGGCACGGACCATGTTCAGCCAGTTGACGTAGGTGATGTCGTCCTGCTCGCGGGCGCCGCCAAAGCCGAAGATGCCGAGGAAGTCCCGGTCGGCGGACAGGAGCAGGCCCACGCACTCGGCACGGCACTCTTCGTACGGCGCAGCCATGGCCCCGAAGACCGTCTCCCACGTCTGACCGGCGCGGTAGAAGCCACAGCCGCCGGTCTCGCCGGTCAGCGGGTGCCTGGTCGCGGCCCTGTCAAAGTTGAGGGGCCCGCAGCCCCCGCCCTCGCGAGCCTGTTCCTTGCTCTCGTGCTGCTGCTGCTCGCAGAAGATCTTGCCCGAGCCGTGGCCGAGCAGCTCGTGCCCGCCGACCTGGACCTCGAACGACGGGTTCTTGAGCCGAGCAAAGATCTCCTGGTCCTCGTCGCGCAGGAACGTGAAGGTCTCCGCGGCGCCGTGGCCGGCCGTGATGACGTTGCCGAGGCTGACGTTCTTGAACCCGAGGTTCTGGCGGATGTCCTCGTAGTTCGGTATGTTGATCCCTGCCGGCACGCCGCTGCTCGCAAAGGTAAAGACCTCGAGAGACGTGAAGTCCGGTCGGGTGAACCGGTCCTTCTCAAACTCCCGGGGCCACGGCAGCTTGGCCAGGAACTCGGGGGCGCGGTCCACGAGCTCGCCAAACTTGCGGCTCGTCTCCCGGTTGACGCACGCGACGAAGCCCTCGAACTCGCCGCGCACGCCGTGCGGGTCGCGGTACGACTCGATGAAGCCGATGTTCGTTTCCACCGCCGGCGACAGGTCGCGGATCCACAGCCGCTGCGCCGCCTTGTGCTCCTCGACGTCGCCGTGCGCAAAGTGGCGAACGTACGCCTCGAGCATCCCGGCCTGGATCTCGTTGGCGGCGTAAGCCCGGGCGCGGGAGAGGTGATCGACGACTCCCTCGAGCGGGTTCGCCGAGTCCTTCTTGTCCCCGTCGGCGCGCGGATAGTCACCGTACACAATGCGGATCAGCGCGCCCCGAAAGCGCACGTCTCCGTCGGGGTGCCTCCGTGGCTTGCTGCACGCGACGCGCAGCACGTAGAGCGCGGACGTGCCCGGCTCCGCGTACTCCGCGGGCACCGACTGCTTGAACAGCCTGGTGTTGTAGGGCGACATGCCCCGCTCCGCCATGAAGTCGCCGACGAGACTGCAGTCCTCGGGCGTGACGTCGTCCGAGTAGTAGCCCGACCGGCCGAACCCCAGCGACAGCTCGCGGGGAGCCAGCGAGTAGACGCGACCCACGACGGCGCGCACCGCTCGGCGCAACCAGGCGCCGGTCCCCGATTCCCCGTCGCGGGGCGATCCGCCAGCCTCTTCGCCGACCGAGGAAGCGACCGCGCGCGACGGACGAGGAGCGGAGCACAGGTCGGCGACGCAGTCGACGATGGCCACGAACTTGGCCTCGCACAGCCTCGGCACGAACTTGGTGTCGCCAAACGAGAGGTAGTTGCCCATGTTGCCGTAAAAAGTGGCGGCGTACTCGAGGAACCAGCCGTACTCCGTCTCAGAGACCGTGCCTCCTCCGACTGCGGCGCGGCGCAGCGCCTCGAGCGACCCGGCGGCCAAGAACGTGCGCTGGAAGAGCTCAAAGATGGCGGGACTCTCGGGGCTCGTCTGATCGAGGGAGACCTGGGCGCCGAGCCAGCTGGCCGCGGACAGGTGGTGCAGGTAAAGCTTCTCCTTGGTCGACAGTCGCTCAAAGGCCTCGCGCACCTCGAGCTGGCAGACGGGAGCGCCCTCGGGACAGAGGTGCTGCTCAAGAACGGCGGCACCAATGTCCGATGCCATGTGTCGGCCGGTTGAATTCTTCTCGCTGGTAGCGGGCAGGCAAACGGTCGAGGGCTGGGGTCGGGACAGCTTCACGATCCTTGGTCCGTGGATACCTACGGATCGTGACGTTTCGCGGGCCGACTGCCTGTGATTCACATCCTGCGTATCCCAACGGCCGCCTTCCTCTGGTAACCATGCATCGGCCGTCCGGTGGTGAGCCGGAGGATCGACGGCGCCAGCATCACCGCTTGATCCACGACGAGGCGGAGCTGCGCAGGTTCGGACGCCTGCTGCTTGCGTCCTCGGGCGAGTGTGGAGGACCTCGGCTTGTCTTCCTGCTGGCGCGCGACAAGTACACGGCGCCCGACCTCAGGTTCCGGACTCAGCGCTTCAAACGATCGATCGTCAAGCCCGACCGCGTCGAGGCCTTTGTCCGGCAGATGCTGGCCTACGAGGCGCCCGTCGGTTCCTACGTTTCGGTGGAGAAGGAAGCCGAGGGCGGCACCGTCTTTCCCGACCGCGCTCTGGCCCTGTACATCACGCTGAACCCCAAGTCGGTGCCCAGGCCCTGAAGGCGATGTTTGCCGAGTGCTGGGACCGGCTGGCGGACGATCACCAGGATCAGCTGCTCCAGGCCGAGACCATGCTCAAGACGCATCTGCACAAGAGCAATCTCCGCACCGTCTACTGGGATCTCGACGTCGACACCAAGGACACGACCCAGCTCGAGCCGCTGCACCAGCTACCACGTCGTCGTGCGGCCGGAGCTCCTGAGCGGCGAACAAAAGGCCGCCCTCCACAAGTTCTGCGCGTCGACCAGGTTTCACGAGCCCGCGCGCGACGGCGAACTCGTGCCCAAGCAGCTGGTGTCGTGCAACACGGCCGACTCGATGACGCCCATCCCCGGAACTCTGCAGGGAGGCTTCCCCGTTCGGCTGGTGTCTTGGCCTCCGCCTGCCCCGCCCGCAGCGCAATAAAAGCAACGTTTCTGTCGGTCGACTTCTCGTTTGGAGAGGAGTTTAGATGGTGATTACATCATCGATCCATTTGAATCAGTCACGCTTGTAGACCTAGACCGTACCCGCGAATGCGCAGCGTCCGAGGTCAGACTACCAGTCAAGGAAATCGGTGCCGTGCGGACGCATTTTTCTGCCGGTAAATATTTTCGACCCGCATAGTCCCCGTCGGGCGCTATACAGACCCGTTGTTCCTTGCGCTCCAGAGGGACTTGCCCCTAGAAAAGCACATCGATCAATCTCCGGTGTCTGCGACCAGGCAGGCGTGCGCCGCCTATGCTACAAGGGTCCGGTTCTCCTGGAGAAGGGCTCACGTCAGGGCGTCGTCGTCGTCCCGCGGTGCGCCACTCTGCGGCGACATAGTCCAGGACCAGATGCGCGAGTCCGCGTTCGTGGCGCGCAAATGCGCAGCAGCTGCGGAGCGCCCATGCCTGGCGCTTGCCCCGGACGCGAGCGCCGTGCACGACGCGCAAGATGAGCTTGTCGAGCGTACGATCCCAGGCAAGTCGACGTAAGTACCCGGGGCTTCCGCTGGCTGGCCGAGAGGACACCGAGTGCCGCCGCCAGTGTTGGAGCAGCGCGTGGCGCAGACACGAGTCGAGCGCCAGCAAGTAGTCGAGCGCAACCGAGGTCGAACCCTGCCCCGCAGCCCGCAACAGGACTGCGGCAGCGTCGATCCCGCCGTCATCGACGGAGAAAACACTCCATGGGCGCCACATTCCCGCGACGCGCAGCATCTCCAACCACCGCGGCACGTCAGGAGCCGCAAGAGCGCGCACGAGCAGACTCATGCCAACAAAAAAAGAGGGTTTCGCGAGTGCAGACCCGTGCGAGGCCACAGGCACGGACCGGAGCAAGTGGAGCAGCGGCGCGTCGCGCAGATCGCGAATTGCGTTCGAGGATTCCGCCGGCGAGGATGCAAAGAACAGAGTGCGGGATAGTTTCTCCGAAGCCTGCCGTGAAAGCAAGAGCGGTCGACGACACGCATCTGCCGCCGCGTTCTCCCCAGGCCCTTCGTGCCCGACGAGCTCGGCCAGAGCATCTCCGAACCGCAGCGCGTAGCCCGAGGCTATTGCGTGTTCGAACCGCTCGCAGAGCCCGGCTGAGGCCTGAGAGTCCAGAGGACCTCGCCGCGACCTCTGCGGCAGCACTCGGCGCAGGGCATGCGGGTGCACTCGCTCCCGAATCAGCCGGAGCACGTCGTCGTCCCCGAGACGGAAGCCGTTGCCAAACAGCAACTGCATGTCCTCGTCACAGAGTGCACAGGTGGAGAGGATGCGCTGGATGGCAACGTCTCGGTGAGAACGGTGGCCGGTGGCGATCAACCAGCGGCATGTTTCGCGCAGCCCTTCCACGTCCCAGACGTTACCCACGAAGTTAAGAGGAGGAAACGCGTCGCGGGGCCACGCCGCAATCTGTGCCCGACGGTCGTCCCACAGCGCTCCGCCGACGGGAAGCTCGCGCACGGCCAGCGCCAACAACGCCAGCCTCACGGCACTCCTCAAGGCCGGCCTCGGCCCCTGCCCGAGCCACGTGGGCATGTGCCGAGAACCTGCACCGGACCGAGGGAGCCGCACGCGAGATGCATCAAAACACCGACTTGCTTGGGGTCGGCATCACGCGACAGGCAACAAAACGTGACGATCTCTTCGTCGAACTCGGCACCGCAGCGGCGACGCGAGCGGAGGTCGCTGTACGCGTTCTTCACGTCCGCTCGCTTGGCAAAGAGCTGCGCCACACAGGCTTCCATGTGACACGACAAACCACGGTACCAGCAGGAGACAACAGACAACAAGTCGGTCGGTTGTTCTTGCTGTTTGTAATGAATGGAAGTGCAGCGAGGAACGACTCTCACTGCCTCGGTCGGGCCGCCACCGACGGACAATCTTTCAGTTCTGCACATGCGCTGTCGCTCCTGGCAGCGCGCGCCGCCGCCGGCGAAGCGACGGCGTAGGTGCCGTGCAGGACGTCGGCCAGCGACATGAACGAGTAGTTGCACGTGGGGACGCGGTGGTGCAGATCGTGCGCGCCGTCGAACCAAGCCGCTCCAGAGTGCGAGGCGAGGCTCGTGCCGACGCCGCCGAGCACCCACAGACCGAACTCGGCGGTGCCCATGCCGAACGCATAGGGTCCGGCGGCGGCCGCGAGCACGTTGCACAGCAACATCTCGACCGGCGAGCAGAAGACCGCGGCCAGCGCATAGGGCCGGACAAAGAGGTGGTGCTTCCAGTGGAAGCGAGAGTACCACCACGGCAGGTGCAGGAGTCTGTGGCTGTAGTAGAAGCAGAACTCGGCGAGCAGCAGCGACAGGATCCACCGCATCACGATGCTCGATGGCCACGGTGGTGCCTCCGGCTGCCCGTGCGCCACCGCGTCGAGGACGAGGGCACACACGAGCGTCACCGACGCGTTCAGAGCCAGGGCGCGCGCCACCTCGCCGGCACTGACTGGCCGGCTCGTGCGAGCGCTCGCCCTGTTGGGAAAGACCCCGAGTCCGAGTGCCACGTAGGGCACCCAAAAACAGCACCACCCAACGAGTGCCTTCATGCGCAGGAGGAGGACGTCTCCCAAACGCCCCGTCCGTCCCCGGTTCTTTTTCCCTCTGCACGATTTCTTTTAAGTGTTGGCAACGGCAAAGGTGAGCCGGTCTCGGGCCAGTGAATGCTCATTCGTCCCCCCGAGTCTTGCGCTTGCGCTGTTGGGCCAGCGCGCTGGCGATGATCGAGTCGGCGACGCGCGGACCCTCGTAGTCGCCGCGGACACCCTTCGCGTACTGCCGGATCGTCGGGTAGCCCTCGACACCCTGGGCCGCGCAGAACGGCTGGTACTCACCCCCGCACTCGATCGATCCGAGGCCGCTCCCCGACGGCAGGGTCCCATCCTTCTCCGCGGCCCGCACGGCGGCTTCGGCCGCCTCCCACTCTGGGGCGAGCTTCTTGCAGTGACCGCACCACGTGGCGGCGAAACGCACCATGGCGTTCGGGTGCTCCCGGACATAGTCCTGGAACGTGTCGGGCGTCAGGTTGCTAACAGCGGGGGAAGCGACCCTCCCGCCGCCGCCGCCCATCGTTGCGGAGGCTCGGCGTCGTCGGGATCCGAGGGCCGCCCGCAACAGTGCCTTGGGTGCTCTGCTTCCCTGGTACTGGCGTCCCCGAGCTCCGTTGGAGTACTTGTAAATCGTTGGGTACGCCTCGATGCCCTGCTCCTCGCAGAAGGCTTCGTTCTCCCCGGTGCACTCGACAAAGGCGAACCCCGCGCTGCCCGGCGCGTCGCCGCCCATTGCGCGCAGCTGCACGCCGGCCTCCTCCAGCTGCGGCAGGAACTTCTGCGTGGCACCGCACCAGTCGGCGCCGTAAGCCACCATCGCGTCGGGGTGCTGCCTGAGGTACTCGCCATGGCTGGCAGCGTTGAGCCTCGGGACGCGCTCCGCAGGAGTCGGGCTGAAGGTGGCAGCTCGTGGCATTTTCGAGAGTGAGGGGGGGGCCAGAAAAAAAAATCCGCGCAACGGAACAGCTCTGTTTTCTTCTCGTCGGAGCTCGCCAAGTCGTCTTGCGCAAGGTAGTTTTTTTTTCGAGAGATTGCCGCGGTCCGAGAGTCGGGCGCTGAGGATCGTGAAGTGGAACAGTCGTCTGCCCCTGCTTGGTCGATTTGGTTTTGGCCTCTTTTCTGTCTTCAAAGAAATGGTACGCGTTCGCCCAAGACACCCCTTGCGGCGTGTAGAACAAGGGAAACTGCAAAACAAACACCAGTCCATCTGTCGTTTTACGTTGCGCGCTCGGATCTGCTGTACAGGACAATGCGGATTCGGTCTCCCCGGTGGTCGATGGGTTGCGCTCGCTCGCCTCTGTCAAGGCCAGTGTCTCGATGGCCATGCACCGGCTGGACACGGAAGTAACCGAGTCTCTTCGAAAGCTGCAAGAAGAGCTGACTGTCGAAAGACGCAAGGTCGAGGTTCTCCACGGCCTCGTCCTCTCCAGAGAAGAGGAACTCTCTCGTGTCACGCGTCACTTTGAGATTGCTCGCGACGCCTTGTTGCGCACCTGCAACGCGTGAATGGGGGGTCAACGAACAGTAAACATACACACTCAACAAGAAAAAGTGGGAGTTCGGTCCCGCATCACCTGTGCAGGGGGAGGTGGGACACGCACCGGTGCGGCGACGAGGAGCCTGAGCGGGCCCGCATGTCCCGCACTGAAAGTACGGGAAAAAAAGTGCGGACTGCCGGCCGTCCGAGGGAGCCAAGGAGAAAAAAAAAGAAAGGAGGAGACAGAGCAACGGTCCGCACTCGATGACGACCTACCTGGCGGCGATGTTCTGGAACCGCGCGTGCCTCAAGCTGGTGCGCGACTACTGCGACGCCCTCGACGAGATTCTCCGCACGCACGAGCTCAGCGAGGACGACGCCCAGAAGCTGTCGTACGTCATCGACGAGTTCCTGCCGTACGTGGAGCGCACCAAGGGGCTCAGGCACGACGAGAGGGGCGTCGACACGCTCCTGGCGGGGTTCCGCGACGACGTGTGCGCCGTCAAGGAGGTGAGCGAGCTGGTGCGCAACGGCGACCTGGGCTGGTACACGGGTGCCGACCGCAAGCACGGCTGCGCCTTCCTCAAGCACCTGCAGTTCCGCACCGTGAGCCGCATCGTGCAGACGCGCAAGGCCTCCGGGGCCGGCGCCCCTGCGAACGCGCCCGCCGAGCAGCTGCAGCCCGAGCAGTCGTACGCGCTAGACACGGACGACGTCGGCGACATGATGGCGACGCTCTGCCTGCTGGCCGACTCGGTCGACCACATCCCCCCCAAGGTCGTCCGGGCGATGGAGGAGTCCATCGGCCGCATCGTCGACCGTTTCGGCCACCGCGACGCGTCCGAGCTCGAGTCGTTCCACGAGCTCAAGGACGAGGCGCGCACGGTGCTGGCGATGGAGCAGCTGTCGCCCGACGAGATCAGCGGCCTCGTCGACTTCATGCAGATGATGCTGCGCCACCCGCAGAGCCCGCTGTGGGTGCTCGTCCCCGAGGGCTTCCACGTGTTCGTCGACAAGTTCATCAAGCTGATGGACAGCCAGCAAGGGCGCGAGCAGATCCGCGAGGAGTGGCAGCCCAAGATCCGCGAGATGCTCGGGGAGGAGGCGTGGAAGGTCGCGCAGGACGCCGCGGCCCGGGACGACGAGCTCAACGCCAAGGGCCAGCAGGGTTCTGCCGACGACCGCAAGCAGCAGATGGCCGCGGCCAATGTCCTGCTCGAGCTCTTTGTCGACCTCATGGACAGGAACAAGGGGACGATCACCAAGTTTGTCACGGATCCTGGCGTTGCAGTCGAGGAGTATCTACCCACTGGAGTCGGTGCCGTCATGACGAACGAGTGACACCGGTCGTCGTCGCGTGTCCCTTTTGCTGTTTTGCTTCAGACCTTCGCTCGTCTGTGAGCAGGCAACCGCGGATACGCGGACTTGCAAGCAACAGTTCGGAGACTTGGGCTCCACTTGGCTTTTCCCTCTGCAACGTATGCAACGCTTTGAGCTCCATCTAGTTGAAACGGGACACTTTCGTTCTCCTTTAACGTAGTCACATGCGACTAATTGCCTCTACCTCTGCAGACGTCCCGGCGGATGGGCGACGAGAATGAGGCTTTGTGGCAGACGAGAGTGAATTCTGCCGAAGTCATTTGGGGGCAATCCCGAGCTTAGACGGACCATGCTTTTCGGCGATGAAGTGGCGCTGATCACTCTTTGGACTCGCATCGTCCCGAAGTCGACCATAATACTCGCCCCTTTGTGGGTTTCCATGCCTCGGTGACTCCCGGTCGCATCGAAAATGCGAAGTATCCGCCGTAGCGAGAAAGAGTCCTGTCGCAGGCGGGACGCCAACGCCGACCATCGCAAGGGATTCGAAGAGAGTGCACTCCACGGCGGCACAATGTGTTAAAGTAAACACTGCCACCGGCAAGCGGGAAAAAAATGAAAACCCGCAGCTGATCAAAAAAAGCACAGCAAAGAGCCCGCGAAGGAATAAAAAAAACACCACAAGCAGAAGACAAAAAAAAGGTGCCAGGGTGTGCAGCGAAATCTACTGCCACCAAGCAGAGACCAACACCCGCCCGAGTCGCGAAAACTCCCTTCCTAGCCCTGTAATATGTCGACGTCGACGACTTCTGTTGACTTGCTTGCAGCTGCAATCGCCGACGGAAACACAGTCATAGTGACGAATGCATACGTCTTCCAGACGTCGTCGCCTTCGGCGGTGGACAACGGAGGTGAACCGGTCGCGCTCACGGTGAAATCTTCTTACCCCACCAGATTGACTGCCACCCTCACGTTCAGCGACACGTGGACGCAGCTGACAAGTGCGGTGTTCGAAGTCGCCAATTCGACAAACGGCAACACGGCGGTGAGCACGAAAGAGGCATCCGTCACCTCGCCGATTTCGCCCACCACGCTTATCTCTCTATCCGGGATGCTGAACACCATCCTCTGGTTTTACAATGGCAATGTCAGCGTCACCTCGGATGGGCAAGGCCCGACGAATGCCAACCAAAACATTTTCGTCATTCTTCGCTTCGATTCGAGCATTGTCACGACCTCTTCGACGAACCAGATGAACATATTCCCGCTGAGGGTGCTCGACATTGGTCGGATTCCCGGCATCACCAGTCCGGTTTTCACACCGGCTCCGACGGGCACGACTGTTTCTGCCTGCTCTACCGTCCCAGGCAACATCAGCAGGCTCTTTGTGACCACCTACTCGACCTCTTTCAACACGGTGGTGATGAACAACGTGCAGAACGTCTACATCAAGACGTGGACCCTGAACACGACGACCAACAACGTCGAGGTCGTTTTCACGGCGCTCAGTCAGCAGAACGTGGTTCTCGTGTTCACGAGCGGAGATTCTGCGAGCAACGCCAACGCCTACCTCTACCTCGCGACGCGGCCGGTGGCAGCGCCTGTTAATGCCACTGGCAGCACGCAGCCGAACTCCAGCACCGGACAGCAGGTGCCGTCGAGCGGCATCCCACTCGACATAATCGGCCGCGGCGTGAACGGGGAAGCGGGGAATGGACTTCTGGGATCCGAACTGTGGTTTATTGGCATCCAGACGTTGATCGAGTACCGACGCGGTGTTCCGACCACTGTCATCGCAAACGAAGGCGGGGTCTATCTGTTTGTCGGAGTGCCAGGTCAATTCAGTGCGACGGTCAGTGTTCCGACGACGTTGCCAACCGACCTGGCGAACTTTACTCCGTTCGCACAAGTCGCCGATTTCCGTCACATTCCAGGCGCTCGCTTCGGAACCGTCTACTCGGTGCCATCTTGTTCAGTTGCCACCGCGACTGCCCTTCTTCCTTCGAGCAACACAACTCTGGGCAGCACTTCTTCGTGTCTGTGCTGAGGGGATCCCTTTGCTCTCGAACCACACAACTGCTAAAGTTTTCACCCAGGGGGAACGAAATCCTGGGCCAAATTCATGGACTGCCCTGCTCGTTGCCAGAGCCATCGCAAACCGATGGACGTGTCGGACCTCGCCCGAGTACATATGCGTCAGACTCTGCCCTCCTTTCGGCTGGACAGAGCCCAACTGTCGTTACCTCGGATTTTGCGACGAGAAAAATCGGGGTGGGGGGGGGGTCCGTCGGATTTAACCGGAAGGAGATGGGCACAGGTTCAAAGTAAAACAGGTCTGCGTGATATTACTCAAAGAACGAAATAGCTAACAACGATCCTTGCGCTTGTGGCAGGTCTTGATCTTCTCCCAGCAGACCTTGTTGTGGACGCGCACCTTGGGCTTGAAGCGCAGACCGCGCTCGAACTCCACCTCGGGCTTCACCTTGATGTCATTGTAGACGTCGACCTTGGGCTTGACGTGGTGTCGGTGGCTGACCTTGATGTGCGGCTTCAGCACCTGCTTGTTGTGGATCTTGAGGCGGGGCTCGTGGATGTCCTCCTTGACCTTGAAGTGGTGCTTTTTCGAGCTCTTGTGGCTCTTCTTGACGGTCTTCTTGCACTTGCCGCCCTTGCCCTTGTCGCTGCACTTTTTGCTGCACTTGCCCATGGTTGTGGATTAAAAAATTTTCCGGAGGGAAAATCTGATGGATGGGTTGGTTTTTTTTCACTTCCCCGACCGGGGACCACCTGTTTCGGCAGCGCTCGGGCGGAAAAAAAATTCGACCGACGAGCACGCTTGGCGAGACCACGCGCGTTATTTTTGTTTGTCCATCCCCCGCCCCCTTCCCCCTCCCCGAGGTAAATTGCTTGTGGCTGATCCCTCGCAGCCGGCGCAAAGGAGGACGACGTGTTCACCCGCAAAGTTCTTGTCCGTGTGTGGCTGAACGATTGTTTTTTTACAAAGGAAGTCTCGCGCGGTGCGGCGCGAATGGGGGGCGAAGAACGATGACCGCGCACAAACAAGAAAATGCCAGCGATCGTGCTAGGGCAACGGCAACGCGTCATCGTATGCTCCTCCTCCTCCTCCTTCCAAGGCATCGCCGCCGTAATCGCCAGCTCCATAGGCCGCGCCGCACGCGTCCGCGGGGAAAAGACCGATGTCGTGCATACCCGTCGTGTCGGCTCCAAAGGGATCCAAAGCCATGTCCTCGGTCGCGAGGAACGACGAGGCCGACGACAGGGACATTGAGGAAGAAGACGGGGACTGCGGAAGCGTCGGCATTGGCATCATCGCTGCCGGCATCATATGGTGATTGTGGTGCTGCTCTTGCTGCTGTTGTTGCCGCTGTCGCGCGAGGGTATCGTCGGCCAAAGAAACGCCGCTGTGAGCAGCATCGCCGCCGACGGCGAGCCCCGGGGAGGACGACGAGCCGTCGGTGCCGCGCAGCCGACCCTCCAGCTCCTGGAGGTCGCAGAGCATGTTCCGGTCGCCGAGCAGCCTGTGCCCGTTGGCCAGCCAGTAGCGCGCAAAGCTCGGCCGCTGCTCCCACTGCGACAGCGGTCGACCCACCAACACCGCGTGTCCGGCCGCGGGGAGACTGGGCAGGGTGGTCGGCGGCAGCTGGTCGAAGAAGCGGCGGTGGCAGTACATCGCAAACAGCGGCATCTCGTTGAGGTAGCCCCTGTCCGCCATCCGCTCGAGCGCCGCGAGCAGCTCGGCGTCGGACGGCCGCTCGGGCCCGCCCCTGACGTTGTTGCGCAGCATCTCCTGACAGGTGGCGAGCCGCCGGTACGGAGGCTTGGACTCGTGGCCCAGCAGCCAGGCGTCGCGCAGCGCCTGCAGGTCGACCGGCATCGGCACTCCGTGCCTGGGGCTCTTGGAGCGCGCCGTGATGCTGTGGTCGGGCTGCAGGCTGTTGTTGCACGAGTAGGCGTTGCCTGTCCACGACTTGCCGAGCTTCGTGACGTACGCCTGCTGGACGCTCGTGAGCGACTTGTCCTTCTCCCAGCGGTGCAGGTCGTAGAGCGCCGCTATGCGCAGAAAGAGGCCGCCGTTCCAGTAGCAGTCCTCCTCGTGCAGCAGCCACGAGTACTTGAGTTTCGGCAGCTGCTCGGAGAACTGGCCCGCCTCGGCGGCCTCCACATTGTCGGCCTTGGTCCTCTTGATCCACTTGACGGTGCTCTTGCTGTCGGGCCCGCCGCCGCCGCCACCACCACCCGTCGCGGTATCCTGGACCCCGCCGCCGCCGCCGTGGTAGCAGTGCCAGCCGAGATCGGCGAACTCGCAGCACAGGTTGCTGGACCTGCCCTTGCCTGCAAACTTCTCGACCGTCCAGGGTAGGTAGCGGACCAGCGTGAACTGCACGTGGGGTCGCGCATTGTTGAGGGCCAGCAGCGCCGGTAGCCTCAGCGGTCTGTCCTTGAGGGCGTGGTGCATGCGCAGTGCCCCGGCGGCCTTCTTGAGGCGCCGCGTTCCGCCCTTTCCCTTGTTGTTCGGGAGCAGCGACAGGGCGCGATCGAGGTCAGACTGCGTCGCCGAGGGAGCAGGAGGATGAGGAGGAGGAGCAGCCACCTCCGATTTCTCATCCGTCGGTTCGTCATCGTCGTCCACCTCGGCCGGCCCGGACCGCGCTGCCTTCTTCTCTTCGTCGTCCGTGTCGGTGTGCTCGTCCGACTGCTCGGCCGACGGGCGGCTGCGAGCTCTGCGGGGCAGGCGACGACGGCGAGTCCGCCGTCTTGCGGCGTTGCGTTCTTCCTTGACTCCATCCTCCTCCTCTTCCTCCTCCTCGCCGCCGTCCTCGTCCTCGTCCGGTGCGTAGTCAGAATCGGAAGATGGCCGGGATGGGGCATCGCTGCCCGCGTCGGCCTCGACGTCGGACGCGGCGGCGGCGGCGGCACCGGTGGAGGCCGGCGCCAGGAGAGCCGAAACCCTGTGAAGCCCTTCGATAAGACGCGGGTCGAGGTTCGCTTCCCACGATTCCTCGACGGCGCTGTCGAGCACGTCGTCCTCCTCGAGATCCTCCGAGCCGAGGCGCCAGGCCCGAGCGAGCAACGCGAGCAAGACGTCGCGCAGCGACTTGTCGGCCCAGCGGAGCTGCTGGTTCTCTGCGTCGTCCTGGCCAAAGCCCTCGACCACCATCGCAGCGGTCAGGCCGCCGCGCGCCACCACGTCGCCGCACGCTCCCTCCACGGCGTGGACGCACAGCCCGGCCAGCACCGCGGCGAGTCGCCGCATCAACTTGAAGCCGCTCGCGCTCCTGGCGCCAGGCACAAGGGTGGCGCAGACGAAGCGCGTCATCCCGGCGTCGGAGAACGCCGGGAGCCTCAGGCTCCACCTGCCGTCGGGGGCTGCGCTCCAGGCCGCCACCACCCCGCGGCCGCCGCCGCTGGGTTCTCGGTAGACCGACGAGGGCGTGCCGTCGGCCGCAAAGTCCACCGACACGTCGCCGAGTCGCCGCAGAATCAGGGCCCGGTGTTCGTCCTCGGCCCGAGGCGCATCGTCTTCGTCGTCTTCGCGGGCGGGCACGGCGCACAGGTACGCTATGCCCGCGACCAGGGCCCGCGCGACAGTCGCGAGCGCCAGCGCTGGAGACCCAACGCCGCCGCCTGTTCCCGTCCCGCACCCGGCCGCCCGCAGCACGACGCGACCCGGAAGATCGCCGCCCTGCTCGGCGCCGGCCGAGTCTGCGTCGTCGTCGTCGTCGTTCTCTTTCCGGCTTGGGCCGCGAACGCGGCCTACCGTCACGGTGGCGCGCGTGCCTCTCCACCATCCCCACAGGACGGCGTCGCTGGAGAGGAAGGCGGCGGCGGCGTCCCCACCCGGAGCGGGGAGAGCGGCACTGGCGTGCAGCTGCATCGTCGCGTTGAGGGCGACCCACACGTGCGTGCGGCGCGAGCGCAGGTCGTCCAAGCCGCGCGTCGACGACGACGAACTGCCGCTCGAGTGACAGGCCGAGACGAAGCGGAGGACCGCCCGGTCCAGCAGGCCGGCGAGCTGGGCCAAGGCACCGTGGAGCCTGATCTGGAACCGCCTGTAGACGGCCGCCCCCACAACCCCTATGGCGTCCTGCGACTCGGCGGCGGCGGGCGCCCACGGCTCGGCAGCGAGCGCGCGGGCTACGGCGTCGCAGAAGGCAGCCGCGACGAGGGCCCACGAGCTGGCGCCCAGCGCGCCGGTCCGCGAGGGTACAGGGGGACCCCGCGCCCACCACCAGTCGCCGCCCTCCCCAGCGTCCGCGGGGAGCAGAGCCAGGGCCAGACCCGCCTGCGCCATCGTGCCCACGCTCGCAGCCCGCGAGGCGACGCCGACGTCGTGGAGGGACGGGAAGCGCCAGACACAGCGTCGGCCGCCGCGACGGACGACGCACGACATGCCGCACACGTCCGCGACGGCGAGCGCCGCCAGGCGCGGTGCAATCGGCCCGATCCTGGAAGCCGCAGCAGGAGGGCGGTGATGGGGCTGGGGCACGGCCGAGGGGGAGCCCAGTGACGAGGGCAACGACGAACCAAAACGCAATCCCGCGGCGCCGTCCGAGGAGGAAGAAGAGCCGGTTGCTGCCGTCTCAAAGGGAGCCGGTGAAGATTGAACACCGGTCGGTACGACCAAGGGCTGGAGCGAAGAGGACGAGGAGGAAGACGAAGAGGAGGAGGAAGAGGACGAGGAAGACAATGAGGAGGAGGAGGAAGCCTCCGACGGCTGCGAAGGTCCAGTGGCAAGCGACAGAGACAGGAAGGACGCCGAAGAGTCGGGCAGAGACAGCGGGGACGGCGAGCCTGTGCGAGCAAAGGGCGGCGCCGGCGGCAGTTGCACAGGCGAGTCCCAGGCACTGGGCTCACCGCCTGCGTCGTCCTCTTCCTCGTCGTCGTCAACCATGCGCTCGACTGCGTCACTCGAGTCATCGACGGATGGTGGATCGCGAGCGGCGGCGTCGGCACCTCGCGCGTCCGCTGCATCGGGCGGCGGTGGCGGTCCGGTCAAGGCGGTCGCCGTTCGGGGTACGTGCGCAATGGACGTCGCCTCGAGAGCGAGAACCAGCAAGCACTCTGGATCTCGCTCGGCGCCCGAGCGCCTCCGGGCAACGAGCTCGCGCGCGAGCGGGAGGCCGAGAGCGCCGATCACCCACGAGCGGTACGAATCGATCCCCGGGGCCTTGGCGTCGGCCCGCAGCAGCAACCACGCGCCGGCCGGGTCGGCGCGCTCGACCCTCCGCAGCGTCGCGCCGGTGGTGCACGCATAGGCGCCGAGGGACAAGGGCTCCGGCTGCCTCTTCTTCTTGCTCTTGGCGGCCGCCATGAGGACCTCGTCCTGGTAGAACCATTCCGGCTGGTCCGTCGCCCGAGGCGCGGTGCTCGTTGTGCTCGACCCGTCGCGCGCCATCGACGCCCAGACGAGGCCGAGCGGGCTCATCGATCCGCGCAGCGCCTCGCGGAGCTCTTCCTGCGCCCGGCCCTCCTCCAGGTCACCTTCGACGCTGCCACCGGCATCCTCCACCGCCTCGCGCCCGCCCACCTCGACGCGGATCGTCACGACGAGAAGATCCGAGGTCGCCTCCGTGGCCGAGGCGTCCTCCGGCCCCAAGGCCGCCCGATCACCCCTGGACAGGCTGTAGACCAGCACCGGCGTGTCGAGCACGCCCTTGGCCGGGGCCTTTTTGCGCGGAAACCTCCCGGGTCGCCCGCTCGCGTGCACGCTCACTCGCACGTGCCCAAAGCGGGAGGCGCACCGTGAGATCATCGACTGCGGGGAATCGGCCGGCCGGAACACCGCCTCGACGAGCGCCTGGATGTGGGAGACCCTCTCGCAGCCCGGGACCCAGTTGCAGGGGGTGACGGTCATGGCGACGCGGTGCGCCTCCAGCAGCGTGACGAGCACGCGGACGCCACCGACGCCCGCGCGCTGCAGCCCCAACAGAAGAGCAGCCACCGGTGCAATGGCCAGGCTCGCAGGCGGCGGAGCGGGACCGTCGGCGGCCGCGACTGTGCTGGGCCGCACCGGAACGGGCTGCAGGCAAGACGGAACAGAGAAAGATGGGCGACAAAACAGCGAAAACAGCGAAAACGAAAACAAAAAAAAGGCGCAGCGGTGATCCGAGGAGCAGCAGAGGAGCGCGCGAGCCGACCTCGGGATCAGGCGCGGTTCCCGTGTCGGACGCCTCCTCTTCGTCCCTGTTGCGCAACGGGTCATGTAGGGCGGCCTGATCTTTTTGTGCGCTCGGACCAGGACCAACATAGGCGAGCCCTCCGCCGCCGCCGTCGTCGCCGCCATCGCCGCCATCGTCAAGCTTAGCCAACTGCACGGGCGCGGCGGACCGTCTCAAGGGCAACAGGCCACCACAATCGTCCGCGTGGAACTGCGAAAAGTCCAGTCTCGCTCTCTTGTTGCCGCGTCCCATCGACGCCGCCAGGTCGGCCGCCTGGTCGTGCGCCGGGCGTTTGTTCGCGCCGTGTGGACCGGGGGATTTCGCTTCCTCCTTCGCTTCCTCCTCTCCCACCGGCGAGTCGCCAGCGCGAGGAACGATGCTCGGGCCCGTGTCCGCCGGGGCATCCTCCTTCCCTTCTGCCGGTTGCTCCGGCAGAGACGACGTAACCGCGTCAGACGAGGCCGGAACCGGATCATTACCGACTGCCGCCAGCACGACCGGCGACTCGTTCCAAGACGACGACGACGTAGCCGGCCGACCGGCACCATCGTCCTCGCCCTCTTCCATCGGACTTGGCGCCTGAGCCGGCTCGGGTTCCGGCAGAAGAGAAGCGGAAACCTCGCTCGGGCCCGTGCCGCTGTCGGGTGCACGCTCCTTCCCTTCCGACGGTCGACCGGGCAGAGGGATCACCGCGTCAGACGAACCTGCAACCCGACCAACACCGGGTGGCGTCAGGACGACCGCTGGCGTGTTCCGGGACGGCGACGACGGCACACCGGCACCGCCACCACCATCCTCATCGTCTTCCTCCATCGGGCTCGGCGACTGAGCGCGCGGATGAGCCGGCAGAGGAGGAGGAGAAGCGGAACGGCCTTGCCCCTCCTCTGCCTCGGACGACCTGTGCTGCTCGGGTGGGCGCGCTGCCGTCCCTGCCAAGGGTGCGCACTCGCTCTCCGGCGGCCGCGCGACGTCGAGTTCAAGCACGCAACCAGGGTCCGCGACGAGCGACGTGTCCCGTCGGAGCGCGCAACCAGGGTCCGCCGCGACAAGCGAGGGGGTGCCCGGCCACCAGGTCCGGACATCTCTGGCGTGTGGCACGGCCATCGAGGCACGAAGCTCGTCTCGCTTGTTCTTGTCCTCCCTTTCGTCGGCGAGCAAGGGTGGATCGCGCCACAGCCAGGCCACGTCGTGCCGTCCGGCCTTGGCCGCCACGCGCGGTGCGAGTGTGCTGGCTCGAGTCCGCAGCTGGACCGACTTGCCGCGCTGCAGCCGCACCAGCACGGCCTCGGCGCGGGCCGCTTGCCCGCGAGCCAATCGCGCTGTTTCTTTGGCTGCTGCTGCGTCTTTCTCTTTCAAGCGGCAGAGCTCCTCGAGCTCGGGCGCCTTCTGCAGGTGTGTGCCCTGGTTCAGCTGCTGCCGCAGCGCATCGGCCTCGCTGGCCAGCTTTTGGAATTTCTGTTCGGCTGCCACAGCGCGGCCCGCGAACCTGGCAACCGCGTCCGCAGCCTCGGCTCGGTACGCAGCCAACTGGGCCGTTGCTGCGTCGGGGGACAGACCGCGCTCTTGCGCGGACATGGAAACGAAAGTGCGCGAAAACGGAAACCTGCGCACGAGCGACGGGCGGGTTGAGAGCGAGCGGGAAGGAGGTGGTGGGAAGGATGGATAAGCAAGGTGACCGATCAATCGCGGCGTCAGTCACCACAAAACGGTCCGAACGTCAGTCGTGGTCTCTTGTCACTGTCGCGCGTGCCTGCAGCCGCACACACGCAAACGAACAAAACACACACAGGCGAGAAGCTATTGGGACGGGAGTGGGCGCGCGCGTCTGGGAGTGCGGGGTGAGGCGCTGGCGAATTAGACAATCATGATTGGAAAGGTTGCGGTATTTCGTGATATATCAAAAACTACCGGAACAGACTTTTTGCCGGCCTGCGTGCTACGAGTACAGACAACGGAGGAAGGGACCGGAAGTGTGCGCTGCCCCCCAATTGCAGCGACGAGTGCCGGAGACTGAACAGCCCTAATCGATCGGCCCTGGCACGGGCGCGCTCGCACACAACTGAGAGGACGGAGAGAGACAAAGAGACGCCAAACTCACAAC
>Ga0265334_10000219_pt1 | contig 33044 bp, 35 predicted proteins | sample 42023metaG_FD_192442 | JGI IMG/M metagenome (GOLD analysis project Ga0265334, IMG submission 192442) | Rhizosphere microbial communities from Carex aquatilis grown in University of Washington, Seatle, WA, United States - 4-20-23 metaG | ecosystem: Host-associated > Plants > Roots > Rhizosphere... | reverse complement strand
GTGCCAGAGGGGAGATCCCTTTTCTTCCCTCTTATCAACATGGTCTATTTCCCCGATGAGGATTCGACTCCTGAGAATTTCACTTGTGAGGATGCGGAGATCGCTTCAGCGCTGGATAACGACACGGCGATAGACCTTTTCGCTTCAGTCGACGGGGTCGAACTCGAAGATCTGAAGCGACTCAGGATTTCCACGCCCGGGTGTTTCGATATATTTGCGCATCTTCCCAAGGGTCAGCGGCCCTATTCCGGATATCCCTCGGCGACTGACGGTTTCTGGCTGTTGCTGAAACCCTTGAGCAAAGGGCATCACCTGATCAAGTTTGGCGGGAAGTACAACAATTCCTCGCCGGACTACGGGCAAATGATCCAAGATATCGAATATGACTTGGTGGTTGAGTAGAGCAAATAGCAGAGTTAATAGGGGCAGACCACATTCTCTGAATCGAGCAATCTTTGTCGTTTACCTGCTTCTTTATAAGTGTCGCGAGCCGAACCGCACCTACGAGGATGTAGGCGGTAGAGCAACGCAGGAGCAGTTGCCGAGAACGAGGCGCGCGAGGACGAGCCCCGGAGCGTACTCTTAGCGTGCGTGAGGATGGCGAGCCGGAGCGCAACAAAGTAATACGAGGCGCAGTAGCTTATGAGCGGCACGAAAGTAGAGCGGAAATCCGATCGTGAGCTTATCGTCACCCGGACCTTCGATGCCCCGGTACGCATCGTGTTCGAGGCCTGGAGCAAGGCCGAAGTCTTCAAGCGCTGGTGGGCGCCCGCGTCCACGGGCTTGAAGATCCTCTCCTGCGAGATGGATGTCCGCACCGGCGGTGGCTATCGTCTCGAGATCAGCCATCCCCAGGCCCCGAAGCCCCTGGTGTTCTTCGGCAGGTACACCGAGGTGATCCCGGACGCACGCATGGTCTGGACCAACGAGGAAGAGGGCGGCGGTAACGTCACCACGCTCACTTTCGAGGAGAGGGACGGGAAGACGCTAGTGGTCATGCACGAGCTTTACCCCTCCAAGGAAGCGCTCGATGCGGCCGACGGTATGGACGAGAGCTGGCGCGAGCAGTTCGCGCAACTGGATGGGCTTCTCGCCACACTGGGCGCGAGATAGGGGACAGACCACGCGCAAAATCTCTGATTCTTATGGGGTTAGCAGAACGGCCCTGTGCGGGGTAGAGTGTTGGGGCCAGCTAGGGATACAACCAAATAGACGGGGAGAGAACCATGGCCGATCAGATCGTCGTCTCGGATAGCGCGTTGGGTTATCTCGATGCCACCCGTCCCTGGGTGAAGTTCCTGGCCATCGTCGGGTTCGTGTTCATAGGCCTCATGGTCCTGATCGGCTTGATCATGACGCTCGCTTTCTCTGCGTTGCCGCAGCAGCCGGGGATGCCGGCGGCAGTTGGCCCGGTGTTCGGCATCATGTACCTCATATTCGCCGGGCTCTATCTCATGCCCTGCCTCTTCATGTACCGCTATGCCAAGGCCATCGCCGCCATCCCGGGCACGGGCCAGGCCGCGCTGGAAGATGCCCTCAAGAACCAGAAGTCCTTCTGGAAGTTCATGGGCATCCTGATGCTCATCATGCTTTGCCTGTATGCGCTGTTCATCGTGATCGGCATATTGGCCGCGGTGGCGGGCTTGGCTGGCCGTCACTGATAGGGACTATCGCTTCGCCGCCTCGTCCGTAGAGGCGGCGAAGCTAAGCACATGAGGTGACTTGTGGATTCATTCTGGCATCACCACGGCCTGTGGTTCATCGCTTTCATGTTCTTCTTCCCGCGCCTGACGCTGCTCTTCTCCAGCGTGCCCTTCGGCGGGATCTTGTGGTGGCTGGGCTGGCTCATCACGCCGCGCCTCTTGGTGGCGATCCTCGCCACCACCAACTACTGGCAGACGGACATGGTGCTCTGCATCCTCGCCTGGATATGGGCCCTGGGCGGCGAGGGCTTCGAGAAGACGGTGATCGTGCACAAGCGGCCAAGACGCCGTAGTGAATGAGGTAGGGCCTGATGCCTTTGATCGAGACCCAGACGCTCGAGATCTCCTGCCCCTACTGCGGGGAGACCATCGAAGTGCTGGTGGATCCTTCTGTGGAACAGCAGAGCTATATCGAAGACTGCCAGGTCTGCTGCCGCCCCATGAACATGACGGTCACTGTGGACGAAGAGGGCTTCCCTCACGTGCATGCCCAGTCCGAAGACGAAACCTAGAAGCGTCAGGGCGTAGTAGGGTCGGAACCGATAGCCGCCGACTCCGGTACACGCGCGAGGATCACCAATCCGAGGACTGGCACCAGCCGAAGCAGACGTCGTCCCCGGGACGCGCGGCTTGCGGCGCCAGCGCCACTGAATCCAGCTCATCCTGCCGGCCGGCTCTCTCCAAGGGCTTGGATAGCCGCTCTCCGCTGTGCCGCCCGGCGCTCCATGTGTTCGGCTGGACCTGATGCCCATCCTGCGTGCGTCGGCGGTTGCTGGTCTTGCGCATGGCTATCCACTCCTTTGCATGTCGTCTCCCGCCCGGCAGTTGCACCGCAGGCTGCAGCCTGTGATGCAACCACCCATCCTCGTCGGTCTCACACAGCTCGCTTCAGCTCATCCACGAACTTGACGGACTCCCGGCGGAAGTGGTCCGCCAGCCGTGGCTCGATCATGCTCTTGACCCGCCCGGACTCGATGTCGCGGCAGAGCTTGGTCTTCAAGTCCAGGATGGCTTCGGCGCAACTCATGATCGCGTAAGTCTTCGGGTTCTTGACGAGCGAGGTGACCACCTGGGCCGGATCGCCGACCAGGGAAGCGACCACGCCGCCGGTGCCGCCCTGATGCAGGTGACGGAACACGGCGCTGGTCTTCATGCAGGCGTCTATCAGCGCGTACTCGTCCGGATCCAGCATATGGGCGATGAAGCGGGCGTCTTCGTCCATGATGCGGGTCCAGAAGGTGCTGACCTCGGTGCGGCTGTACTCCGACTCACCGAGCGCCAGCATCTGCAGGCGCTGGCACCAGCGGTCGGCCTCGTGCCGGGTGTGGTCGAAGAACAAGGGCCACGCCAGGCTGTGGAGTTCGCCCTTGAGTTGGGCCTCGCAGCACTTCGCCTTGAAGGCGATGAACGGCTTGATCTCCTGCATCGCGGCTTCGGCGAAAGGTTTGACGGCGCCGCGCTGCGGCGGGCCGCCGGCGACGATTTGGGCGTACAGCGCCTTGAACTTCACCTGGAACTGCTCCGCTTCGGTCCGCTCCCGCGGCGCCAGTTCCTGCGGCAGCATACAGGTGAAGAAGAAAGCATGTTCCGCCATGTTCTCGATGGCGAAGCGGGCGTCTGCCCAGGCGTGCATGCAGACATCCTGCTGATCGAGGGCCGGCAGGAGCACCGGTTTCTCGAACGGGGAATCACTGCGGGAACCATCCTTGCTGCGCATGTGCGCCACGAAGTCTTTCGGCTGTGTATGTAGGGCTAGGCTAGGGGTCATGGTATATGCCTCCAGGATTTTAGGGACGAGTGAACCACCCCGGCTCCACGTTGCATGGAGTCGTCGCACAGTTGAGTGTGCCTATCGCGCCCGTGCGCGATGTGCGGAGGAAGATACGCGCAGGTTAAATCGAATTCTGTACGGTAACGAACATAAGCGGGATCCAGTGATGTGAGCCGCGCACTACGGAGGGGCTTTCCCCGTGAGCGGCAGCATCAGAAACTATAGCCGCCACCGAGCAGGATGACGTCCGCATCCCGGTCGTAACGCGTGACGAGGCGGTCGAACGAGATGCGTACGGACCAATTCGGGTCGAAGCGGTAGCTCGCGGTCCAGCTGGCGATGCCCGACACGCGGTCATCATCGCTGCCGACGAAGGTCACGTGACCGTTGCCGATGACGGCTACCTTGTCCTGCTGGTTCGCGACGATGTACGCACCCAGGCCGCCGCCGAGCGTGAGCCTTCCGTCCAGCAAGGGCTGCGTGAGCCAGAGCTGGGTCGTGATGCCGTTGCGGCGGATGATGGTGTTGCCACCCTCGTTCAGCCAACCCAGCGTCCAGTCCATGTGAGGGCTCAAGCTCCGGCGGTACTCCACGGCGTAGGCCGTGGATCTCTCGGCCGTGAAGCTGTTGAGGGTGGTGCGGCCGAGGAAGAGCGTCAGCTCGTTCTCGAAGGATGCCGCGTCGTAGGAAGCTGAGGACGAGGGAGACGCCGACATGAGCCGCCCATCAAACCGGTAGCCGAGGCCCAGGAGCAGCATCGTGGTGCTGAATCCCGAGCCGGCATCGACCCGGTTGGCGCGCAGATACGTGAGCCAAGACTGGTCCAGGTACCAACTGAGTTCGGCGCTATATATTGGGCGCAGGCCATGGTCGTTCCCGTATTGGGCGTATGACGGGTGCGCCTCATCCCTCGCGGTATCGAAGAAGAGATCGGGCCCTATGCCGAAGGCGAGCGAAAGACGTTCGGAGAGGTCGATGCGCCCCCAGAGTTGGACGGCGAAGTCATCGCGGTGGTCGTTCTCCTGGTGGCCCTCGTTGAGCCAGGCCAGACTGAGGTAAGCGTGATCGCTCAGCCCGTGGGCGTAATCCAGTTCCCAGCCGTAAGTGCTCTCGTAGTTGGTGTCATGGGTGATGCCGGCGCCCATGCGCAACTCTTCCTGCGCACCGGCCGGTGCAGCCGCCATGCTGGCGGCCAGCAGCACCAAGCCCCGCATCACGCTAGGCGCTCGCTGAAGAGCCCGTGGCGGCGCAGCTCGAAGAAGCACTTGGCGCAGGCCTGCACGTCCGCCATGGCGTCGTGGGCCGACTCATAGTTCGTGTGGAACAACTTGGTGTGCAGCTCGGTGAGTTTCGGCCACTTGAAGCCGCCGCGTCCGCCGGGCAGGCGGCAGAACTCGGTGGTGCCGAGCATGGTGCAGACGTAGGGTGTCTGCATGAAGATGCCGTGGTCCTGGCCCAGCCGGAAATATTCCGCGGCCAGCACGCGTTGGTCGAAGGTGAAGTTATGGGCCACCAGCAGTTTGGCGGCCTGCAGGCTGGCATGGAAAGGGTCCAACGCACGGCGCAACGGCACGCCCTTGCGGCGTGCGATCTCGGTGGTGATGCCGTGGATGGCCGCCGCCGCCGCGGGGATCTCGAAGCCGTCCGGCCGCACGATGAACTCGCCCCTGGACAGTTCCTTGCCCGTGTCGTCGGTCATCATCCAGGCGAGCTGGACCACCCGCGGCCAGTTGCCGAGGTCTGAGATGGGAGCGTCGTGGTTGCGTGGGAGACCGTTGGTCTCCGTATCGAAGAACAGATACATCCCTGGACCTTAAGGAGTCTGGTCACCCGGCGGGGTCGTCTCAGGGCTCTCGCCCGTGCCCTCGGCCGCCGCGGCCTTCTTGGCGGCTTTCTTCTGCAGCTTCTCTTCTTTCTTCTTCTGCTTGGCGAGATCGCGCTGGCGCTTGTCGAACTTGTAGTTGGCTTTGGCCACGTGTTTTCCTTGGGTTAGACGGCCATTATAGGCTCTATTGGCGCCCAAGGCGCGCGCCGTCAGGACGCCTCGGCGCGCACGGGTTCTTCGGCGACACCTGCGCCGTCCGGATGGCTAATTCAGTTTGGCGCCGATTTGATCCCGGGTGAGGCTGCCTGTGCCGGAGGCACGTTAGTATCTTCCGCGCCACCCGCAAGACTTTGGAGTGCCCACATGAGTTTGCTTCGCCCCCGTTGCGCACTGGCTTTCGCTGCATCCCTGCTCATGCCCCTGTGCACCATGGCGGATGAGACCGCTCCTGCGGCGCAGGCTTTCGTGGTCCCCAACAGCCAGGTGGTGACGCTGCATTCGCAGCAGGACGGGGAGGATTACGTGCTCTATGTCTCGCTGCCCCGCGACTATGGCAAGGATCCGAAGCATCTCTACCCGGTGATCTACACGCTGGACGCGGATTACTCCTTCGCACTGGCGGCGAACACGACGACGCACTTCACGGATCGGGGTAACCTGCCGCCCGTGATCGTCGTCAGCATCGGCTATCCGGGCGGCATCACGAGCATCGACAGCTATCACATGAACCGCACCCGGGATTACACGCCCACCCACACGCTTGAGGGCGGCTACGGCCCCGAGTTCCAGAAGGTCTCGGGCGGCGGCCCTAAGTTCCGCGACTTCGTCACCCAAGAACTCATCCCCTATATAGGGTCCCACTATCAGGCTGACCCCAAGGACCGGACGCTGGTGGGGCATTCCTACGGCGGCTTGTTCACGACCTACATGCTGCTGACGCGGCCGGAGGCATTCCACCGCTACATCATCGTGAGCGCTTCACTCTGGTATGACCAGGGGATGATCTACGGGCTGGAGAAGCAGATGGCCAAGGGGCGCAAGGACCTGGACGCTAAAGTGTTCTTCGCCGTGGGGGCCTACGAGAACCAATCCGAATATCCGATGGCGGATGAGATGCACGAGATGGCCGAAGTCTTGCGCGCGCACCATTACCCTCACCTGGAGGTGGTGGATACGGTGTTCGAGAAGGAGACCCACAACAGCGTGTTTCCCGGCGCGCTCTCGCGGGGGATCCGTGAGGACTTCTCGGAATACCCCGGCATGCGCTGAAGCCGCGCCGGTCTCCCTGGCGCTACATCAGAACGAGGCGGAGGCGTTGGCAGCGAGCCACTTGTCCAGCTCCGGCAGGCGTTGCTGGCGGATGAGGGCGTTCTCGTTGACGATGCCCTTGGCCTTCGCCACCTCGCCGCGCGCGGTCTCGGGGATGTGCCCCTCCGCGTAGGCGTCCAGCAACGGGAAGATGGAGGTGCTCAAGGCACTGCTGGCGAGGCGCGGCACGAAGCGGCTGCGGCTGTCCGGTTCCAGCAGTTTGTCGAACACGTCCGAGTGCCGGGTGACGAAGTCCAGGGCCATCTCGGGGTGCTCCTCCGACACGGCGGCGACCATGGCGGCGCGCGTGGTGACGGGGGCTTCATCGGTGATGGAGAGGGCCAGGGCCTTGGCAGCGAGATCCTTGTCGTGGGCGCTGCACAGCAAGGTGTAGAGTTCGCGCTTCTCCAGGTTGGTGGCGGCCGCTTTCGCGAGACCGTGGAGCTGCTCCCAGGTGGCCGCGTCGGCATGGTCGGCGACGATGGTGAGCACCACCTTGCGCTGGTCGCTGCCCAGGCTCGCCGGGTCCTTCAGGTAAGCTGCGAAGCGGGCGCGGGCGGCATCGATCACTTCCATGTCGTCGAAATCCGCGAGGGAGGTGAGCACGCTGCTGCGCAGGAGACCGGTGTTCCCGCTCTCACCCGTCTTCGCATCCCAACCGAGCTTGCTGTAGAACGGTTGCAGCAGGCGGCGGCCATAGGCCTTGAAAGCCACCTGGCCCTGCATGCCCTCGTAGAGCATGTCCATCTCATCCAGGTCGCCCACCGCTTCCTTGAGCACCACCGGATCCATGTCCGGTGTGAGGAGGCCGGTGAGCTTCAGGAAGCCGCTCAAGGGAGCGTAGCCCGCATAGCCCAGCGCCTTCGCGTCGTCGAGCAGGCCCATCTGGTTGGCGGGATCCAGCGCCTGGAAATGGGGCGTGATCTTGTCGAAGCTGTCCCGGTCGTAGAGGACGCGGTAATACCCGGCCTGACCCGCGTTGACCACGGGGGCGGTGCCGACGCTCGCCGGCACCTTGCCGGGCTTCGCGCCGCTCACGATCCCGCGCCAGGGTGTGCCGCCGATGCCGGTGACGCTCACGGGCACGTGCCAGGAGGTCGTGGCGGACTTGCTGGCCTCATCCGCGCCGAAGTTGCGCTGGTCCAGCTCCAGGGTGCCGCCGGCGGAGTTGACCACGACCATGGGCACGCCGGGTTGCAGGATGAAGTCGTGGGCCATCTGAGTGACGGATTGGTGCAAGGCCTTGTCCATCTCGCGCCAGAGGTCATCGCTCACGGTGTTGCCGTAAGCGTGGGCCTTGATGTACGCGCGCACGCCGTCGCGGAAGGCGTCTTCGCCCGCGTAGTCCTCCAGCATGCGGATGACCGCCTGGCCCTTGGAGTAGGTGATGGCATCGAAGGCCGAACCGGCCTGCAGCACGTCATGGATGGGCGTGACAACCGGATGGGTGCTGGCACGGGCATCCACGCGCAGGGCGCGTTCCTTGGTGCCGATGGCGTCCAGCCACATGCCCCATTCGGGGTGGAAGTGGTCGGTGGCTTTGACCTCCATCCAGGAGGCGAAGCCCTCGTTCAGCCAGAGGTCGTCCCACCACTGCATGGTGACGAGGTCGCCGAACCACTGATGCGCCATCTCGTGGGCGATGACCACGTAGACGCGGCGCCGGTCTTCCTGGGTGGAGATCTTGGGGTCGATGAGGAGGGCGCGTTCGAAGTAGAAGATGGCGCCCCAGTTCTCCATGGCGCTGAAGAATTGGCTCTGGCCCGGGCCGCCGATGAGATCGAGCTTGGGCAGCGGGTATTTCACGCCGAAGTAGTCCTCATAGTACGGCAGGAGCTGGCAGGCCACGTCCAGGGCATATTGGGCCTGGGCACCGTCGCCGCGTTTGACCACGATGCCCACGTCCACGCCATCCACCTTGCGGGAGACGCGCTCGAAGTCGCCCAGGCCGAAGAACAGGAGATAGGAGGACATCTTGGGCGAGGGGGCGAAGTCCACCCGCGCGAGACCATCCTTGAGCTTCGTGGTCTTGGCGATCGGGGTGTTGGACACGGCCATCTCGTCCGCCGGCACCACGGCGCTGAGGGTGAAGGTGGCCTTTATCCCCGGCTCATCCCAGCTGGGCACGAAACGGCGCGCGTCGGAGTTCTCGAACTGCGTGAAGAGGGAGCGCTTGTTCCCCTGGGACGTATCGTAATCGAGAGCAAATAGCCCGGCGGCATGCTGGTTGATCTTGCCGCTGTAGTCGATGCTGAGCACGTGGTGGCCGGCGCTCACGGGGGCCTTGAAGCTCAGGGTGACCGTCTCCTGCTCCCCATCGAACGTCGCCGCGGGGGTCTCGCTCACGCCCGAGACGCTGACCTTCTTGAAGTCCAGGTCCGCGGCGTTGAGCTGGATGCTCTGGGTCGCCTGCTTCACCTCGATGTCTATCTGCACCGAGCCCGTGAAGCTCATCTTGGCCGCGTCCGGCATGACCGAGACGGTGTAATGGGTGGGGACCACGCCAGTAGGCAGCACCACCCGGTCCGGCGTGGCGGCGGAGGTGTTCATGGAGACCGAAGCCAGGAGCAGGGTGCCGAGGGCGGTACGGGTTTGCATGGCTGCCTTATCATGATGGTGGGTCGTTTGGCCGGTGCCACGTTATAGCAGGCCCCAAGAAGCATTTCGACCCCAAAATGATGGGAAGTTCCATGCTGCCAGGGCGGTATAGTAAGCGCCGCACGACACGCTATTCGGCCAAGGGGATGCGGTGAGATTCTGGCAGTCACTCTGGAAGAAGCCGGATGCCGCCATGCTGGTGGCGGGCGGCGAAGGCGAGCGCCAGGTCGCGAGCGTGCGCCTGGGCGTGGTCGCGCTCCTGCTCATCACCCCGATCTACCGCGAGATCGTCGAGCCTTTCAACCTCGAGAATTTCTGGGGCCTGGTCGTCGCCCTCGTCGCAATGGCCTTCGCCTTCGCGGTGTACCTGTATCTGCGGCACCGGCCCTACCGGCCCTGGATCGGCTTCCTCACCTCCGCCTTCGACGGCTCGCTGGTGACGCTCGCGCTGGTGCTGTTCATGATCGTGGGCGGCCCCTACGACGCGGTGAACGACAAGATCACCTTCGAGGTGTACTACCTGGTGCTGATGGCCATGAGCCTGCGCCAGGATCGGCGCATCTGCCTGTTCGTGGGCGGTTTCATCGTGGCGCACTACGCCGCCATGGTGGTGTTCGTGATGACCCACTACGACATCCATGCCTTGAACGCCGGACGCCCCTGGTCGGGTCAGTTCAACACCGTGGACCAGTGGACGCGGCTGATCCTGATGGCCTCGGCGGTGTTCATCAGCTACGCCTACGTGGTGCGCTCCCAGACGCTGGTCAACCGCGCCATCCGCGACCCTATGACGGGCCTGCTGAACCGCGGTTATTTCGACACCCTGTTCGACCACGAGATCGAACGGGCGCGGCGCTATGCCGGACGTTTCGCGGTGGTGGTGGCGGACGCGGACCACTTCAAGAAGATCAACGATAACCACGGCCACGCGGCGGGCGACGCGGTGCTGAAGATGCTGGCGCGCACCCTGGAGTCGAACCTCAGGGACAGCGACGTGCTGGTGCGCTTCGGCGGCGAGGAGTTCGTGATCCTGCTGCACGACACCGACGCGGCGGCGGCCCATGCCAAGGCGGACTCCCTGCGCCAGACCGTGTCGCGGCTGGTGGTGGGCGCGCCCCAGCATGCCATCCAGTTCACGCTCAGTGCCGGCATCGCCGTGTATCCGGACGACGGCACCGTGGCCCACGTGCTGCTCTCGCGCGCCGACCAGCGCCTGCTGCAGGCGAAGGCGGCGGGGCGCAACCGTGTGGTGGGTTCTTCCAAGTCCTGAAAAAAGAGACGGCGGCCTTGAGGCCGCCGTCTCGTCTTAGCTCTCGATAGTCCTCACCAAATTACGCAGCGATCCTTGTTGACCATCGGGCTGCCGTCCGCCACACCGAAGGCCTGCTGGAATTGCGGCATGTTGGCGAGGGTGCCGTTCACCCGGTAGTTGCCCGGGGGATGCGGGTTCACGGTGACGAGCTGTTGCTGGCGCTCGGGCCGCACGTTCTCGGCCCAGACGTGGGCCGCGCCCAGGAAGAACTGCTGGTCGGGCGTGAAACCGTCGATGGTCTTGGCCTGCTTATAAGCTGCTGATGCGTGGAAGGCACGGTAGGCCAGGGTGAGGCCGCCCAGGTCCGCCGTGGCTTCGCCGGTCACGAGCTTGCCCTGCACGTGGGCGCCGCCCGCCACGGTGTAGCTGGAGAAGTGGTCGGAGATGCAGTCGGTGGCGGCCTGGAACTTGGCGTAGTCGGCGTCGGTCCACCAGCCCGGCTTGTCCAGGTGGTTGCCCAGCCCATCGAACTGCGCGCCCTGGTCGTCGAAGCCGTGGGTGATCTCATGACCCATGACGAAGCCCAGCGCGCCGAAGTTCACGGCGGCGGGAGCCTTCGGATCGAAGAACGGCGGCTGCAGGATGCCGGCGGGGAAGTTGATGTTATTGCGTTGCGAGGAGTAGTAGGCGTTGACCGTAGGCGGCGTCATGCTCCACTCGCTCTTGTCCACGGGCTTGCCGATCTTGTCCAGCTCGCGCTTCTGCAGGAAGGTCTCCGAGGCCATCACGTTGGCGAGGTAGCTGTCGCGGCCGATGCTGAGCGTCGAGTAGTCGCGCCACTTGTCCGGATAGCCGATGCGCTCCTCCATGAGGTCGAGCTTCTTCTGGGCCGCGGCGCGGGTGGCCGGGGACATCCAGGCCAGGGTGCTCAAGTCATCCTTCAGCGCACCGCGGATCGCGTGCAGGATGTCCAGCACCGCCTGCTTGGAGGCGGGCGGGAAGGCCTGCTGCACGTACATCTTGCCCATGGCGAAACCGATCTCACCGTCCTCGGTCTCCAGCACGCGCTGCCAGCGGGGTTCCAGCGCGGTGGCGCCGGTCAGCGCCGACTGGAGCGAGAAGTCCTCGTCCACGAAGGCCTTGGACAGGTAGGGTGCCGCGTCGTGCACCAGATGCCAGCGGAGATAGGTCTGCCAGTCCGCGAGCGGCGCAGATTTCAATTGGGCATCTACGGTCTTGAAGAACTCCGGCATGCCGACGTTGATGCCGGTGAGTTCGGGGTGTCCCACGTCCTTGAAGTAACGGTCCCAGGCGAAGTCGGGGGTCAGGGCCTTGAGGCCGGCCATGTCGGTGGGGTGGTAGGTGTTCTCGGGGTTGCGGCGGTCTATCCGCGACATGGAAGCCTGCGCCAGCGCGGTCTCCATGCGCAGCACGACGGCGGAATCCGACGCGGCCTTGGCGTCATCCTCGCCCAGCAGCTTGAACATGCGGGTCACGTGCGCGGCATAAGCTTCGCGGCCTTTCTTGAAGCGGTCGTCGTCCTTCAGGTAGTAGTCCTTGTCCGGCAGGCTCAGGCCGCCCTGGCCGGCGGTGCCGATGACCTTGGTGGCGTCCTTGAGATCCTGGCGCTGCCCGAATCCGAACAGCACGTTCACGCCCATCATATGCAGGCGGGCCACTTCATCCTCGATACCCGGGATGTCCTTGATGGCAGCGATGCGATCGAGTTCGGGCTGGATGGGCTGCTTGCCCGCCTTCTCGATGGCGGCCTCGTCCATGCCGGCGGCGTAGAAGTCCGCCACCTTCTGGGCGTCGCTGCCGGGCGCCTGCTTCTGCTTGGCGAGATCCTCCACCACCTTGCGCAGCACTTCCTGGTTCTGCTTGTAGAGCACGTCGAATATGCCCCACTCGGGGTATTCGGCGGGGATGGGGTTGGCCTTCTGCCAGCCGCCGTCGGCGTAGCTGAAGAAATCCTTGGAGGGATCGACGCTCTTGTCGAGCCAGTCCGCGTGCAGGCCCGCATCGGCGGGGGGTGCGTCCGTGGCCAGGACCGTGAGTGGGGCGGCGCAGGCCGCGGCCAGCAATAAGGACTTCAGGGCGCGCATAGATGCTTCCTCGTCAGTGGCGGGCCTTCCAGGCGCCCGGGCGGGTGGCTATTGGGGTGCCGGTTCGGCAGCCCGGGGAGCCCATGGCCGGTCCCGGCGGTCTGCCTGTACGTGATACCCCGTAGTGGCTGGACCCCTGGAATCGGGGTAAAGTTCCCGGCCTCGCCCGCGGGACCCCGGGGCCGGTATGTCTTCCCCTATATATAGAACGAGGAAAACGGACATGTTGAAGAACCTGACCTTGAGCTTCGTCGGTGCCGCGGCCCTCGCCGCTGCTTCGACCTCACCGGCCCTGGCTGACGGCGCCACGCCGGCCCCCGCGGCCAGCACCCGTGTGAACCCGTTCTTCCAGCCGAGCAGCCTGGACATGCAGGCGCCGCCCTTCGACAAGATCAAGGACAGCGACTACCAGCCGGCCCTGGAAGAGGGCATGAAGCAGCAGGCCGCCGAGATCGCCAAGATCGCGGACAACACCGCCGCTCCGACCTTCGACAACACCATCGCCGCCCTGGAACTCAGCGGTCAGCTGCTGACCCGCGTGGAGCGCGTGTTCTTCGGCATGTCCGGCGCCAACACCAACGATACCCTCGACAAGGTGCAGGAGCAGGAGGCCGCCAAGCTGCAGGCCGCCCAGGACGCCATCACCCTCAACTCGAAGCTCTTCAAGCGCATCGAGACCCTGTATAACACCCGTACCACGCTGAAGCTCGACCCCGAGCAGACGCGCCTGGTGGAGTACTACTACCAGGAGTCCGTGCTGGCGGGCGCCAAGCTCACCGACGCAGATAAGGACAAGCTGAAGAAGCTGAACGCGGATGAGGCTGACCTCACCACCAAGTTCGGCCAGCAGCTGCTGGCGGCCGACAAGGCCGGCGGCCTCGTGGTCAGCGACAAGGCGGAACTGGCGGGCCTCTCGGACGCAGAACTCGCCTCGGCCCAGCAGGCGGCGGAAGCCCGCGGCCTCAAGGGCAAGTGGCTGATCCCGCTGCAGAACACCACGCAGCAGCCGCTCTTGCAGGAACTCACCGACCGCGCCACCCGCGAGAAACTCTTCAAGGCGGGCTGGACCCGTACCGAGATGGGCGACAAGAACGACACGCGCGCCACCATCCTGAAGATCAACGACATCCGCGCCCAGAAGGCGCAGTTGCTCGGCTTCAAGACCTACGCGGAATGGAAGCTGCAGGACCAGATGGCGAAGACGCCGCAGGCGGTGGACAAGATGCTCTCCGGGCTGGTGCCGGCCTCCGTGGCCAAGGCCAAGGGCGAGGCGGCCGACATCCAGGCGCTCATCGACCAGCAGAAGGGCGGTTTCAAGCTGCAGCCCTGGGACTGGAACTTCTATTCGGAGCAGGTGCGCAAGGCCAAGTACGACCTGGACGAGAGCCAGGTGCGCCCCTATTTCGAGCTGGACAACGTGCTGCAGAACGGCGTGTTCTACGCCGCCAACCAGCTCTACGGCCTGACCTTCAAGGAACGCCACGACCTGCCGGTGTACCAGCCGGACGTGCGCGTGTTCACCGTGTACGACAAGGACGGCTCGGTGCTGGGCCTGTTCTACTGCGACTACTTCAAGCGCGACAACAAGCAGGGCGGCGCTTGGATGGACAACTTCGTCGGCCAGTCGAAGGTGCTGAAGCAGAAGCCGGTGGTGTTCAACGTCACCAACTTCGCCAAGCCCTCGCCCGGCAACCCGGCGCTGCTCTCCTGGGACGACGTGACCACCATGTTCCACGAGTTCGGCCACGCGCTGCACGGCCTGTTCGGCAGCCAGCAGTACCCGAGCCTGTCCGGCGCCAACACCGCCCGCGACTGGGTCGAGTTCCCCTCGCAGTTCAACGAGCACTGGGCTTCCGATCCGAAGGTGTTCGCGCACTTCGCGGTGCACTACAAGACCAAGCAGCCGATGCCGGCGGACTTGGTGGCCAAGATCAAGAACGCCTCCCTGTTCAACGGCGGCTACTCGATCACCGAGATCCTGGGCGCCTCCGACCTGGACATGCAGTGGCATGAGCTGGGCGTCGGCCAGACGCCGAAGGACGTGGACAAGTTCGAGGCCGAGGCGCTGAAGCGCACGGGCCTCGACTTCGCGCCGGTGCCGCCGCGCTACCGCTCGAGCTACTTCGCCCACATCTGGGGCAACGGCTATGCGGCCGGCTACTACGCCTACACCTGGACGCGCATGCTGGCGGACGACTCCTTCGCCTGGTTCGAAGGCCACGGCGGCCTGACCCGGGAGAACGGCGACCGCTTCCGTGCCATGATCCTGTCCCAGGGCAACACCCAGGACTACGGCAAGATGTTCCATGACTTCAACGGGCACGATCCCGACGTGAAGCCTTTCCTGAAGGACCACGGTCTGGATGAGGGTTCCAAGTAATCCAGGACCAGAGAGCTGAGAATGGGAAGGGCCGGCGCAAGCCGGCCCTTTCTTTTTGCGTGTCCGTCACGCAGGGATTGCATCGGTCCCGCAGCCGCCGCTGCCGGCGATATTTAGAGCCAGCCAGCGGAACCGAAAGGGATCCCCGCTGTCTTCCTAGTATCGTCCCTTCCTACTTGTATATAGATAAAGAGGGTATCGGCCATGCTCAAGAACCTGACCTTCAGCTTCGTCGGGGCGGCGGCGCTCGCCGCAGCCGCGACTCCTCCGGCCCTGGCGGATGCCGCCAAGACGGCCGTATCGGCACCGGCAGCCTCCACGGCGGCCGCGCCTTTCACCCAGGACAACCCCTTCGCGCAGCCGAGCAGCCTGTCGTTGCAGGCGCCGGCCTTCGACAAGATCAAGGACAGCGACTACAAGCCGGCCCTGGAAGAGGGCATGAAGGAGCAGGCCGCCGAGATCGCCAAGATCGCGAACAATCCGGATGCCCCAAGCTTCGACAACACCATCGCCGCCATCGAGACGAGCGGCCAGCTACTGGCCCGCGTAGGGGGCGTGTTCTTCGCCCTGACCTCCGCGAACACCAACGATGCCCTGGACCAGGTGGAGCAGGAGGAGGCCGGCAAGCTGCAGGCCGCCCAGGACGCCATCACCTTCAACTCGAAGCTCTTCAAGCGCATCGAGACCCTGTACAACACCCGCACCGCGCTGAAGCTCGACCCCGAGCAACTGCGCCTGGTGGAGTACTACTACCAGGAGGCAGTGTTGGCGGGCGCCAAACTGTCTGACGCGGACAAGGGCAAGCTCACGAAGCTGAACGGCGAACTTGCGGACCTGACCGCCCAGTACAACCAGGAGCTGGTGGGCGCCGCCAAGGACGCCGGCCTAGTGGTCAGCGACAAGGCGGAACTCGCCGGCCTCTCGCAGCAGGAGCTGGATGCCGCCGCTCAGGCAGCCACGACCCGCGGCCTCAAGGGCAAGTGGCTGATCCCGCTGCAGAACACCACGCAGCAGCCGCTCTTGCAGGAACTCACCGACCGCGCCACCCGCGAGAAGCTATTCAAGGCCGCCTGGAACCGGGCTGAGATGGGCGACAAGAACGACGTGCGGGCGACCGTGCTGAAGATGGCCGGGGTCCGTGCCGAGAAAGCCAAGCTGCTGGGTTACCCCGATTTCGCCACGTGGAGGCTCCAGGACCAGATGGCGAAGACGCCGCAGGCGGTGGACAAGATGCTCTCCGGGCTGGTGCCGGCCTCCGTGGCCAAGGCCAAGGGCGAGGCGGCCGACATCCAGGCGCTCATCGACCAGCAGAAGGGCGGTTTCAAGCTGCAGCCCTGGGACTGGAACTTCTATTCGGAGCAGGTGCGCAAGGCCAAGTACGACCTGGACGAGAGCCAGGTGCGCCCCTACTTCGAGCTGGACAACGTGCTGCAGAACGGCGTGTTCTACGCCGCCAACCAGCTCTACGGCCTGACCTTCAAGGAGAGCCACGACCTGCCGGTGTACCAGCCGGACGTGCGCGTCTTCACCGTGTACGACAAGGACGGCTCGGTGCTGGGCCTGTTCTACTGCGACTACTTCAAGCGCGACAACAAGCAGGGCGGCGCCTGGATGGGCAACTTCGTCAACCAGGCGAACGTCCTGAAGCAGAAACCGGTGGTGTTCAACGTCACCAACTTCACCAAGCCCGCGCCCGGGCAGCCGGCATTGTTGAGCTTCGACGACGTGACCACCATGTTCCATGAGTTCGGCCATGCCCTGCATGGGCTGTTCGCGGCCCAGGAATACCCGACCCTCTCCGGCACCGCCGTGGCGGGTGACTGGGGTGAGTTCCCCTCGCAGTTCAACGAGCACTGGGCTTCCGATCCGAAGGTGTTCGCCCACTACGCGGTGCATTACCAGACGCACAAGCCGATGCCCGCCGAACTCGTAGCCAAGATCAAGAAGGCCGCGTTGTTCAACAGCGGTTACGCGATCACCGAGATCCTGGGCGCCTCGGACCTCGACATGCAGTGGCATGAGTTCGCCGCGGGTCAGGCCCCGAAGGACGTGGACAAGTTCGAAGCCGAGGCGCTGAAACGCACGGGCCTCGACTTCGCACCGGTGCCGCCCCGCTACCGTACCAGCTACTTCCAGCACATCTGGGGGAGCAGCTACGCAGCCGGCTACTATGACTACACCTGGACGCGTATGCTGGCGGACGACTCCTTCGCCTGGTTCGAGAGCCACGGCGGCCTGACCCGGGAGAACGGCGACCGCTTCCGCGCAACGATCCTGTCCAGGGGCAACACCAAGGACTACAACCAGATGTTCCGTGACTTCAACGGCCACGATCCGGACGTGAAGCCTTTCCTGAAGGACCACGGTCTGGATGACAGCGGCAAGTAAGCCGCGTCAGACGATAGAGACGGAGAGGGCCGGCTGATAACCGGCCCTCTCCTTTTGGCGGGCAAAAAAAGACGCCGCTGGGCGTACCATGCGGCGCAAAACTCGGAGGAATCAAAAAGCCGCCGCCGGACTAAGCCGGTCGGCGGTATGAAATCAGTGGAACTGGCGGCGCCACTTGTCCGCGTGGTGATCGGCCACCAGCTCGACGCTGATGACGTAGCCGCGGTTGTCGTCGCGCTGCGAGACGGTGCGGGCCACGCCCTTGAGCGTGTGCATGCGGTCCTGGCCCTGCAGGCTGATGTCGATGTCGAGCACCTCGCCCACCGGCAAGAGCGTGCTGGAGTAGATCTGGAGGCCCTGCGAGGTCAGGTCCAGCGCCGTCGCATAGTGCTTGGAGACCTGGGCATCCTCGCCGTGACGGTCCCAGGTACGGATGATGGCGCGCTCTTCCATGTGCAGGCTCGGGATCTTGCGGGCTCTCGGCATGGCTCTTATCGGCTCCTGCGTGGTGTGTATCTCGGACGGCGCCTAGATTGCCCTTAAGGGAAAAACCCCTGTATCGGGGGCAGGTGGATTTGCCTTTAAGGGTTTCCCTGATAAAAGATGCCTTATAGTCAAATGCCTCGAACCCCCTTGTCCCCAATGGCTTGCAGACCAGAGGAGTGCTACGACATGACGTTCAAGCGCCGTTTAAACGATGTGATGGCCGCTTTCCTGGCTATCTGCTTCTTGCTATCGGCGGGCTGCTCTGGGGCGCCCGTGGTGAGCGACCAGCAACTGGCCCAACTCAAAGCCCAGAACATGGCGCGGGTCTTGGGTCGGAACTCGGGGGCCCTCAGTTTCATGGAGATCAGCAGCGACTTCGACATCTCTGTGCTGAGACTGGATGGGGCGGAAATCGAGGACCATGCGTTCAAGACGCAGGCCCTCGACATCCCTGCCGGGCACCATGCGATGGTGGTCAAATGCACTCCCGCGGTCACGGCCGCCACCGGCGGCGGCGTATCGAGTCAGACCGATCTGGAAACAGACCTGGCCGCGGGCCACGTCTACCAGCTGAATCCCGCCGCGAACGGTGAGGGTGCGTGCAAGGGCGTGTTAGTGGACATCAGCGACCACTTGCGGCCATAACGGAACCGATATCAGGAGGCGCGATCATGATTTTCCAAGGCAGTTGTCATTGCGGGAAGATGGCGTACGAGGTGGATGCGGAGATGCAGCCGGCCACCGCCTGTAACTGCTCCATCTGCAGCAGCCGCGGCTACCTGCTGTGGTTCATGCCAGCGGACAAGGTGAAGCTCACGGGCTCGCTGGAGGACATGTCGTCCTATACCTTCAACAAGCACAGGATCCGCCACTACTTCTGCCCCGACTGTGGCGGCGCGCCCTTCGGCATGGCCGAGCACGAGGGTAAGCCCATGGTGGCGGTGAACGTGCGCTGCCTGGAAGGTGTGGATCTCAGCAAGTTGGAAGTGAAGCACTTCGACGGGAAGAAGCTGTGAGGGGACCGGCCGGGCTCATCCGCTGGCAGTGGGAAGGCTATCCGCGCTACCACCGGAGCCGGACCAACCTGCTGCTGCATGTCCTGACGGTGCCGTTGTTCTGCCTGGGCACGGTCTTGCTGGCCTGGGGCGCGATCGGGCTGAGCTGGCCGCCGGCGACCATGGGCGCGGGCGGCATGCTGCTGGCGCTGGTGGCCCAAGGGCGGGGGCACAAGCTGGAGGCGGAGCCGCCGGTGCCTTTCACGGGGCCCGGGAACTTCATCGGGCGCTTCTTCTTCGAGCAGTGGATAAATTTCCCACGCTTCCTGCTCTCGGGCGGCTGGCGGCGGGGGTGCCGGGCAGGGAAGGGCTGACAGGGGTTTGTAGGTTTAGCCTTACAGCCCGTCCCGCCGGGAGGGGATATACTCGGGCCACTTCCCATCAGAGGAAGCGGATGCCAGGACGGCGTCCGGATACGAAACCAAGGAGGGATGCATGTATCCGCTCAAGCTCATGCTCAAGTATCTCGTGGTCGGCGTGCTCGGCATCGCCGGCATCCTCTCGCTCTCCCGCGGCTTCGGCCTGCCCATCCCGTTCCTGGAATACGGCGCGCTCGAAGCCTGGAACGTGATCGCGGGCGGCGCACTGCTGGCCGCGAGCGTGGCCTGCGCTTTTTTCTGGCGCGCGCCCCGGCGCCGCCGGGGCGAACGTAAACGTGACAGCTACGTGGGCATGAATGAAGAGTGGATGTTGCAGGCCACCACCACCGGGCCGCACACCTTCAAACGTCATCACTGAGCGAGACGCTCAGGATTCGAGCCGCTCCCGTTCCCGCAAGGCCGGGAACCACCACATCCACAGCGCCACCACGATGAGGGTGCCGAGGCCGCCGACGACGGTGGCCGGCACCGCGCCCCACCAGCCGGCGGTGATGCCGGACTCGAACTCGCCCAACTGGTTCGAGGTGTTGATGAAGATGGCGTTCACGGCGCTGACGCGGCCGCGCATGTTGTCCGGCGTCTCGAGCTGCACCAGCGCCGCGCGTATCACCATGCTGACCATATCCAGCGCGCCCATGGCGAGCAGCGCCACCAGCGAGAGCGTGAAGGACGTGGAGAGGGCGAACACCAGCGTCGTCACTCCGAAGCCCGCCACCGACCAGAACATGATGTGCCCCACCTTGCGGGTGAGGGGCTTGCGCGCGAGCCAGAGCGACATCCCCAAGGCGCCCACCGCGGGCGCGGCACGCAGGAGCCCCAGGCCCCAAGGTCCGGTGTGCAGGATGTCCCGGGCGAACACCGGCAAGAGCGCCGTGGCACCGCCCAGCAGCACCGCGAAGAGGTCCAGGGAGATGGCACCCAGCACCACCGGCCGGTGGCGGATGAAGGTGATGCCTGCAAATATGGTCTTCAAGGTCGCGGGTTCGCGCTTCTGGGGCGGCCGTTCCAGCTTCACCCAGGCCATGAGCAGCGCAGCCCCCAGGAACAGCAGCCCCGAGACGCCGTAGACCACGCCGGCCCCGGCCACGTAGAGGAAGCCGCCGAGCGCCGGCCCAACGATCATGGCGGTCATGCTGGCGGAGGAGCCTGCAGCCATGGCGCGGGAAAGGATGGAAACGGGCACGAGGCTCGGCAGCAGCGCCTGCATGGTGGGGAACTCGAAAGCCCGGGCGCAGCCGATGATGAAGACGATCACCAGGATCGCGGTCTCGTCGAACCAGCGGAGCACGCTGCCAACGGCCAGGAACACCGTGGCCAGGCCTTCCACCGCCTGGCAGACGAGCACGATGCGGCGCCGGTCGAAGAGGTCCGCCACGTGGCCCGCCGGCAGCGCCAGCACGAAGGAGGGGATGAACTGCACGAGGCCGATGACGCCGAGGTCGAAGGCCCGGTGCGTGATGTCGTAGATCTGCCAGCCCACCGCCACCGAGAGCATCTGGAAGGCGAACATGGAGCAGAGGCGCGAGCACCAGTACTCGCGGAAGCCCGGGTGCTTGAACAGGTGCGCAGGCATGTCGTCAGTCATGTTCCGGTCTTTCATGGGTGCGATGCGGCGATGCGGGTGAACACGTCCGTGGCGCCCCGATCCCAGACGGGCCATTCATGGCCGCCCTGCCCCTGGATGAAATGCCCGGGCGGCAACACGGCGCCGATGAGCTTCGCGGCTTCGATGAAGCGGTCCTGGTCGCCGCAGGCGAGCCAGATGCGATCGGGCGAGGTCTTCACCACGCGCCACATCTCGATGGCGTAGTTGTCCTTATCCACCGCCGTGGGCAGGGGACCCGGATCCCAGACCGCGGGACCGCCGGCATCGGCGATCTTCCGGATGAGGCTGGGTGGTCCCATGAAGGGCGCGTAGAGCACGAGACCGGTGACCTCGCGGGGATAGCGCCGCTCATACAGGAGCGCGTTCATGCCGCCGAGGGAAGCGCCCGTGAGCCAGATCTCATGGTAGCCGCGCCGGCGCGCGGGCTCGATGATCTCGTCATGCAGGCGCTCAGCCACCTTGCCTTCCGCCACGTAACTCAGGGTGACGCCCGCCAGGAGCACGTCCGCCTGTGGCCAGGCCTGCTGCACCGCCGCCGCCATGCCGGAAGCGGCGAGGTCGTCCAGGTCATCGCCACGGCCCGGCAGCACGATGATGAGGGGCCGGCTCAGGGACTGCTGTGGCGCAGGCATCTCCTTCACGGGGATGGGGCCGCCGGGCTTGCGCAGGGCGCAGCCGAACAGCACCAGGCTCACCATGAGGCCGCTCAATACATCGCGCAGCCGGGCGTGGCGGAGGCGCGTCAGGGTCTCAAGCATCGGGGTCCTTGGGAGGCGCGAGCGGCGGGGAGCAGGGCTAATTATAGGGGGCGGGCCGGGCGGGCCCGTAGGGGGTCGCGGCGGGTACTAAAAGGGTAGTAGCCGAAGGTTCCAACCTTATGTCAGGTCTGCTAAATTCTGTACCCATACCGGGTACGGATGGGCAGCTTTCCCGGAAGCTTTTGAATCCACACATTAATTTCTGAGCCTAGGCAGGTCCGTCATGAAAAAGACTCTGATCTCCACCCTCCTGGCGTCCGCGCTGGCAGCGGTGGCCGCGTTCGGGGTGCAGGCCGCTCCCGCACCCGCCAAGGTGCAGGCCGCGGTCGCCGCCCAGGAGCAGATCGACAAGAACGCCGCCGCTTCCCAGAAGAAGGTGGACGCGGTCTCGGGCAGCACCCAGGACATGCTCAACAGCTACCTGCAGGTGACCCAGCAGACCGACGAGCTGCGCAGCTACGACGACCAGCTGCAGCAGATCGTGCAGGCCCAGTCGGACCAGATCAACTCGCTCACCCAGCAGGTGCAGCAGGTGGGCGGCGTGCGCGACAGCCTCCTGCCGCTGATGCTGCAGATGACCGACAGCCTCGGTCAGTTCGTGAAGCTGGACCTCCCGTACCGGCAGGACGAGCGCCTGGCGAAGGTGGCACAGCTGCGCGCCCTGATCAGCAGCGCTGGCGCGCCGGTGACCGACAAGTTCCAGAGCCTGGTGAAGGCCTACGACGAGGAGATCGCCGCCGGCCGTACCGTGGAAGCGTTCCGCGGTGAAGTGAACCAGGGCGGCAAGTCCCTGACCGTGAACTTCCTGCGGGTCGGCCACCTGCTCCTGGCCTACCAGACCCTGGACCGCAGCGAGACGGGCTACTGGGACAAGGACGGCCACAAGTGGCAGGCGGACAACAGTTACAAGAACGCGGTGGCCGATGCCATCGCCGTGGCCAACAAGGAGGCGGCGCCGGACCTCATGGAACTGCCGGTGCAGGCGCCGGGGGTGACGAAATGAGAATCGCCACCATGAATAAGACCCTCTTCCTCGCCGCCGCGCTCGTGACCGCCACTGCGGCCCATGCGGCTCCCCAGGCAGCCAGTCTCGACCAGCTCCTGGAGCAGGTGAAGAGCGCGGCCCAGCAGAACACCGCGCAGAACCAGCAGCGCGAGGCCCAGTTCCGCACCGCTGCCGATCAGCAGCAGCAGATCCTGTCCTCCGCGCGCCAGGCGTTGACGCAGGAGCAGGCCAACAACACGCAGTTGCAGGCCAAGTACGACGCCAACAAGAAACAGCTGGACGACCTCCTGAACCAGCTGCGTACCCGCGAAGGCGACTACAGCCAGGTGTTCGACCAGGTGCGGCAGGCTGCCGCGGACCTGAAGACCAACCTGGACAACTCGATGGTCTCGACCCAGTATCCGGGCCGCGGCGTGTTCCTGGCGAAGCTCGCCGAGAGCCGCGACCTGCCGACGCCGGACGACCTGCACAAGCTCTGGTTCCTGATGCAGCAGGAGATGACCGCCGAGGGCCAGGTAGCCAAGTTCGGCACCGACGTCAGCCACGAGGACGGCTCCTCGGAGAAGGCCACGGTGGTGCGAGTGGGCGTGTTCACCGCGGTGAACGGCAACAGCTTCCTGCGCTACGTGCCTGAGACCGGCGCCCTGGTGCAGCCGGACCGCCAGCCCGACGGCCATTGGCGCGGCCTCGCCGGGAACCTCTCGGCCGCTTCCAGCGGCGTGCTGCCGATGGCGGTGGACCCGAGCGGCGGCGACCTGCTGCGCAGCCTCGCCAACCAGCCGAGCTTCATGGAGCGCATCGCCCAGGGCCACACCACGGGCTGGATCATCATCGTGCTCGGCCTCGTCGGCCTGCTCATCATCCTCGAGCGCGGCGCCTATCTCTTCACGGTGGGCGGCAAGATCAAGAAGCAGATGAGCTCCAGCAAGGCCGACCTCGGCAACCCGCTGGGCCGCATCCTGTCGGTGTTCAACGAGAGCAAGGCGGATGATGCCGACACCCTCGGCCTGCGCCTCGACGAGACGCTGCTGCGGGAACGCCCGGTGATCGAGACGCGCCTCGGCCTCCTGCGCATCCTGGCGATGGTGTCGGTGCTGCTCGGCGTGCTCGGCACGGTGGCCGGCGTGATGAACACCTTCCAGGCCATGAACCTGTTCGGCAGCGGGGGCACCCAGGTGGCGAGCGGCATCGGCTCCGCGCTGGTGCCGATCTGGCTGGGCCTCCTGGTGGCCACGATCCTGCTGTTCTTCCACGGCCTGCTCACCGCCCGCAGCGGCGAGCTGATGCACCTCCTGGAAGAGCAGAGCGCCGCGATCCTGGCGGCCCGCGCCGAGAAGCTGGCGGCGGCCAAGGCGGCGCGCTGATGCAGGCTCTGCAGGAACTGTTCAGCGGTTTCACGGGGCTGTTCGCCGCGGGCGGCGTGCTGTGGCTCCTGTTGCTGCTGGCGGTGCTGCTGTGGACCCTGATCGCGGAACGCTACTGGTATTTCTTCTTCGTCTATCCGCAGGCGCAGGAGATCGCGCTGCGTCGCTGGAAACGCTATGCCGGCGCTGACCTGCGGGCGGTGCGGCGTGCGCGCAAGCAGATCGTGGCGAGCGTATTCGCCGAGACCCATCGCTCCGTGAGCGTGATCCAGTCGCTGGTGCTGGTGATGTTCCTGCTGGGCCTGTTCGGCTCGGTGGGCGGCGTCATGAAGGTGCTGGACGCGGCCTCCCTGGGCGGGCCCGCCGGCCAGCAACGCGTCGCCAGCGGCATCCTGTCGGCAGCGGTGCCGCTGCTCGCGGCCGGCGCACTGGTGCTGGTGGCCTTGTTCTTCATGCGCGCCCTGAACGACCGCGCCGACCGGGAGACGCGTCTCCTGGCGGACCGCTTGCGCCGCGGAGCCTGACGCCATGCTGACGCGTTACGCCGGTTCCTTCGTCATAGGGTTGCTGATGGTGTTCAGCGTGCTCATCGCCATGCAGAGCCTGGTGGTGGGCCGGCAGTTCCAGCTGAACGCAGGCGCCAACGGTAACGCCACGAACGTGGTGAACCTGGGCGGCCACGTGGCGGTGAACTCGCAGATCGGCGCGCTGCCGGACAAGCCCGGCACCAACCGTGCCCCGGGGATACCGGACGATCCGGGCCTCGCGCGCATCGCGCCGCCGGACCTGCCGCTCCCCGCCATGAACCTGCCGGCCTTCAAGCCGCCCTTCGCCGCCGTGAGCCAGAGCGTGGCGGAAGCGGAGCCCGAGACAGAGGCGGCGCCCGCCGCTTCCACCGCCCCGGCCCAGCAGCCGGTGCTGGCGGTGGGCGACCTGGTGCTGATGGAGCGGGTCGAACCCAAGTTCCCGCCGCAGGCGCTGCGCGCCGACATCACCTCCGGTTCGGTGACCATCAAGTTCACGGTCGAGACCGACGGCACGGTCTCCAACCCGAGCGTGACCGATGCGAAGCCGCGCCGCGGCGTGTTCGACGACGCGGCCCTGCGCGCCGTGCTGAAGTGGAAGTTCAAACCCATCGTCGCGCCGCGTGAGACTTCCGTGATCGTGGTGTTCAGCCAGGGAGGTGGCGGATGAGCCTCTCCCGCCGCCGTCTCTCGACCGCCGCGCTGCTGGCCTTGCTGGGCCTGGGGCTGGCGGGCGCCGTCCAGGCCGACACCAACCTCAATCAGGGGCTGATCTCCACCGCCTTGTTCCGCAAGATGCGCGCGGTGCAGAACCTGATCCGCGGCGGCCAGTACGCCGATGCGCTCACCCAGCTCGGCTACCTGCAGGGCGTGACCACCAACAGCTACGAGGCGGCGGTGGTGCGGGAGCTGACCTCGGACCTCTACATCGCCCGCGGCGACTATGCGAGCGCGCTCTCCGCGCTGCAGCCGGTGGTGCAGCAGAACATCCTGCAGGCGGGCGAGCAGCGCGATGCTCAGCTGACGCTGGGCAAGTTGCTGGTGGCGAACGGCCAGTACCAGGCCGGACTCGACGCTCTGCGCAACTCCGTCGGCGGCCAGGAGAACCCGGCGCCGGACGTGCTCATCGCCATGGCCCAGGCCTATGCGGAACTCGGCCAATGCCGTCAGGCGGCACCGGAAGTGAAGCGGGCCATCGACACCACGGCGGAGCCGGCCCAGGAGTGGTATCAGCTGTGGATCTCCTGCCTCTACCAGAACCATGACTACGCGGCCGCGGTGGATGCGCTGCAGACGGCCCTGAACCGCTTCCCCGACCAGATCCAGTACTGGCAGCAGCTCGGCGAGGCCTACGCCCAGTCCGGTGACGCTTCCAAGGCGCTGGCGGTCTATGTGCTCATGTACCGGCAGGGGCTGGTGCGCCAGTCCCAGGACTACCTGAACCTGACCTCGCTCTACCTGCAGAACAACGTGCCCTACCAGGCGGCGGTGACGCTGCAGGAAGGCCTGCAGTCCAGCGCGGTGCCGGCGAGCGAGGCCAACTACATGCTGCTGGCGAGCGCCTGGCAGGACGCGGGCGACGTGGACCGCGCAGTGGCGGCGCTCGGCGAAGCGGTGAAGCAGTCCAAGACCGGCGACGCCTACGTCGCCCAGGCACAGATCTACACCCAGCGCCACGAGTGGTTCTCGGCCATCGACACCGCGAAGAAGGCCATCGCCAAGGGCGGACTGAAGCGTCCGGGCCGGGCCTGGCTCTTGCAGGGCATCGCCCAGCTGCAGAACCACCAGGTGGACGATGGCACCGCTTCGCTGCGCGAAGCCCTGAAATACGACGACGCGCGCGCCCAGGCGGAAGCCTGGTTGCGCTACCTCAGCACCCGCAACGGTTAAGTCTTATCGTCTTGCTCTTGCGCGTCCGGCTCGCCGCAACGCGCGAGGATGCGTGCGCGGACTTCGTCGCGCAGACGCCGGGCTCCGTCGCCGTTGCGGGACACGGGGCTGATCGGCGCCATCACTTCCACTTCCAGGTCGCCGGCACGGGGCCACCAGACGTGGGCCGGCAGGATGTGTCGTGCGCCGCGGATGGCAGCCGGCGCCACCGGCAGTCCGCCGCGGACCGCAGCCATGAAGCCGCCGAGATGGAAGGGACGCAGGCCTGGCTCGGCCGCGAAAGTGCCCTCCGGGAACACGCCCAAGCAGGCACCGTCCTGGGTGCGCTGGATGAGACGCGACGCATCTTTGCGCGCGGCATTCTTGTCGAAGCGTTCCACGAACTCCGAGCCGAGGCGCTCGAGCATCCAGCCCACCAGCGGCACCTGTGTGATCTCGCGCTTTATGACGAAACCGAAACGCGGGGGCAGGGCGGCGGTGAGGATGATGCCGTCGAGATAGCTCGAGTGGTTGGCGGCCACCAGGCAGGTCTCCGGCAGGTGTTCCAGGCCCGTGACCCGGAAGCCGACCCCCGAGAGGCGGAACACGTTGCGGGCGCTCCAATGGGCCATGCGGCGGCGGCGGTCCCGGCCCGGCAGGGCAATGACCACCAGCATGGCGGGCAGCACGAAGAACAGCACCGACAGCCAGACGCGCCAGGGGACCAGTGAATTCAAGAGCTTGGAGCGGTGCGCCATGGGGCCGGCAGTATCCCGGTTAGGGCCTTGCAGGACAAGCGGGACCGGGGAGTAGGCTGCTTATTGTCAAAAAGTGGTATATATTTGACATATAAGTGTGAACCTCGTCACGGTGCACATGGTTAAAAGGGCCGAGACTTGCGCAACCCGGATAGGACGCCGGGAAATTGTTAGCACACTAAATTAAAAGGGACGCCGCCATGAGCAAGAACGAAGAGCTGAGAGAGATCAACACACCGATACCTGGCAGTGTACAGGTACCGCCGTCCCTGCATGTGCCCGACGCCGGCCACAGCCAGCCGGATGTGGAACGCTTCCTCGACTCCATGTGGAGCGAGCGCGGTCTCTCCGAGAACACCCTCGCGGCCTACCGTGCCGATCTCTCCGGTCTCACCCGTTGGCTCGAAGGCCAGGGCGTCGAACTCATGGATGCGCAGCGGGAACACCTGCTCGCCTTCCTCGCTTGGCGCGTCCAGCAGGGCGCGCGTCCGCGCTCCACCGCGCGCCAGCTCTCCAGCATCCGCCGCTTCTATCGCCATATGCTGCGCGAAGGCAAGCTCGCGGAAGACCCGACCACCCGCATCGACATGCCGAAGCTCGGCCGTCCGCTCCCGAAGTCCCTGAGCGAGGGTGAAGTGGAATCCCTGCTGCGTGCTCCGGACGTGGCTGAACCGCTCGGCATCCGCGACCGCGCCATGCTCGAACTCCTGTATGCCACCGGCCTGCGCGTCTCCGAACTGGTGAGCGTGCGCATGTCTCAGGTCAACCTGAAGCAGGGCGTCGTGCGCGTGCTCGGCAAGGGCAACCGCGAGCGCCTGGTGCCGGTGGGCGAAGAAGCCACCAAGTGGATCGAGAAATTCCTGACCGACGCGCGCCTCGACATCCTGGGCGGCCGCCAGTCGGACTATCTCTTCCCGACCCGCCGCAGCGACTACATGACGCGCCAGGCCTTCTGGCACATCATCAAGCGCTACGCCGAAGTGGCCAACATCGCCGCCTCACTCTCGCCGCATACGCTGCGCCATGCTTTCGCCACGCACCTCCTGAACCACGGCGCTGACCTGCGCGTGGTGCAGATGCTGCTGGGCCACAGCGATGTGTCCACGACGCAGATCTACACCCATGTGGCGCGTGAGCGTCTGAAAGACGTGCACTCGAAGCACCATCCGCGAGGCTGAAGCTCCGGACAGGTATAGAATCGAAGGGCCGCTCACGCGGCCCTTCTTCTTTTCGGAGTCCCCATGCGACGCATCCTGACCCTCATGGCCCTGTTGGCCACGGCCGCCGCCCAGGCGGACGCGGTGACGGCCGCGCTGGCGAAGAAGCTCGGCGTCCGCGAACAGGACGTGGCGCCCGCAGCCGTCGCGGGGCTCTACCGGGTGACCCTGGGGCCGGACGTGCTCTACGTGACCGCCGACGGACGCTATGCGCTGCGCGGGGACGTGATCCAGTTGAGCGATGGACGCAATCTCACGGCGGAGGAGCGGGAGCAGGCGCGCCTCGCGGCCATCGCCGCCCTGGATGAGAAGGACATGATCGTGTTCGGGCCGCCCCATCCGCGCCACGTGCTGACGGTGCTCACGGACATCGACTGCAGCTATTGCCGGCAGCTGGCGGGAGAGATGCCCGACCTGATCTCCCAGGGAGTGCAGCTGCGCTACCTCGCCTATCCCCGCACCGGGGTGGATACGCCGTCCTGGGCCAAGGCGATGGCGGTATGGTGCGCGCGGGATCCGCACGTGGCCTATCAGTTCGCCGTGAGCGGGAGGCCGGTGGTGCCGGCGGATAAGTGCGATCCGGCGCCGGTGCTGGCGGGCTACAACTTCGGGCGCAGGCTGGGGATGCAGGGCACGCCGGTGATCATCACCGAGGGCGGGCAGATCATAAACGGCTACCTGCCGGCGGATGAGCTGCTCAGGCTGCTGGACGACCCGGCGGCGCTCGCCGCCACGAGCCTCTAGCGTTCCAGCAGTTTCAGCTTGTCCGGCTTGCCTTCCCATTCCTTGGCGTCGGCGGGGGCGGGTTTCTGGCGTGTGATCACCGGCCACTCCTGGGCCAGTTCCGCGTTCAGCTTCTTCAGGGGCTTCTGGTCATCCGGCAGGTCGTCTTCCGCATAGATGGCGTTGATGGGGCATTCCGGCTCGCACAGGGTGCAGTCGATGCACTCCTCCGGGTCTATCACCAGGAAGTTGGGGCCCTCGTGGAAGCAGTCCACCGGGCAGACTTCCACGCAGTCCGTGTACTTGCACTTGATGCAGTTCTCGGTGACGACGAATGCCATGACGGGCTCCTGGCCGGGAATCTATAGCGGGGATTCTGCCACAAGCCCGGGACGGGGGCTCTATGGCTTCTTCCAGGTGGTGATGTGGAAACCGAAGCGCCCCGAGCGGCGGTCCTCCAGGTAGCGCTCCAGGGTGAAACGCACGCTGGGGAAGGCGATCTCGGCCCAAGGGATGTCCTTCTCGTCCACCAAGGCGGTCTCCAGGCTCTCGATGCCGGGGGCGTGGCGGCCATCCTTGAGCAGGCCTCGGAACATGAGGTGCACCTGGCTCACGTGGGGCACGTCCACCAGGGCGAAGGGATGCAGCTCCACGGCCTCCGCCAGGGCTTCCTCCGCGGTCTCGCGGGCGGCAGCGGCCAGGGTCGTCTCGTTGTTCTCCATGAAGCCCGCCGGCAGGGTCCAGAAACCCGCGCGGGGTTCGATGGCGCGCTTGCAGAGCAATAGCTTCCCCTGCCACTCGGCCACGCAGCCGGCGACGATCTTGGGGTTCTGGTAGTGGACGGTGCCGCAGGCTTCGCAGACGTAGCGGGGCAGGTGGTCGCCCGGCGGCATCTTCACCACCAGCGTCGCGCCACAGTTGCTGCAGAATTTCATAGGCTATGAAGTATACCGGTGCCCGGAGAGGGCGCTTGCGTATGCGAGCACAGCTCGCATACGCAAGCGCGCCCCGACATGGATGTCGGGGCTGGGGAATGCAAAGTTCGCGAATTTGTCGCCAGGGAAGGCATCGCGGGATGAGTCTTTGGTGCCCGGAGAGGGAATCGAACCCACACTCCTTTAGAGGGAACGGGATTTTGAGTCCCGCGCGTCTACCAGTTCCGCCATCCGGGCATTCTCGGGAGGCGGGGTATTCTGCCACAGGCCCGCGGGCCTTGGGATAGCCCGCTTCAATACTCGGCGAAGGCGTCGTCCGGGAAGCAGTAGAGCCAGCGTTCGCCGGGCTCGCCGGAGGCGATGACCGGGTGACCGGTGGCGTCCGCGTGCTTGTGGGCATGGCGGTTGGGGGAATCATCGCAGCAGAGGGTCGCCCCGCACTGCTGGCAGACCCGGAGGTGGACCCAGCGGGCGCCGATCTTGACGCATTCCTCGCACTCGCGGCGCTTGGGTTGCTTGACCTCGGTGACGGCACGGATGTGGCTGCAGACGGACATGGGTGCTCCTATTCCTGGAGGGTCTTGTGCACGAAGGAGATGGCGACGGAGCCCTCGCCCACGGCGGAGGCGACGCGCTTGATGCTGCCGCTGCGCACGTCGCCCACGGCGAAGACGCCGGGCAGGCTGGTCTCGAAGGCCTGGGGCGGCCGCGGGCGGGGCCAGCGCGCGGCGGCGAGGTCTTCAGGGCTGAGGTCGGTGCCGGTCTTGATGAACCCGTGGGGGTCCAGTGTGAGGCAGCCTTCCAGCCAGCCGGTGGCGGGATCGGCGCCGGCCATGATGAAGACGTGGCGGATGGGATGCTCCTGCTTCTGTCCCCCGGCGTGATCCAACCAGCGGACCTTCTCGAGGTGGGCGGCACCTTCCAGGGCGGCGATCTCCGTGCGGACATGCAGGGTGATGCGAGGGTGCTCTTCGATGCGCCGGATGAGGTAGCGGGACATGCTGGCGGCGAGGCCCTCCGCGCGCACCAGCATGTGTACGTGGCGGGCGTTATCGGCGAGGAACACCGCGGCCTGGCCCGCGGAGTTGCCGCCGCCCACCACGATCACTTCCTCGCCGGCACAGAGCTGGGCTTCCATGAAGGTGGCGGCGTAGTAGATACCGGCGCCCTCGAACTGCGCGAGGTTCGGCAGCGGCGGCTTACGGTAGGCAGCGCCTGAGGCGATGAGCACGCAGCGCGCGGCATAGCTCTTGCCGTCGTCCGTCTCGATGCGGTACGGACGCTGGCCGCAGAGCAGCTTGCGGGCGCCGCGGGCGATGCTGAGCTGGGCGCCGAACTTCTGGGCCTGGGCGTAGGCGCGGGCACCGAGCTCCTGGCCGGTGATGCCGGTGGGAAACCCCAAGTAGTTCTCGATGCGCGAACTAGAGCCGGCCTGGCCGCCGGGCGAATCCGTCTCGATCACCAGCACGTCGAGTCCTTCGGAAGCGCCGTAGACGGCGGCGGCGAGGCCGGAGGGGCCGGCCCCGATCACGATGAGGTCACGCAGCTGTCCGGAGTCGATGTCCTCGTTGAACCCGAGGCACTCTGCGACCTCGCGGTTGCTGGGATCGCGCAGGACCAGTTCGCCGCGGCAGATGAGCACCGGCACGTCGGTGGCGGTGAACTTGAAATGGTCGAGGAGTTCCTGCACGTCCGGGTCGTGGTCCAGGTCCATGTAGGCGTAGGGATGGCTGTTGCGGGACAGGAACTCCTTGATGCGCAGCGTGCCGGCGCTATGCTGCGATCCCACCAGCACGACGTCGCCGAAACCGTGGGCGACGAGCTCGATGCGGCGCAGGATGAAGGCGCGCATCAGGATCTCGCTGAGTTCGCCGTCCACCTGCACCAGCGCCAGCATGCCGGCATGATCCAGCTCCAGGACTTCGCCCGGTTCGCGCACCCGGGCGCGGACGAGGGTGCGGCGGCCTGAGAGCATCTGCACCTCGCCGCTGAACTGACCGGGCTGGTGGATCACCACCAGGTCCTCGCCATTGCGGGAGGGCCTGAGGATATCCACCTTGCCGGCGGTGACGACGAAGAACGGCGGATGCTGCTGGCCAGCCTCGAACAGGATCTCGCCGCGCTGCACGGCGCGACGCCGGCCGTGGGCGGCCACCCGCTCGATCTGCGCGGGCGTGAGGGTCGGGAACATCTGCTCGACGGACGTCGGCAGCGTGGAACCGGCGGGGGTGGGGTCGGCGGCCATGGACGGAGTCTATACTCCGGCCGCTGCCCCAGTCACCCGGTCAAATCAGGGTGCTTGCGGCCTCAGGGAGCCGGTTTCGAGTCATGTCCCGGGCCGTCGCCCCGGTCGCCGGCGAGATGCATCTCCACCCACATGGCGTTGATGATGCCGCAGGAGCAGGCGAACAGGACGCCGAGTATCCAACTGAAGTACCACATGTCAGTTCTCCTGATATCTCAATAGAGTGTGTGATCGTTCTCGCGCACGTAGGCGGCCGTCACCTTGCCCCGCAGCACCGCGAATACCCAGCTGGTGTAGATGATCACGATGGGCAGGAAGATGAGCACGGCCACCACCATGGTCAATAGGGTGCGCTCGCTGGAAGAAGCGTCCCAGATGGTGAGGCTCTGGGAAGGGGCGAGGCTCGAGGGCAGCAGGAAGGGGAAGAGGCTCAGGCCGGCCGTGAAGAGCGTGCCCGCGACCGCCGCTGCCGAAGCGAGGAAGGCCGTGCGATCCAGATGCCGCCACGCGGCCAAGGCCGCTGCCAATGCGCCGAGGCAGGCGAGGGCGGGGGCCGCCATCGTCCAGGGGTAGCTGCCGTAGTTGGCGAGCCAGGCGCCCGGGGTCTGGGTGACGGTCTTCAGCAAGGGGTTGGAAGGGCCGTCCGGCTGCAACACACTGCTGATGACATAGCCGTCCAGTCGTGCCGTCCAGAATCCGCCGACGATGAGCAGGAGCAGGAGCGTGCCGGCCGCGGTCATGAGCACGCGGCGGGCGCGGCCTGCGACAGGGCCTTCGGTCTTGAGGCG
>Ga0265334_10000218_pt1 | contig 33090 bp, 26 predicted proteins | sample 42023metaG_FD_192442 | JGI IMG/M metagenome (GOLD analysis project Ga0265334, IMG submission 192442) | Rhizosphere microbial communities from Carex aquatilis grown in University of Washington, Seatle, WA, United States - 4-20-23 metaG | ecosystem: Host-associated > Plants > Roots > Rhizosphere... | reverse complement strand
GTAAGGAGTCCGTGACGCACCGCTGCGCCCGCGCAGGGAACGTCCCCCTCGGGTTGCGCGCAAAAGGGCGCCCGCCGGCGTTGCGGGCCTTGGACATGGAACCACCATGCCCTGCGGCCCGCGCCTTGGCTGGCGCCCTTTTGAGCAGCAACGCAACGATCACAGAAGTGCATAACACGCTCTAGGGACTGTTAACGCTAACTTTGATCGCGGCGCGGTCCGTTTGATCCATCGCGTCCATCGCCGCACAATCGTGGTCTTCGGATCATCGATGGACCGCTCGCAACATGACCTCATTCGGCACCCCGCTCGCCGCCAACGCCACCCGTATGCTGCTGCTCGGCTCCGGCGAACTCGGCAAGGAAGTCGTGATCGAAGCGCAGCGCTTCGGCATTGAAACCATCGCCGTCGATCGCTACGCCAACGCGCCGGCGATGCAGGTCGCGCATCGAAGCCACGTCATCAAAATGCTCGACGGCGCCGAAATCCGCCGCATCGTGGAACTCGAAAAGCCACACTTCATCGTCCCGGAAATCGAAGCGATCCATACGCCGACGCTGCTGGAGCTGGATCGCGAAGGCTATACCGTCATTCCCACCGCGCGCGCCGCGCGGTTGACCATGGATCGCGAAGGTATCCGGCGCCTCGCCGCCGAAGAACTGAAGCTACCGACTTCGCCGTACCGCTTTGCCGACAATGAGGCCGACTATCGCGCCGCCGTCGCCGCGCTCGGTCTGCCCTGTGTCGTTAAGCCAGTGATGTCATCGTCCGGCAAGGGACAGAGTCTGGTCCGCGCCGAGAGGGACATCGCCAAGGCGTGGAGCTATGCACAAGCCGGTGGCCGTGCCGGCGCTGGACGCATCATCGTCGAAGGCTTTGTGCCGTTCGACTACGAAATTACGCTGCTGACGGTGCGCCACGCCCAGGGCACAAGCTTCTGCGACCCGATCGGCCATTTGCAGATCGACGGCGACTATCGCGAATCCTGGCAGCCGCATCCGATGTCGGCCGGCGCGCTGATCAAGGCCCAGGCAATTGCGCGGACCGTCACCGACAATCTCGGTGGTCGCGGTCTGTTTGGCGTGGAACTTTTCGTCAAGGGAGAAGCTGTAATTTTCTCCGAAGTCTCACCGCGTCCACATGACACCGGCCTGGTGACGCTGATCTCGCAGGACCTGTCCGAATTTGCACTGCACGTGCGCGCCATTCTCGGTCTGCCGTTGCCGGTCATCCGCCAAAACGGGCCGGCAGCATCCTGCGCGATTCTCTGCGAAGGCGAGCGGATCGCACCGAAGTTCACCGGCGTTGAAGCCGCACTTGCAGAGCCGGATACGCAGCTGCGGTTGTTCGGCAAGCCTGAGATCGTCGGCAAACGTCGCATGGGTGTCGCACTGGCGCTCGGGGCTACGATCGAGCAGGCGCGGGAGAAGGCGCGGCGGGCGGCGGGAGCGGTGCGGTTTTCTTAATTTCGGACGTCAATAAGATTGAATTGCGCAAGGCAGCGTTTCGCTGATGCTCTTGCGCCGAGAACCCGCCAGCGACAGTAACGCCAGCGCGATATAGGCCCGCCCACCCTTCCTTTCTCGAAGCTCTGCGCGCCGGGTCTGGAGCGGCTGCACGAGGCTCGGCGCGTCAATGATGAGTCCGCACCACTCGCCACGGCTGTCGGAATTCTGGAAGACTTCTCGTATTAATAAAACAAGCGGCTTCTCAGGTCGCACTCAATTCGACAGGGGATTCATATGGCGGCAAACGGGGTTGCAGCGATTTCGCGCGTGATGTTCGGCGGTTGCCGCCAGGACGCGGCACCTAAGACGAGCTTCCATCTTGCACTGTTCGGGCTGTTGTGCCTGATCGCCTTATTCGTTCCCCGATCCGCTCACGCCCAATCGACGTGGGGACACCCGTATTGCGACAGCACATATTCGAACATCGTCAGCACCGGCTTCAATCCGGCGAGCTACACGAGTTACCAGCTGTGTTACCTCACTTGCGATGCAATCCCGCCGCCCGTCAATCTGCAGAACTGGTATTGCCCGAACGACGTTTGCGTTGCCCTATGCAACGGCATCGCGCCGGCACCCGCATTGGTTCGCGTCAATCTGGGCTGCGATGGGGACTGCAACGTCGGCGATCCCATCAACGCCGCGGTCGGCAATCTCAATGAGCCCGAGGTCGATTTCGAGAGCCGCGTCGGTACCCTGCCGCTGAGTATCAAACGTACCTACAACAGTCGCAGCGGCCTCATGGACATTTTTGGCAACGATTGGAGCAGCAATCTCGACGCGCATCTGACCATCACGCTCGGCAGTGGCGGTTCCACCACCATCGCCGCCCAGCTCCCCGACGGGAGGGAGCTGCCATTCAGCAGCAGTGGTGGCGCGGCCATCGTGGCGGGAACAGCGGTGCCGACCACACTCACCAAAAACAGTAGCGGCTACCTGCTGGTCACGGTCGATCACGACCAGTATCAGTTCGACATCAGCGGCAAGTTGACCTCGCTGCAGAACGCGCGCGGCGAACTGCTCTCGTACCACTACAACGGCAATCAACTCGACAAGGTCACCGATAATTTCGGCAATTCGATGACGCTGACGTATTACGGCGGAACGAACTTGGTCCATACCATCGCGGCGCCCGGCCAAACCTTCACCTACACGTATCAGACTTCCGGAGCCGGCCTCAACAACCTGCTCAGCGTGGGCTTCACCCTTAACGGCAGCGCCGTCACGCGTCAGTACAAATATGAAGACCCTCTGTTCCCGTCCGCGCTGACCGGCTTGGTCGATGAAAGCGGTAAACGCTACGCCACGTGGAGCTACGACTACAACGGCCTGGCTAATCACAGCGAACTGGCTGGCAGCGAAACCGTGGACGTGGACTATCCCCACCTCGCGGATGCGAGCGATCCTTATGCCATCGTCACCAACCAGAACGGCTTGCAGTGGGAATACCACGTGCTCATCGGCAGCGACGGCACCGCCCATATCCAGCGCAGGGTCGGACTGCAGTCGGGCAACGGCAACGTCACCCCCAGCACCACCTATACCACCTACAACAGTCAGGACCTGCCGGCGTATATCGTCGACGGAAACAGCTATGCCACCTCGCGGACCTATTACCCGGTGACCGCCGGCGACGGCCGCTCACTGCTCAACGTGGAAACCAGCGGTTACCACCGCACCGGAACCACGCCCGCGGTGACCCCGTCGCAGTTATCAGAAACCACCGCGATGTCGAAAAAGACCATCGCGCGCTGGAACGCCACCTTCCCCGAGCCCGAACAGATCGTTTACGCCGGCAAGAACACCCAGGGACAATGGGTCAGCTACAAGCAGGTGGACGCCAGCTACGACGGCGTCAACGGCCGCCTTCTGACCTGGACCGAAACCGATCTGACCAACTATACCGATCCCTATGTCTCCAACCAGCAGAAGCGCAGCTGGACCTACGGCTACACCTACTACGATGCCGCGAAAACCAAAGTCCAGGCCGAGACCATCGACGGCCCGCGTCTGGCCAGTGACGTCAACGACATCACCACCTTGCAATACGACGCCAGCGGCCGTCTGACGCAGACCACTGACGCTTCCGGACACGTCGTCACATTCGGCAGCTTCACCGCGGCAGGATTGCCGCAAACCATCACCGATGCCGGCAACAATACGGTGACGCAGCTCAGCTACAACGAACGCAACCAGATCAAGACCGTCGTGCTCGCCCACGGCACGGTGCAGGCGGAAACCGAACAGCTCGGCTACTACCCGAACGGGCTGCTGCAAAAAACCACTCTGCCCGATGGCAGCTACCTTCTGTACTTGTACGACGACGCGCGGCATCTGATCGAGATCGACGACAGTGCCGGCAACAAGACGGTCCTCGCGCCCAATTTTCTGGATGGGCAGTGGACGCAAATGGATATTTACGACGCCGATGGTGCCGGGTTGCCGGGACAGATCCCATCCGGCATTCCGGTACAGACCGCGCACCGCGCCTTCGACGACCTCGGGCGCTTGCTGCAAATCATCGATGCGGGTGTACAGGTGCGGATGCAGTACAGCTATGACGCCAATGGCAACCAACTCACCGCGCAGGAAGGTAACGATCCGAATACCGCGATCCAGAATATCTACGACGCCCTTAATCACACACAGAACATCAAACACGCCAACACCAAGGGATCGCGGGTCCGCTACATCGACCAGGTTTTCGACGAACAGGGCCATCTTGCCGAAGTCACCGATCCGCGCCATCTCGTCACCGCGTATACCTACGACGGTCTCGGCAATCTCATGCAGCTGCAGAGTCCCGACAGCGGCACCAGCAAGTTCATATACGATCCGGCCGGCAACCTCGTCCAGCGCACCGATAACAAGCTTCAGACCCTGATCTATGGCTACGACGCGCTGAACCGTCTCCACCAGATCACCGACGCGGCCACGTCGCAAGCGCTGATCACCTACATCTATGACCAGCACGACGCCGCGCATGCCTACGGCTGGGGCCGCCTGACTTCGATGACCGATGCGTCCGGCAGCACCGACTGGGCGTATGACGCTGCCGGCCACGTCGCCAGCAAAACTCAGATCACCAACGGCCGCACGCTCAAGACCAGCTACACCTACTACGCCGGCACCGACAACCTGCAGACCCTGACGCTGCCATCCGGCAACATCCTCAAATACACTTGGGCCAACGGCCGTATCACTGACATAAAGCTACAGCGTTCCGGCATAACGTCGGCCCTGGTCTCGTCGATCCTCTACCAGCCGTTCAACGGTCCCAAAAGCTGGACACTGGGCAACGGCGAAGCCACCGGCCGCGGCTATGACACCGACGGCCGTGTCAGCGTCGACCCCGTGCACAGCCAGATCGGCTACGACAGCGACCACGCCGGCCGCAACGTTGCCACCCTGGCGCTCGGCGGTAATGCACCCAACTTCGTCTACAACGGCTTCACCTCGATGACCTACGACCGTTTCGACGATCTGGCCACCGTCAGCGGCACCGCTTTCACCGGTGCCGATTTCAATGGCCTGCTCGAAACTATCACCTACACCTACGACAACAGCGGCAACCGCAAGAAGCAAACCGTTCTCAACCTCAACACCGGCAAGCAGACCAGCACCGTCTACCACATCGACTATGTCAGCAACCGCATCAACAAGATCGGGCTGACCAAACTGGGCTATGACGGCAACGGTAGCGTGACTTCGCAGGCCAATGCCAGCTACGGCTACAACAGCCTGGGCCGTCTGGTCAGCTACGGCAACAACGTTAGCTACCTCTACAATGGCCGTGGTGAACGCACCCAGAAAACAGTCGGTACCACGACCACCCTGTTCGTTTACGACGAAGCCGGGCACCTCATCGGCGAATACAACGGCAACGGCGCGCCGATCGAGGAAACCGTCTACCTCGGCGACATGCCGGTGGCCGTCATCGTCCCGGCCGCCACCTACTACGTGCACGCCGACTATCAGAACGTGCCGCGCCAGATTGACGACCAGAACCAGAATGCGGTGTGGGCTTGGGACCCGGTGGCCTTCGGCGACAGTGCGCCAAATCAGAATCCGCTCTCCACGGGAACGCAGTTCATCTACAACCCACGATTCCCCGGCCAGTATTACGACGGGGAGTCGGGTAACCTCTATAACTACTTCAGGGACTTTAGTCCGGCCACGGGACGCTATCTTGAATCCGATCCGATTGGGCTTGGCGGCGGCATCAATACTTACGCCTATGTCCGGGGAAATCCGCTGTCGCTGACCGATCCGCTCGGACTGTGGTCGGCAGCAGCCCATCATGAAATTTATCAACAGGCATTCCCTGGTCTCGATCCGGCCTATCTGGCAGCAATCGATAGGGGTAGCGATTGGGTAGACTACTTATACCAATTCAACAGCGATTCGTACATGCATTTCATGCGGGCACCGAATCAGTCACCTGATGAGGCTCGGCAGGAGGCATGTCAGTTTATCAAGGACAACATGGACAAGTTCAATGAGCTGAAGAATTACTGGAAAACTCGTCCCGAGGCTTATTATTTTCTAGGCCGCGCCTTGCACACGCTAACCGATTCCACATCGCCAGCCCATGAGGGCGAGCAGGGGTGGGACCTCTTCTCGGGCGATTGGGAGTGGCACGGAGACTCAGGCCCTTCTATTGAAAATCTAGCGGCCCTGACGCCGAATCGGTTGCAACAGGCCGTTAACCTCATAAACCAAGCAATGAACGGCAATGTCTGCGGTTGCTCACAAGGGAAATAGTAATGGGACTTGTCTTTCCATTTGCTTTGCTCCTGGTCGGACTCGATGCCGTCGTTGTAGCCCTTGGACTCGTTGCATTCTGGTTGATCTCGGAATCAGCGGTCAACCGGCAGCGAATGATGCGAGCGTGGTTTGTCTTGACTATAGTGCTTGCAGCTTTTCCTGCATTCTTGTTTTCGGTGGGGACTTTCGACAATTGGAGCCATGGTTACTGGTCGATGCAGCCTCTGCTATTGCTGATGGTGACACTCGCACTGCCTGCCATATCAAGGCTGAAACTTAGGAGTAGCACTTCACGCCCCTCATAAATGAGGTCACGGACTGCGCGATAGCTATAACAGAATACGTGGTGCGGGTAGCTCGCGTAAGTCCTGAGGTATCCCCGCAAAATCACATGAAGTTTCCCGAGACGGGGGAATCGCATCGAAATCTGACCCACCGCTTAGGCTCCATTCTGGACTGCGAAGACACCGCGCGTATGGCGGACTGAATGAAAGGTAGGGCGGAGCCGCACGGCTGCGTATTTCGCTTTCCGCGAGCATTGCATTGTCGCGCTGCGTGGTTGACGGGCGCTTTTATCGGTTACTCATCATCTGATGAAATAGTTTGTTACAGGTGGTCGTGCTTACTTTCTAGGATGATTTATGAGTATCGACGAAATGATGAATCAGTTTCGGGTGGCGAGCCGAGAGTTGTTCAATTATTTCTTCCGTGTTCCGAATCCATATGCACCAGAAAGCAACGGCTGGGTGCTTGAAGAGAGATTTCGGGAAGTTGAGAATATTCTATTTCAGAAACTTGTAACGGAGCCCGCATGTTTGATGAGTGTGGAATATGGATATGTTCAATCCGAGATTGGGGTAGAACTACGTCTTTGTGAATTTTCTCCAATCATGATCAACCGAGAGATGAACTCTGGTTACTGGGACTATCCAACAAAGGAGGTTACTAAAGATGTAAAACTGGCTTTCCTAAGGACACGCTGAACAAATCAGCATTTTGAGTGCTGATTGGAGTATTGGTCGGTCTGAAGAACTGAAGTAGTGTGGGAACGAGAACGAAATGCGCGTGGCGCGGCATTTCCAGCATGCATTTCATGCTGGTTTGCCCTGCATTTGGATGTGTCCGCCGCATCAGGACGCACCTCGGGCACTGAGCTCAAGCAATCGCCGCTTAGCGATCAGCAGATTGGCAAGGCCAAATAACGTATAGAGCTGCGCCGTGTTCTTGGCCAGTCCCCGGTAGCGCACCTTCCTCAGACCCAAGCGGTTCTTGAGGATGTGAAACGGGTGCTCCACCTTGGCCCGGATGCTCGCCTTGAATCGCTCCAGTTGCTCGGCCATGCGACCGTCCGGTGTATCCGGCAGCGACTTGCGCTTGCCGGGTCGCAGGGCCACTTCCCACTGAACCAAGGTGCTCCGGTTGTCGTCTCGTTTTTCAACACCCTGATAACCCGCATCACCGAAAACCACCGTCTCTTCACCCTGCAAGAGGCGGTGCGCCTGCGTAATGTCGGCGGCGTTGGCCGGCGTGGTGACTAGGGTGTGGATGATTCCGCTGTCAGCATCCACACCAATATGGGCTTTCATGCCAAAGTGCCATTGATTCCCTTTCTTCGTTGTTCGGACACATGGTCCTCACCATCTCTGGATCGCGCTCGCCGGACTGGTTCTTGGTCGAGGACGGTGCAGCGATAATCGTGGCGTCAACGATGGTGCCTTCCTTGAGGATCAGTCCTTTCTCAGTCAGAAGTCCACGGATGACGGCGAAGATGCGCTCGCTCAGCTGGCGTTCTTCCAGCAGTCGGCGAAACTTGAGCAAGGTGGTGGCATCCGGCGCCGATTCCCGCGACAGGTCAATGCCGACAAAACGCCGGATCGCTTGACTGTCGTAGATCGCGTCTTCAATGCCCTCGTCAGACAGCCCAAAACAGTGTTGGGCGATGTACATGCGCAGCATGCGTTCCACACCCATCGGCGGCCGTCCGCGCCCTTCGCCCTTGGGGTAAAACGGTTCGATCTCGGCAACCAGTCCCGACCATGGTGTGAGCGCATCGATCTCGCCCAGAAAACGCTCACGCCGCGTCTGCCTCTTCTTCGACGCGTACTCCAGATCGGAAAAGCTCGATTGCATCGCCGTCTTCCATTCAAATCCAATGCATCAATTTTCGCATCGTATGCGTCACCCCAAAACAAAGATAGGCAAATAAATCAGCGCGTCCTTAGCGGCCGGTCGCCGCGGTCCGCTTTGGTTGCTACCGTCGGGTACGTCACGAACGCAAGTGGCCGACATTGGGTGATGCAACATGCCCGCGTCTGAATTATCAACAGATAGGCCATTCAGTGATGAAGTGGTCGATTTCGAGGGCGCTATACAACCTTTTCTCCGGATATATGCACCAACCAGCATCAATGGTCGGGGCAAATCAATACGGAGAGAAGATATGGCATCTCATAAACATCTTATCGGCGGCGCTGTCGCAGCCGCATTTCTTCTGGGCGCGGCTTCGTGCTCGGACAATAACAATTCGACGATGTCGCAAACCTCGGCGAGCTATTCGGTCACTAACTTGGTCTCTGACAATACAGCCGCGGCTGCGGCGACCACCATAGACCCCAATCTGGTGAATCCCTGGGGCATCGCGTTCGGACCCGCGGATGTGTGGGTCGCTAACAACGGATCGCAAACGTCGACGCTATACGATGGCAATGGCGTGGTCTTTGCCAGCCTTCCAGTCGTCAACATCCCTGTAGGAACCGGCAGCCAGCCCGCCAATCCGACCGGTATCGTTTACAACGGCACGGTTTCTGATTTCAGTGGAGCACTGTTTATATTCGACGGGGAGGGCGGAGCTCTGGCGGCCTGGTCTCCCAGCGGAGGTGCTCTAACGGTTTATGACAACAGCGCAGGCAACGCAGTTTACAAAGGATTGGCTATCGCCAATAACGGCTCTGGGAATTTTCTTTACGCGACTGACTTTCATAACAATGTCGTGCAGGTGTTCAACTCAAGCTTTGCGGATGTGACGGTGTCCGGAGGTTTCACGTTCGTGGATCCGAGTCTTCCCTCGGGATATGGGCCATTCGGCATTCAGGCGATAGGCAGCAAGATCTACGTCACCTATGGAGAGCACACGGTGGGCAGCGACGATGAAGTCGATGGCGCCGGCCTTGGCGTTGTGGATGTGTTCGACACCAGCGGCGCGTTTGTCAGCCGCCTCGTCTCGAATGGAGCGAGCAGCGTGCTCAATGCGCCTTGGGGCGTCGCGATGGCGCCGACCGACTTCGGTACTTTCAGCAACGACCTGCTGGTGGGCAACTTCGGGGATGGCAAGATCAATGCGTTTGATCCCACAACTGGAGAATTCAAAGGCGCGTTGCAAAATCCGAACGGCAGCGACATAGCGGTTCCCGGACTTTGGGGTATCGCGTTCGGCAACGGCGCTGCCAATCAGCCGACTAACGTGCTGTTCTTCGCGGCCGGCATCAACGATGAAGCAGACGGTCTGTATGGACGCATCGATTACAACGCACCGACCAGCGGTTCGGGTCCGACATGCTCGGGATATGGTTGCTAGTTCATACCCCGCACGTCGCCGGTAACAATGCCGGCGACGTGCTTGGCAATGGCCAGTGAAGCGGTGAGTCCCGGCGATTCGATGCCGAACAGATTGACGATGCCGGGCACGCCGTGGATTTCCGGGCCTTCGATGCGGAAGTCCGCGGCGGGTTGGCCCGGGCCGGTGATCTTCGGGCGAATACCAGCGTACGCGGGACTCAGGGCACCATCCTGCAGCTGCGGCCAATAGCTGCGTATTGCACGATAGAAGTTCTCCGCGCGCGCCGCGTCGACGCCGTAGTCGAGATCGTTCACCCACTCCACGTCAGGACCGAAGCGCGCCTGACCGCCGAGGTCCAGGGTGAGATGGATGCCGAGCCCGCCCGGTTCCGGCAGTGGATAGACCAGATGCGCGAACGGCGAGCGGCCGCTGAGCGCGAAGTAGCTGCCCTTCGCGTAGAAGCTGTGCGGGACGTGCTCAGCAGGAAATTCTTCAATGCATCGCGCCAGCGCGGGTGCGTTGAGGCCCGCCGCATTGATGACCCAATCCGCTTTCAGCACAGGCCGCGTCTGATCATCAATACAGACTTCCACACTGTCCAGCTGTGCTCGGAGAGTGGTCACAGTGCTTTCTAGTGCCAGCGCCGCGCCGCCGTCTTCGGCATCGCCGAGCAGCGACAGCATGTAGCCGTGGGCGTCCACGATACCGGTGGATGGCGACAGCAGCGCGCCAGTGCAGCTCAGCGCGGGTTCGCGCCGGATTGCCTCGTCGCGATCGAGCAGCTGCAGATCATCGACACCGTTGCGCACCCCGTCCCGCAAGATCTGTTCGAGCCGGGCGTGCTGCGTCTCAGTGGTTGCAACGATCAGCTTGCCGCAGCGCAGATGCTCAATGCCACGGCGCTGGCAGTAATCGTAGAGCAATGCACGGCCGCGTACGCAAAATCGCGCCTTGAGAGAATCCGCCGGATAGTACATGCCGGCGTGAATCACCTGGCTGTTGCGCGCGCTGATTTCGGTCCCGAAGCGACGGTGCTGTTCGACGATCAGGGTTTGGCGCTTGGCAAGCGCAAGCTGTCGCGCGATGGCCAGGCCGACGACGCCCGCGCCGACGACCACGCAATCGATGTGATCCATCCCGATTTTGCCGGCGTCAGTCGTGCGGCATATGGCTGCGACATCCTGCCGTCACGCAGGGGATCCGGGTTCGACGCGCTGCAGCCAGCATTCGCGCCAATAGGGGAAGATGGCGCGCGGACACAGCCAGCGCCGCAGGCTGAGTTCGCCGGAGCAGACGACTTCATCAAGCGTGATGCAGTCGGTTTTCAGTTCGACCATGCGCCCGTAGCGCTCATCGATAAAGCGATGCACGCGCTGACGGACGCGATGGGTGCTGCCGCAATAAGCCATCATTTCGCGATCGAACCACAGGCCGCGATTGCGTCCGTCCGGGCTCAGAGTCGCGGCGATTTCCTCCTTGCTTTTGATCCGCACGAGTTCGCCGGGCTGCAGATTGAGTGGGGGATCGACCACCGGCGTCGTTCTGGTCCCGGGCAGATGAACCTCGGGAATCATGCCGAGCTTGCGCATCGGTTCTTCGATTGCCGCGCGCGCAGTAACGCGCAGGCAATGCGGCAGCGATACGTTGCCGCAGGTGAATTCCCGCAGATAGGTGCGGGCGTCCCAGAGTTTGAGATGTTCGGTCGCTTTGAGCAGCCTGGTTGATTGGCATGACCAGTGCTCCTGTGTTTTTCCGTCTGCTTCGACCGTGGACCTGATATGTTGCGAGATGCGCTCGATGAGTGCATGCAGCTCGCGTGGCGGCGCGGGCGCGGGTGTGGGCGCGTCAGGCGCAATGCGGCGCAGCCAGGCTTCTTTCCAGAACAACCGGCACTCGGCCTGGCAGCCGCCGTGGGCGGCGCCGTCACAGCGCAAGTCGCCCAGGAGCACGGCGTCGTGGAGCCTGCGGCTACCGGTGTATTCGATCGTATCGCACAGCTTCTCCGTGCGCCGATCGACCACGAATCTCCGTCCGCAATAGGCTGCCATTTCGGGCATGAATGGCAATTCATCGAGCGTACCCTGCTCATCGAGCGTCGAGAGGATCTCCGCCGGACTTTTCACTTCGACGAGGTCGCCTCGCCGCAACGGTTCACTTGACATGGTTCCTCTCGAGGTCGATGCGCTCATATCCGATGGTGTGCGTAATGGCAATTAAATGCGTCACAGTTCGAAGCACGCGGGCATTGTTATTATGTGACGTACAAGTGACGGTTGCGTGCGGGATGGGCGCTACTGCGCATGGTTTCCGTCAATAAGGAAGGTTGGGGTCGCCAGCGGATCGGCGGTTCAAGCCGGGATGACGCTCGCTGCGCCCGCCCGGAGGTCGTCACCACAATCCGGGCAGGATATATGGGAATCACTGACTGATGGCAATCGTCGCGGGTTCGCAGCTTTTGGATGCCACGCATTTCGTGCCGGGACGCGGCGGCGATGTGCTGGTGCTGTCCATGCGCGGACTGGCCAACCTCGTCGCTTACAGCCTGCCGTATGAGTTCGAAGATGTGGTCGTTGATGTGGCCGGAGCCGATCGTGTCGATGTCGGTGGCGATAAGGCGCTGGAGCTGGCACGTCGCTCCTACAAACTCGCGCAGCTGGTCACAAGGTCGCGGCGGTTTGCAGAAGCGATCTCGGTCAAACCATCGACCGTCCACCTCGACCGCGATTACGAGCTCTTTCTTCCCGTATTCAATGATGCCTACGAACTGTTCGCGCTGGGCTGCATTCCCGACTGGCGCAAGCGTTGCAGGATCGCCGCGTGTTTCGTGAGTGAAATCTGGGTGCAGCTTCTGCCCGGATACTTGCTTGAATTGCTCGCCGAGTTCGACCACGTCTTCCTGGGCGTCAGCCATCCGGTCGCTGACGTGGAGCGGATCATTGGCCGTCCTTGCAGTTATCTGCCCCTGGCAACCGATGTACTCCGCTTCTCGCCGTTTCCGGAGCCGCCGCCGCGATCGATCGATCTGTGCAATATCGGACGGCGTTCGCGAGCGACCCATGAGGCCCTCCTGAAACTTGCGGCTGACCGCCAGATTTTCTACTACTACGATACCGTGGCCGCCAGCGGCATCGGCGGCAAGCAGCGCACATTTAGCGTCGAGAATGCCAGCGAGCACCGGCTGTTGCTTGCGAGTCTGCTGCAGCGCAGCCGTTACTTTTTCGCTAATCGCGGGCGCATCAACGAACCGGAACTCGTGCGCGGACATCACGAGATATCGGGACGGTTCTATGAAGGCGCCGCTGCCGGGACGATCATGCTCGGCGAGCCGCCGGAGACCGATGAATTCCGCCGGCAGTTCGACTGGCCCGACGCCGTGATCCGCTTTCCATTCGAGTGCCCTGACGCCGGTCGTATTCTCGCCGCGCTCGACGAGGATCCGCAGCGACTTGCAAGCATCCGCCGGGACAATACGCACAACGCGGCATTGCGGCACGACTGGCTGCATCGGCTGCGCTCGGTGTTCGAGACTCTCGGACTCCAGCCGACGGAGGCGATGCACGCTCGCGAACTGCGCCTGCAGGCGATTGCGGCGCAAGCGCTGAAGTCCTGATCCGGAGCGGATGGACGGAAAGGGGTTCCGGGCGATCGCGTCAGAATGCATGCACTGACGGTATCGGTACTACGAATTTGCCGCCCCATTCGCGCACGACGGCCATTTGTTCCGCAATCTCATCCCTGAGGTTCCAAGGCAGGATCAACACGTAATCCGGACGCGCGGCGATGAGCGCTTCCGGAGCGAGGATCGGGATGCGGGTGCCCGGCGTGAATTTGCCTTGCTTGTAGGGATTGCGGTCGACGGTGAAGTCGAGGAAGTCGGTGCGGATGCCGCAATAGTTGAGCAGGGTATTGGCCTTGCCGGGTGCGCCGTAGCCAACGATCTTCTTGCCGGCCGTCTTTGCCTCAATCAGAAACGCGAGCAACTTGCGCTTGGTGTCCTTCACTTGTTCGCCAAACTGGCGATATCGCGCCAGCGTGGCGAAGCCTTCTTCGATCTCGTGCGCACGCAGCGCAGCGACGTTTGGCGATACGACCTTGGAAGAATCGTCGCCATGGCAGCCATAGATCCGCAGTGATCCACCGTGGGTGGGCAGCTCTTCCACGTCGAACAGTGTGATGCCGTGTGCCTTGAATACCTGTTCAGCGGTATGAAACGAGAAGTAACTGAAATGCTCGTGGTAGATCGTGTCGAACTGGTTGAACTTCATCAGCTGATACAGATGCGGAAATTCCATCGTGATGACACCCCGCGGCGCGAGCAGAATTTTCATGCCGGCCACGAAATCGTTCAGGTCCGGTACGTGGGCCAGCACGTTGTTGCCGAGAAGAAGATCGGCGTGGCCATGGGCGGCTGCAACGGTCGCCGCGGTCTCGCGGCCGAAAAACCGGACGAGTGAGGGAATGCCTTTGGCGACCGCGGCGCTGGCGATGTTGGCGGCCGGCTCTATGCCAAGCACTGGCACGCCTTTGGCAACGAAATGCTGAAGCAGATAACCATCGTTGCTCGCGATTTCGACGACCTTGCTGTGGCGGCCGATACCAAAGCGTTGCTCCATGGCATCGCAATAGCGTCTGGCATGCGCGACCCAGCTATCCGCATAGGACGAAAAGTACGCGTATTCGCTGAAGATGTTGTCCGGAGAAACGAACTCCTCGAGTTGCACCAGAAAGCAGTTTTCGCAAACGAGTGCATGCAGCGGATAGAACGGCTCCATCTGATTGAGCTGCTCTTCGGCGATGTGAGTCTGACACAGCGGCGACATGCCGAGATCGACCAGACTGTGCCGGAGAGGCTGATTACAAAAGCGGCAATGCGCGTGTGGCGGCGGCGTGTAATTCGGCCCTTCGGATTTTTCTGTGGCGATGGGAATCGCAGCGGTTACCATGGTCCGATCATCCGTACGAAATTGCTTCCGCATCAACAGTGGATTTGCCGTCGGGCGCGCATCTGATCAAGCATTGCTGATGTGGCAGTGTGCCATATTGACTTGGTTTATTGCGGCTGGATGATGAATCAAGCCAAGATAAAAGTTAACCATGGCTATTTCACCGCTTGCGAACGGTGCGGTGCATGAGGAAAAAGATTATGAAACTGCTGGTCACTGGGACGGAGGGTTATATCGGGTCACGGTTGGCCCCGATGCTGATGGCGCGCGGATATCAAGTCCAGGGGCTCGACACCGGCTATTACCGCGATGGCTGGCTTTACAGCGATGCCGAAGCGCTGGCGTCCGTTCCGCAAACAGCAATCAAGGATTTGCGTCGGATCGAGGCGCGCGATCTCGAGGGAATCGATGCGGTCGTGCATCTGGCTGAGCTGTCGAACGATCCGCTCGGCGAAAACCGACCCGAAGTGACTTATAAGATCAACCACGAGGGCACTGTCAATCTGGCGCGCCTGGCGCGAGCCGCCGGCGCCCGGCGCTTCGTTTACGCATCGTCGTGCAGCGTATATGGACTTGGAACCGGAGACATGCTGAAGGAGGAAAGTCCGGTCAATCCGCAAACCGTTTACGCGAAATGCAAGACGCTGGTGGAGCGTGATCTGAAGCCGATGGCAGGCACGGATTTCAGCGTCACGTTCCTGCGCAACGCAACCGCCTATGGCCGCTCGCCGCGCATGCGGTTCGATATCGTGATCAACGATCTCTGCGCTCTGGCCTGGACGACCAAGCGGATCGCGATGACCAGTGACGGCAGTCCGTGGCGGCCGGTCGTGCATGTCGAGGATATCTGCACGGCCATTCGCTGCGCGCTGGAAGCGCCGCTCGAGGCCGTGAACGGACAGGTTTTCAATGTTGGACAGAATTCCGAGAATTACCGCATCCGCGAGATCGCGGCGATCATCGCCGATGTGTTTCCGGGATGCACACTTTCGACCGGCACTTCCGCCGGTGACAACCGCAGCTACCGGGTGGCCTTCGACAAGATCGCCGCCGAGCTGCCGGGTTTTCGTTGTGAATGGGACGCACGACGCGGCGCGGAGGACTTGCGGGCATTGTTCGAGCGGATCGAATTCAGCAAGGACACCTACGAGTTCCGCGCATTCACGCGCCTGAAGCAACTGCGATACCTGTCGCGCAGCGGCCAGCTTGACGCCGACTTTTTCTGGCAATGACATGCGCTTCGAACCGCTTTCCATTGTCGGTGCCGCGCTGGTGCGCATCGAGGCGAATGTCGATGAGCGCGGATTTTTTGCACGCACATTCTGTGTTCAAGAATTCGCGGCGCATGGATTGCCCTCGGCGATGGTCCAAGCCAGTATCTCCAGCAACGCGCGCCGCGGCACGGTGCGCGGGCTGCATTTCCAGTGGCCGCCGTCGCGCGAAGGCAAACTGGTCCGCTGCGTGCGCGGGCGACTGTACGATGCCTTGCTTGATCTGCGGCCGGAATCAGGCACGTACCTGCGCCATGTATCCATCCAGCTCGACGAAGATAACCGCGATGCCGTGTTCATTCCGCCCGGCGTCGCGCATGGTTTCCAGACGCTCGCCGATGACACCGAGGTGCTATACCAAATGTCCGATATCTATGCTCCTGAGCTGTCCGCAGGTGTGCGCTGGAACGACCCGGCGTTTGGTATCCAGTGGCCGCTCGACGCTGCTGTTATTTCCGAACGCGATGCGACGTATGCGGATTTTGACCGGGCTCAATTTGAGTCTGAGTTTGCCCGACGTACACCGTCAGCGTAGTTCGGGGAGCGATGGAGTTTATGGGCGGTCCTCAGGTAACAGCTCAGCCAACCTCCGAGGGCGCGGCCTTGCACGCGTTCGCGGCTGAGCTGTATCCGATCTGCCGCAGTATTACCGGCAATGGAGTCCGCAAGACACTCGAGTTGATCGGACGCCGCATTCCGCTGGAGATGCGTGAGGTACCCACGGGCAGCCAGATTTTCGATTGGGAAGTGCCGCTCGAATGGAATATCGATGATGCTTGGATCGCCGATCGAGACGGCCGCCGCGTCGTTGATTTCCGTGCGCACAATCTGCATATCGTCAGCTATTCGGAGCCGGTGCGCGCAATCCTCTCGCTTGAAGAGTTGAAGCAGCGGTTGCATTCGCTGCCGAAGCATCCCGATCGGATTCCGTATCGGACCAGTTACTACCGCCGGCAATGGGGTTTCTGCCTGCGGCATCGTGATCTCGCGCGCCTGAAGCCCGGCCAGTATGAAGTGCATGTCGAGAGCAGCCTTGCTCAAGGTTCACTCACATACGCGGAATTTGTGCTGCCGGGCCGGAGCGGCGAAGAAGTGCTGCTTTTTACGCACATCTGTCATCCTTCGCTTGCCAACGACAACGCCAGCGGCATGGCGATCATGACCGCGCTTGCGACGTGGCTGGCGAGCGCGCCGCGCCGTTACAGCTATCGACTGGTATTCGCGCCCGGCACGATCGGTTCGCTGTGCTGGTTGAAGCGTCACGAGCGGCGGCTCGCGCGCGTGCGTCATGGTCTGGTGCTGGGTCTGCTAGGAGACCCGGCTCCATTCACCTACAAATGCAGCCGGCGCGGCGACTGTGAGATCGACCACGTCGTGCCGTATGTGTTGCGCGAACTCGATGGTAGGGGGAAAGTCATCCCGTTCGAGCCCTATGGATACGACGAGCGGCAATTGTGTTCGCCCGGCTTCAATCTGCCGGTCGGTCGTCTGACGCGTTCTGTCAACGATGGTTATTCTGAATACCACACATCTGCCGACGATCTCGCCTTGATTTCTCCGCAGTTGCTGGAGCGGAGTCTGGAAGCCTGTAAGCGGATCGTGATGGTGCTCGAGGACAACCGGCGCTACGTTAATCTGTCGCCCAAGGGCGAGCCGCGCCTCGGTAAGCGCGGTTTGTATGGACCGGTGGGCGGCGTCAGTCCGGCGGACCGGGAGCGGGCGATGTTGTGGGTGCTCAACCAGTCCGATGGCAAGCCGTCTCTACTCGAAATTGCGGAGCGTTCGGAGATGGCGTTTGCAGATATCCGGAATGCGGCGGAAGCGCTTGCGGAGGCCCGGCTACTGCGCGTCGGCGAGGAAGCAGGCAAGATTCGGCAATCTGCGAGTGGAAAGGGCGATGCGCGGAAGGCGAAGCCACGCGGGAAGTCCACATCGGTATCGAAGCGGGGCGTCGCGCGCTCGACGCCGCCGGATCAGAGGGGGAAGAAATGAAAGTCGTCCTTTTTTGCGGCGGACTCGGCACTCGTTTGCGTGAGCATTCGGAAGCCATTCCAAAGCCGCTCGTCAATATCGGCAAGCGCCCGATCATCTGGCATCTAATGCGTTACTACGCGCATTACGGCCATACCGATTTCATTCTTTGCCTCGGCTATCGTGGCGACATGATCCGCGATTATTTTTTGAATTATTCAGAAGCTCTGTCGAACGATTTCACGCTGAGCGAGGGTGGACGCAAGATCGAACTGCATCAGCACGACCTCGACGGCTGGCGCATGACTTTTGTCGATACCGGCCTGCACAGCAATATCGGTCAGCGCTTGCTGCGCGCTCGCAAATATCTGGAAGGCGAAGACATGTTTCTCGCCAATTACTCGGATGGACTGTCAGATCTGCCGCTGGATCGTTGCATTGAGGAGTTCACCGCCAGCAGCGCGGTTGCCAGCTTTGCGTCGGTACGCAGTTCCCAGAGTTTCCACGTCATCCATGCCCAACCTGACGGGCTGGTGACCAGTATCGGCGCGATGCCTGACTACCCGCTGTGGATCAATGGCGGATACTTCACTTTCCGCAGCCGGATTTTCGACTACATCGAAGAGGGTGAAGAGTTGGTAGAGCAGCCCTTCCATCGTCTCATCGCCGACAAGAAACTCATCACTTATCAGTGGCAGGGGTACTGGCAATGCATGGACACCTTCAAGGACAAGATCACCTTCGATCGCATGGAGGCGCGGGACAACTGCCCATGGATGACGTGGCAGTCCCCCCAGCTGCCGATAACCAAGGCATGACACGCCCGGACGTTGCGTGAACGAATCCGCGGCTTTTGCATTGCTCCCATGGCATGGGCGCCGCTGCGCGGTGACCGGCGCCGGCGGATTCATCGGTACCGCCCTGTGCCGCAAGCTCCGCGCGTACGGTGCCGAGGTATGGGGATTGAGCCGCCGCGAGCTCAATACCGATATCGTGGATCACTGGCGGCAATGCGATGTGACAGACACCAACCGGCTGAACATGGCGCTCACCGATGCACGTCCGGAAGTGGTGTTTCATCTGGCGTCGAAAGTCACCGGCGCGCGTAGCATCGATCTGGTATTGCCGACATTGCACGACAATTTGACCGGGTTCGTGAATGTGGCCGTGGTCGCCAGCAGTGTCGGATGCCGGCGTATCGTTACCATGGGCTCTCTGCAGGAGCCTGATCAAACGCTACCCGCGGTCCCTTGCTCTCCTTATGCCGCTGCCAAGTATGCCGCGAGCTGCTACGCGAGAATGTTCAGCGAGGTTTTTGCGATTCCGGTAACGATTGCCAGAACGTTCATGGTCTATGGACCTGGTCAGATGGATTTTACTAAGGTTGTCCCCTATATCCTGTCGCAGCTATTCCTGGGCCGCGTGGCGGAGCTATCGAGCGGCAGGCAGCGATTCGATTGGGTGCACGTCGATGATGTAGCCGAAGCGCTGGTCGCGATTGGCGCCTTATCCGATCAAAACGGCGGCACCATTGATATAGGGACCGGTACGCTGACCTCGGTTGCGGACATCGCACAGACGATCGTGCGGCATCTCGGCGTACCGCAGCTGCTAAAGCTTGGTGTTATCGCCGATCGCAAGAGGGAGCCAACGCGGTGCGCGGATGCTGCAACAACGCGGCTAATCACGGGATGGGAACCGCGCATCGATCTGGAAAGCGGCTTGGTGCAGACGGCGGACTGGTTTATGCAGCATTTTTCTCACAGCTCCGAGGCTGGGGTTAACTGAATGCATGCTCTGCAGCTTGCAAAGCGGCCCCGCGGGAGTGGATTAAATATCTTATGTCTCGGCGCGCATTGCGACGACATCGACATCGGTTGTGGCGGAACGCTGCTCACGCTACTCGAACGCTACCGCGGCGTACGCGTGACCTGGGTAGTGTTCAGCGCTGCCCCGGCGCGTGAGCGTGAACTCCGGGCCAGCGCAAAGCGGTTTCTGTGCGGTGCGCATAAGGGAACAGTGCTCGTCCACAATTTTCAGGATGGTTTCTTTCCAGCGCATTACGGCGCGATCAAGGACGTTTTTGAATCTCTGAAAGACTTGCCTGCACCGGATCTGATTTTCAGCCACCACCGTGCCGATCTCCATCAAGACCACCGGCTCGTCGCAGATCTCACCTGGAACACGTTTCGCAATCACCTGATTTTCGAATACGAGATTCCGAAGTACGAAGGCGACCTGACCACTCCGTCGGCCTATATGTCGCTGAGTCCCGGCAACGTGGAGCGCAAGATCGAAATCCTCATCGACAGCTATACCACGCAGCACGCCAAGCGCTGGTTTACCGCGGATACTTTTCGCGCGGTCATGAGATTGCGGGGAATCGAGTCGGGGTCGGAATCCGGATGGGCGGAAGGATTTCATGCCACCAAATTTTTGATGGAGTGAAAGCGGTGCGACTTGCGGCACCATCTGCAGGTTGTCGGCGCCGCCGCCTGAACAGAAGCGTGCCCAGGGCCAGTCGATGTCAGCTATCAACGCTAACTAGTATAAAACAACGGCTTGTGTAAAACTGTGTAAAGTTGCATGTGCAGACGGGATCATGGGAGGAGCCTGGTGAAGCGAAAGCGAATAACGACGTGCCTTGGTTTGATGTGCGTCCGCAGGGGAACAGGCGCACATGCAGTCGTCGCTTCCAACGAATTCTGTCGGGAAGCTGCGGTGTTTAGTGGTTCGCTTTCAAACAACAAGTCGGTTCTGTATCCCGGTTACCGGTACCGATCCGGGCATCCAGCCCTAATCAAATTTCGCACCGCAAAACTCTGCGCCCACAACCGATTCAGATTGTCACGGCTAAATTCAATATCGTCGGCCGCGACTGTATTGTCGACGATTCAGTGAACGCGCTTTTTTAAATATCGCTGGCATGAGTTATTGGGTGTTGTGAGATACCAGAAGCCGCTTCACGATTGGTTTGCATCAAAGTTTGAGCGTGGATCGTTCGTCGTCAGTTTCAAGGAGGACCAGGATCCTGTTTTTCGTTTAACGATCGTCGCTAGAGTTAATTGAGAAATTGCATACGTAACCAAGTCGAGGACTGCCAATTGGAAATACACCCGGAGGAAAGCACGTGAACCGGAAATTAAAAATCATCCTACTTGGCGTTGCTTGCGCAGTGGCCACGTCCACCGCCTATGCCGATGTGGCGTTTCATGGTTATGGACAAACGGTTGTTGGAACGACACTGTCCAACAAGTTATCGGGCAGCGCGATTAATACTGAGAACGGTAGCTACGCGGTATTCCCCAATGTCGATTACACGGCCGACCCCAGCTTCCAGCCGGAATCGAATTTCGCCCTGCAGGTATCAGCGCCGCTGAGCGATTCGATCAGCGCGGGTGCGCAGATCCTTGCGAAGGGGACGGATGATTTCAAGCCTACCTTCCAATGGGCTTATATCAAGTTTCAGTTCAACGATACCTTCGCCTTCAAAGCAGGCCGTCTGCAATTGCCGCTGTATCTGTTCTCCGACTTCTTCTTTGTCGGCGAAGCCTATCCTTGGGTGGTGCCGCCGCAAGCCGTATATATCACGCAGCTCACACATTACGATGGCATTAATGTGAGTGCGCAGACATCGGCAGGCGACTGGTATTTCTTTTCGCAATTTTATTATGGTGCCGCCAGTACCAGCTCCACCAGCCCTTCCAAGACGGTGGGCCAAACAGAAACGGTAACGTCCAACAGCCAAAATACGACCGGCATCGCGCTCGATGCCGGGTACCGTGACTGGCTGACCATGCATGCCGCTTATCAACTGAGCAAGTTTTCGCTCTGCTGCAGTTCCAATATCGGGCCGCTTGTCACCGATCTCTATAACAATGGTTTGAATGAGGCCGCCAGAGACCTCGACACGAAAAATGATCTGCTTAGCTACTGGACAGCGGGCATCCAGCTCACACCCGAAAAATGGATGATCCTCGCCGAATATGCCGGTGCGGCAGCCCCCAAGACATGGATACCGCAGACGGAATCGGCTTACATCAGCATCGGCCGGCACTTTGGCAGGCTGATGCCAATGTTCACCTACGGTCATCGCAATCAGTGGATGTCGACTAAAGCGCTGGATTCGATCCCCCCAGGCGCTGTGCCCTTTGACGTTTTGGAGATGAATGTTTTTGCGGAGGCTCCAGCGATACGTGCCAAGGACAACTATTATGAAATGACGCTCCGTTACGAGCTGACCAGCAATGTCGCATTGAAGCTTGATTTCACACGTTACATTTCGAATTACCATGTACCGGATGCTGTTGCTCCGCTTCTACATATAGCGGATGTTCCCGACCCTAACGACGCCAACCGCCTGTCGGCGGCCGTCACGTTCACGTTCTAAGGGAGGGTATGAAAATGAATATCATGCAAAAAGCCCTGCTTGGCGTGATCGCTGCGGCAGGAACTCTGGATGTTCAGGCGGGCGCGCTCGTGGCGGCGAAGGATTCTCCATTCGCAGCGATGGATGCGGAGGAAGCCAAGAAGATGTTTCTGGGCCGCGAAGCCAGCATTGGCGGTCAGGGCGTGACGGTGGTTTACCAGAAGGAAGGCGAGACACGCACGACTTTTGAAACCAAGATTCTCGGCAAGACCGGTGCGGACCTGACGGCGTACTGGTCGAAGCTGATCTTCACAGGCCGCGCGCAGGCACCGGTGGAAGTGAGTGGCGACGGCGACGTGAAAACCAAAGTCAACAGCACGCCGGGCGCGGTGGGCTACGTCAACGATAGTGCCGTCGATGGCTCGATCAAGGTGCTGTTCAAGTATTGAAATGGGAATAACTGTCGATCTTTTCATCTGATGATTGTCATCAAGATGAATCGAGGCGCTGCGTGCGTTACCAAAGCCGAGGACTGCCAATTGGAAATACACCCGGAGGAAAGCACGTGAACCGGAAATTAAAAATCATCCTACTTGGCATTGCGTGCGCAGCGACCTGGTCCGTCGCCGACGCGGATGTGGCGTTTCATGGTTATGGACAAACGGTGGTTGGAACGACACTATCCAACAAGCTGTCGGGCAGCGCGATTAATAGCGCGAACGGCTCATATGCGGTATTTCCCAACGTCAACTACACGGCCGACCCCAGCTTCCAGCCGGAATCCAATTTCGCCCTGCAGGTATCGGCGCCGCTGAGCGATTCGATCAGTGCAGGTGCACAGATCCTTGCGAAGGGAGTGGATGACTTCAAACCCACTTTCCAATGGGCTTATATCAAGTTTCAGCTCAACGACACCTTCGCCTTCAAGGCGGGTCGTCTGCAATTGCCGCTGTATCTGTTTTCCGATTTCTTTTTTGTCGGTGAAGCCTATCCGTGGGTGGTGCCGCCGCAGGCCGTATATATCACGCAGCTCACGCACTACGATGGCATTAATCTGAGTGCGCAGACATCGGTTGGCGACTGGTATTTTTATTCACAATTTTATTACGGTGCCACCAACGTCAACGTCACTAGCCCTGCCAAAACGGTGGGTCAAACGGAGTTGATAGCGTCTCAGAGTCAAAATACCACCGGCATCGCGCTCGATGCTGGGTACCGCGACTGGATGACCCTTCACGCGGCTTTTGAGGTGAGCAAGGCCTCATTCTGCTGCAGTTCCAACATTCAGCCCCTTGTCGACGATCTGTATAAGAATGGTTTGAATGAGGCCGCCAGCGACCTCGACACGAAAAACGATTTGACCAGCTACTGGACGACGGGTATCCAGCTCACGCCCGGGAAATGGATGATTCTCGCCGAATATGCCGGTTTGGCAGCCCCCAAGACATGGATACCGCAGACGGAGTCGGAATACATCAGCATCGGCCGGCACTTTGGCAGGCTGATGCCGATGTTCACCTACGGCCACCGCAATCAATGGATGTCGACTAAAGCGCTGGATTCGATCCCGCCGGGTGCTGTACCCTTTGACGTTTTGGAGATGAATGTTTTTGCGGAGGCTCCAGCGATACGTGCGAAGGACAATTATTACGGAATGACGCTGCGTTACGATCTGACCAGCACGGTCGCATTGAAGCTTGACTTCACGCGTTACATTTCGAATTACCATGTACCGAGTGATGTTGCTCCGCTTCTACATATCGCGGATGTTCCCGACCCTAACGACGCCAACCGCCTATCTGCGGCCGTCACGTTCACGTTCTAAGGGAGGGTATGAAAATGAATATCATGCAAAAAGCCCTGCTTGGCGTGATCGCTGCGGCAGGAACTCTCGATGTTCAGGCGGGCGCGATCGTGGCGGCGAAGGATTCTCCATTCGCGGCGATGGATACGGAGGAAGCCAAGAAGATGTTTCTGGGCCGCGAAGCGAGTATTGGTGGCCAGGGCGTGACGGTGGTTTACCAGAAGGAAGGCGAGACGCGCACAACTTTTGAAAACAAAATTCTCGGCAAGACTGGTGCGGACCTGACGGCGTATTGGTCGAAGCTGATCTTCACAGGCCGGGCGCAGGCGCCAGTGGAAGTGAGCGGCGACGGTGACGTGAAAACCAAGGTCAATAGCACACCGGGCGCGGTGGGCTACGTCAACGATGGCGCCGTCGATGGCTCGATCAAGGTACTGTTCAAGTACTAAAGCGCGAATTCTTTGTGCTGGCAAAAAACCCCGGCTCAGCTTGCTGAGCCGGGGTTAACTTCTGGGGTATTGAGGGTGGATCAGGAGCTCAGAAGCTGAGCTGTGTCCTTAGGGCGATGGTGGCGGGCTGATCCTCGCCGACATTGCCCAGATCAGCGCGTGCTTTCATGTAATCGAACATGAAGCGGACATTGGGATTGACGTAATAGTTAATGCCGATGGCCCAGTCGGAAACCGCGCACTTGCTGACTGCCGGAGAAGTCGGCAGCGCATTGTTGCTGGTGACGCCGCAGGCCTTGCCGGCATTGCTCTTGGTGGCGTCGCCATTGCGTCCGTACTCATAGCGGGCCTTCAGCTCGACCGCGCCATAGGTATGCAGGGGTTTCGGATTGCCGGCGACCACCGCATCGGCCGTCTTGTAGCTCTTCGATTCGCCCGTCAGGAAATAGCTGCTCTGCACGTAGTACGCATCGATATTGGAACCGACGATCGGTGTCGTGACTCCAACGCCAGCCGCACCCAGCGTTTCATGCGCGTACTCAGCCTCGAGATAGGCCGGTCCATAGATGCCCGCCAGTTCGGCGGTCCAGATGTTTGCATTGGCGTTGGTGTAATTAGAAGCAGACGTTCTGCTGCCATAGCTGGCGAAGGTGAAAGCGTCGGTGGTACCGAGCTTGTAGCCGGCATAGGTGTACTTCGGAGCGATCGCCGTACCGTTGTCGGCGTGATCCGACGAGTACGAAAACGCGATATGCGCCAACGCGCCCGACTGGTTGATCGGCGCCCAGGCAATGCGGCCATTGCCGCCGACACCTTGGGTGCTCGACTGACCGGCTTTCGACAGGCTGTAACCCGAAGCGCCTGCCCATAGACCCAGATCCTTGTTCACGTAGCGGTAAAACGCGCCGTCCTGCCAATCGCGGCCGATGATGCCGCTGGCCGAAGTGATCGGACGCTCCATGAACAGGATTTCGTTGTTGCTCTGCAGTTCTTCAAAGCTGCGCCACGGCTTGTGCTGACCGAGGAAAATGGTGCCGCCGTCGAAGAACGAGTGCGCGATATAGATATCCTGGAAACCGGAGTCGGGCGTAAACGTGGAGGTCGACGAGGTCGACGTGGCGGTCAACACGCCGTTTTTCCCGGTGCCGGTCGTGCACTTGATATCGGTCGAGGCCGAAGCGGTCTTGGTGGTATCGCAGGTATTCGTGGTGGTGGTGGTGGTGGACGTTGCCGAACCCGCCTGGCCACCGGCCAGATCGTCTTCGAACTTGTATTCCCAGCCGTATAGCTTGCCGGTCAAGGTTAGAAACGCACGGCGCAAGTAAATGCCACTGGTATTGTCCAGCGACGCGCTGCCGTAGGGCTTGGCGGAAGTACTATTAAAGGCACCATTGTCCTGACTCAAATCGACCGCATCAAAATGGATGCGGCCGCCAATGTTGGCTTCAAACGCACCATCGTCCGACTTGATCTTGATCCCGCCCGTCGTCGATGCCGTATCGGCCAACGCTATCCCACTGGCACTGGCTCCGACAAAAACAGCCAGCGCGCTGTAACTCTTAAACTTTTTCACGCAGTTCTCCCATTGGATGAAACACGCAGATATTTGCTAGTCCGGCTGCTGCACGGACTCTAAATTCAATAATCGCTATAGCAGTTCCTCATTCGGCAACTGCGATCCCCTCTAGCTCAACGCCGTCGGTCTCGTGTCCGGGCATCGCCCAGACCAGCCACTGTTGGCGCAACGCGATGACCAGTACGAAAGCGGTGGTAGCGAGCGCACCGAAGGTGGCAAAGCCCATTTGATAGCTGCCGGTGCTTTCCTTGGCGATGCCCATGATCACCGGCAGGTAAAAACCACCGATTCCGCCCGCGGCGCCGATGATGCCGGTCATGATGCCGGTCTTGCCTTTCCATCGATGGGGGACGAGCTGAAAGGTGGCGCCATTGCCCAGACCGAAACAAGCGTAGAGACCCAGCAGCAAAGTGATACCGCCGCTGAGGGCCGGCATCCAAGCTGCAAAAGTGAAGTCAAACAGCGCAATGCAAGCCAGCAGCACCTGCAAGGCACGCACACCGGTAACGCGGTCGGCGATCCAGCCGCCGATCGGCCGCACCATTGCGCCTGTGAATGCGAACAACGCCATCAACAGCCCCGCATCCACCTTGGACATCTGGTATTGCGTGGTCAGCAGCAGGCTGACATAGGAGGACATGCCGACGAAACCACCGAATGTGATGCTATATACGAGCATCACGACCCAGGTATCGCGCTCGGCGAGGACGGCGCGGAAACGTTGTGGCAATACGACCACGGCCAGCGATGCTCCAAGGACCGGCAGCAGTAGCAAGCCCGTCTTGCCCTGGCCAAAGACTCCGGCGTGTACAAGCAAGACCAGGACGATCATGCCAATGAGCGTGGTGGCGAAGGCGACGATGGCGCGCTTGCCGCCAGGTCCTTTCGCGCTTAAATCCTTTGCCCAGAGGAGCGCGGCAACAGCCGCAAGGGCCAGTAGCGGCAAAGCGGCTGCCGTCGCCCGTTGCCAGCCAAAATTCTGCGCCAAGCCGGGAAACATGAAGCCGTCGAGAACAGCGCCGATGTTGCCGGCGGCAGCCAATCCGAGCACAAGGCCTTGCACCTTCGGTGGATAGTTGCTGCCTGCCATCGGCAAGGCAATGGCGAAGCTGGCACCGCCCATGCCGAGGAATACGCCCAGTACCAGCAGCAATGGGTACGACGGGGGCAAGGGCAGCAGCAGTAGGGCGAATGGAGGGATCGCCGACAGTGCAATACCTATCAAGGTCAGCCCGCGCCCGTCATATGATTGGTACAGATTCCCTAGAGTGACGCGCAGAATCGCTGCGGATAGCACGGGCACAGCGACAAGAAAACCCTGCTCCGCAGGCGTCATCGCAATGCTCTTGGCGATGAAAGGAGCCAGCGGCCCGAACATCACCCACACGGTGAAGCCCGTATCAAAATAGAGAAAACACGCCAGCAGCGCCCGCCAGTTACCGCTCTTCAAAGACTCAATGACCTGTTTCATCCGAACTCCTTCAATTGATCTAATGGATCCTTCGATCCGCTACAAATTTGTCCCGCAGCTGTTCCACAGAAATCTCCCCAAAACCGTGAAGCAAAAAAAAGACGTCACGGTGCGCTTGCGCGCAGCCGGACGTCTTTGCCCGTTGTCCATTGGTCCTGCGCTCCACCCACCCCTCGTTGGGCGATGAAGCAGCAAGAATTAAGTGAGATTTGTATTGAGCAAGCAGCGTGCCAATTTATACGCAGATCAATAGCGCTTATTGCGGGGAACGATGCGCAATGACTGAACGCGCAGCGCCCCGTTTCGGCGCATATGGTGGTGGTTTGCACCATCGCCCCATGTTTGGTCGGGGGAAGTGAAGAGTGCCCGGACATCGCACCATGGCGATGGACATGGAATCTGGGGGGGCAGGCCACCATGAAAGCGCTGATTTATCGGTGGCGTTCTTGCCAAGCCTCATTCTGTTATTGCGGCAGGACCTTCCTATCTCCTGGAGAGATCTGAACAAATCTCCCGCTTTCGGTTAACTTAAACGCCGGCGGGACGATATATACGGCGTATTTATCACGAGGCGGTGGCAGGGTTGCCATGAATACTCTCGTCACCCTAGAGCTGGAAACGGCAAATCGCTGATGTTCGCGCGCACGCCCGCGGTTCTTCCTGACGGTACCGTCATCGAGAATTTTCGCATCGTGCGAAAGCTCGGACGTGGCGGCTTCGGCATTACCTACCTGGCGACTGAATTCGCGTTGCGCCGGCCCGGACAGGAAAGCGATGTGCCGATGCGCGAAGTGGCGCTGAAGGAATTTTTCCCGCAGGTCATCGCGACGCGAACCAATGGCGTCACGGTCAGCGCGGCGCCCGATGTCGAAGGTGCGGAGCTGGCATTCCGTAACGGCATCGGTGCATTCATCAAGGAAAGCCTGGCGATTGCCGCGCTCGAGCATCACAACATCATTCCAATTCTGCGGGCTTTTGAAGCCAACGGTACCGCCTATTTCACGATGCCGTACGTGCACGGCGAATCCTTGCGCACCCTTATTCGGCGCGAGGGTCACTTGTCAGAAGCGCGTGCCCGCGAGCTGTTGCTGCCGATCCTCGACTGTCTCGCCTACGCGCATTCCAAAGGTGTGCTGCACCGGGACCTCAAACCGGACAACATCATCATCCGCGAAACCGACAGCAAACCGATGCTGATCGACTTCGGGACTGCGCGTGTCCAGGCCGCCAACGATGCCGGCGAACATACCCGGCTGACCGAACTGTGCGCCTACACGCCGTGTTACGCGGCGCTCGAACAGTACGCACGCTCCGGCGGCGATAATTTGCACGGCGCGTACACGGACATTTACGGTTTCGCCGCGGTGCTCTATGAAGCGGTCACTGGAATTCAGCCGCGCGAGTCGGCGCAACGGGCTGCTGAAGTTTATGGCGGCCGCCCCGACACGCTGGTTGCGGCGTCCATGCAGCTGCAACGGGATACCGGATATCGCCGGAGCTTTCTCAGAGCGATCGATTGGGGGCTGGAGCTGGCCAGCCGCGATCGCCCGCAGACTGTCGCTGAATTTCGCGATGCATTGGATGGCAAGCTGACGCCGCCGGAAGCAACGCTGAAGCGGTTGCAGATGCGCCCGGCGTCTGTCGAGCCACCTGCGGCATCAACCCGGCCCGCGACACCAAAGCGTGCCCCGGAACCAGAAGCGATCGACAAGGAGAGTGCGCCGAAACCACGCTTCAGTTGGCCGGTCATCGCCGGCGTTGCGCTCGGCGCCGTACTCGTGACCGGTGTGGCATTGAACCGCTACTTTAGACACCGTCACGCCTCGGACGACTCGGTATTGCTCTTGAGTTCGCAAACTCGCCTGGCGGCGCTTCCGCGAGGCACCGTGTTCCGCGACTGCGACGACTGCGCGGAGATGGTGGTGATACCCGAAGGCAGGTTTCGCATGGGTGCGGGCAATGGCGATTCCGATCGATCGAATTATGAAATTCCGGCACACACGGTTTTCATCGAGTACCCGCTGGCGGTGGAAAGATACCCAGTGACGCGCGGTCAGTGGCGGCAATACATCGCCGCGAGCAGTGCCGACGGCGGTGGCTGCAAAACTCACGATGCGGCGATGAACAAGTGGGTTCTCGACAGTGATCTATCGTGGCGCAACCCCGGTTACGTTCAGACCGATGATCATCCTGTCGTCTGTGTGAGTTGGAACCAGGCAAAAGAGTACGCGCGCTGGATGAGCAGCAAGACCGGTCATCCCTATCGGCTGCTATCCGAAGCCGAGTACGAATACGTGCTGCGTGCCGGCTCAACCACGAAGTATCCCTGGGGAAACTCGCCAAACGAGAGTTGCCGCTATGCCAACGTCGCGGATCAGTCCTCCCGTATCGAACGCGGCGAAGACCGGACAATCGATTGCAACGATGGCTACGCAGCGACCTCGCCGGTAGGATCTTTTCCGCCGAATGCCTTTGGGCTCTACGACATCAGCGGCAATATTTTCGAGTGGACTGCAGATTGCGATCACGAAGGCTATTACGGAGCGCCCGCTGACGGCAGCGCCTGGCTCAGCGGCGACTGCGAGCGCCGCATCGTTCGCGGCGGCTCATGGGGCGACGGATCCCGCCGTCTGCGCTCGGCATATCGCATGGCCAACGTCGCGTCAGTGGAGCTGCGTACCCGCGGATTCCGGCTGGCGAGAACCGACTAGGGCCTGTTAACACTCACTTCGATCGCTGCGACCAAAGTGAGTGTTAACAGGCCCTAAGCGTCCCCATCCTGAGGGCTATTCAATGTCGGCAGTTTGCGTTCCATCGGAACGCAAACTGCCTTTCGTTTTGTTTGCAACGGTTTTACTGAGTTGCTCCATCCAACGACGGGCCTGCGCCGGCGAGTGCATCGAAGTCGGCGCCCGCGATCGGCAATGACCGCTCCTGTTCCGTAGCCGCTGCTTTGAATTTTGCGCACGCAAAGAGAATGGCAGCGACGCCGACATAGCTAAACGCGACTAGCGGTGTCTTGGCGATGCCGATCGCTTCACTGTGCATGAAACCGAAGAAAGTCAGCACCGACCCAGCCAAGGCGAAACCGGCCGCTTTGCGGAAATTGCCGTCGATCATGCAAGCCGTAATCGAAGCGAGGATGACACTACACAGAATCGCGCCGCTGCCGAAAATCTGCAGGCCGTGATAGAGCACGCCGACCTGTCCGAGCTTGTCGAACCCGACCGTCGCCGCGTCGGTGCCGGCGGCGCCGAGCGCGTTGTCGATCTGCAATTTGCCCCAGGCGGCCACCTGCGGAATCAGCGCCAGGATCACTGCCGGTGCGTGGTTGCGCGGCGTTTCCTGGAACGCCTGGGCGCCAATCAACATGCCGATATAGAGCAGGATCGGCGAAATGGCGACGACCGGAATCAGCGCCATCATCAGCGCCAGAATTCCGAACCAGGACAATATCAGCACCATTACGCCGGTGGCGGCGGAGTAGCCGATGCGGCCGCCAATCGCTTTCCAGCCGGGATGACCGATGTATACGGCGTTGATGAAGGGATTGCCCATCAGGCAGCCGATCAGGCTGATAATCCCGTCGGCGGTCAATACGCGGGTGGTCGGAAAGCTGTCGCCGCCAGCCGCCGCGCTTTCCACGTTGTTCATCGCTTCCACCAGATCATAGATGCCGAATGGGATGGCGGTGACGAGGATGACGCCGAGGAACTGAAAGCCGGAGAACACGTGCGCGAACGCTGGAATCGGGAACGAAAAACCAAAGCTGGCGAAGGAGGCGCTGAGATTTTTCAGTGTCATGCCGCCGTAATCGAGACCGAGCGCGGTGGAACCCCAGGCAATCAGCGAGCCGACGGCGATTGCGACGAGCCCGGCCGGGACGCCCTTATAGCGAACGCCGCCGAACCAGCTCGCAATCAGAATCGCGAAGCAGATAACGCCGATTGCTGGCGTCATATACATATCGAGCGCTGGACGCAACGAGATAAAGGCGATCGATACGCCGGCCAGCGCGCCGAGCAACGCTGCCCTCGGCGTGATGCGGCGCACGATTGGAGCCAGGAAGCCGCCTGCCATCAGGACGAAGCTTTGCACAAAGACCCAGGTCAGGCCCGCTTCCCAGCCTTTCACTGGATCGCCGGTCCTTACTGCGATCGGCAGCATGATGACGAAGACGACAATGAACATGTGCGGCACGCTGATGCCCGAAGGTAAGGCACAGACGTCGTCGCGGCCGCTTTCCTTGGCGAGTTTGTAAGCCAGCCATGCGTAGTAAAAAGTGCTCAGACACAGCATCAGCCCAGTGGCCGGCAGGATGCGACCGAAGGTGAGATCATCCGGCAGCTTCAACACGTAACGCAGCAAGGCCGTCAACGTCAGCATGTTGACCAGAATATTGGTGCCGAAGCCGAAAAACGCATTCCAGTCGCCGGGCGCCCAGACGACAGGTTTTTTCGCGATCGCAGTCATGACGATTCCTCCACGTGGTCAAGCACGAGTCCGCACCCCGCGGACTCTCAGATGAGGTGCCGCCGCGTCGCGGCGGGCCGTGTAGCGGTGGCGGCTGGCAGCGCAGCGATGACGCGCGCCGAGTTGGAAACCCAGCCGAAGATGCCGCCCTGCGCACCGATCATGCGCAGGCCCATGGCGTGAAACTCCGGGAAGTACGAACCGACGCAGTCCTCCAACACCAGACAGTCGTAGCCGCGGTCGTTGGCTTCGCGCACGGTGGTGTGGATGCACACTTCCGTGGTGACACCCGTGACGACGAGTTGGCGAATGTCGCGGTACTGCAGAATGGCGTGCAGATCAGTGCCCCAGAAAGCGCCCTTGCCGGGTTTGTCGATCACCGGTTCGCCAGGTTGCGGATAGAGCTCGGGAATGATGTCGTGGCCGACCTCACCACGGACCAGGATGCGGCCCATCGGGCCGGTATCGCCAATTCGGACCGCGCCGCGGCCGCGCAGCCACTTGGAGCGCGGTAAATCGGACAGATCCGGACGATGACCTTCACGGGTGTGCATCACCATCAGTCCAGACGCGCGCCAAGCAGCCAGTAGCCGCCGGTTCGGTTCGATCGTGCCGCGCACACGCGACACATCGTTGCCGAGCATTGCACCGAAGCCGCCGGGTTCGAGGAAGTCACGCTGCATGTCGATGATCAGCAGTGCACAGCAGGCCGGATTGAAATCGAAAGAGTAGGGCACTGCTTCGATGGCGAGGTCGTTGCTGCTCATGTCATTCCCAGCAGACGGGAAGTGGACATGCGCGGCGATGCCCAGGAGCATTCCCGATCATGAAGAGTGGACATGCGCGCGTGAGACATGGACGCCGTGTTGTATACAAGATGTCTTACTGCCAGCAACGGACATGCCAATCAGATTGTCGAGAGAGGCCAGCTCGTA
>Ga0265334_10000216_pt1 | contig 33128 bp, 30 predicted proteins | sample 42023metaG_FD_192442 | JGI IMG/M metagenome (GOLD analysis project Ga0265334, IMG submission 192442) | Rhizosphere microbial communities from Carex aquatilis grown in University of Washington, Seatle, WA, United States - 4-20-23 metaG | ecosystem: Host-associated > Plants > Roots > Rhizosphere... | reverse complement strand
AACGGTCATTGATCGGCTTGAATCCGTTCAGATCGAGGCAGCAGAGCACGAAGGAGCGCTGCAGGTTTGAGCTGGAAAAACGCTTGATGCGCTCCTTCAAAGCGACGTCCAGGCTGCGACGGTTCGCCAATCCGGTGAGGACGTCACGCTGCGCCAGCATCCAAGCCTTCTGGTGTTCGCGATCCCGTTCGATCTTGAGTTTGCCGGCAGTCAGCTCATAGACAAACGCTACGGCCGAGACCATCAGCACCACGATGAAGCAGACCATCAACTGCAAGGTGTCATGTTGATGCTCCGTTCCCACGGTCTGCGGGAAATGGACACCGGCTCTTTCGGCGATTGCGAACAGAGCCAGCACGCACACGGTGAAGATCAGCGCTAAACTGCCATCACGCACACCGCCGAAGAAGTACAAGAGTAGAGGTGGCAGCATCAGGCATTGCGCCACGGCTGACCGCCAGATGCCTCCGGACAGCGCGATACCGATCACAGCGCTGACGTGCAGCACCAACGCCGCGGCAACGCTGCAGAACCGGTAATTTCCGAGCCGGCGCAGCCGACTCAACAGCAGGCAAATCAGCGCGAATGTCGACCCTATGATGATCAAGCCGGCCAAGTGGTTCAGCAGCGGCACGGTCAGTAGCAGCTGCATCACGGCGGCCAGTGCAATCAGGGCGGCATACGTCATCAGCAGTCCGACCAGCACGCGTGTCCGATACAGAGAATCGGGATCTTGGGCCAGCTTGGGATGCACAAAATGATCGATCGCCCGCGCGGCGCGATGCAATACCGACGCTGGAGCCAATACGGGGCGATTTTCGGAAGCGACCATTCCCTCTCTCTTTGCTCTGCCCTCGACTATCTGACGGGATTACACGAAGCCAGGGATAGCTATAGAGTCCGACGCTGGAATCGCAGTCCCAGTGAGCCCACAGAATCACATTTCGTCCGAATGCGCCGGATTCGGAGCATCGGCGCGACGAAAGCGAAGGACCACCCGACAAGTGGCAGCCTCGGCTGTGTAGAACGGTCTTCGCACCGCGTACAGCGGGTACGTAAGCGGGTGCCGCCTGTCGCGAAGCGACACGCGACGATCACTGGATCGTAACGGCGGCCCCAGCGTTAGACACGCTGCCGTCAGCGGCCGTGCATTGAAGCCCGGCGGTATAAAGCGAAAGTGCGCGGGATCGGAAATCGAACGAGTGCAGGGTCGTGAAATCACCTCCGGGCGTTACGCGGAAGAAAGTTCCAAATCCAAAGGCCCCTCCCAGGCCGGACACACCGTACAAATTGCCGTCGTGGCCATTTTCACTCCAGTCATATCGCCTCCACAGCTCAGAAACAGAAACGCGGCGCTCGCGCACACTTGGCTCTATCGATTGCGCCCCGAATTTCGCCTTATCTGCGCATACGGATTGTTTGCGAACCATGCAAAGACGCAGCATTGCCTTTGCGGAAAGGATATTTCCCTGTAAGTTCGTGATACAAGATGCTCGGCAATTTTTTATTACCAAATATTACCGAAACGTGCATGTGGCTTCTGCGACGTGACACGAGACCCATCCGTCTCCACCCACGAGCAGAATTCGCTTCGCCGCTTCCGCTCTACTGCCATGCGGATCACGCAACTTCGCACATACGCGAGCTGTCGAATACTGCAATCACACAATGGTCACGCCGATATGGCGTAATGGACAGACGTTGAATCGACGATGTCGAATTTCTGCGTCTCCATTCGACTAATGAATGGCGGAGCTTCCGTCATCGCACTTGGAGTTTGTCATGAAGAAATTTCTTGCGGTTTATCTCGGCAGCCAGTCTTCGCCGAAATTCACAGCCTGGAACGCCTTGTCGGCAGCGCAACGGGAGGCTCAGCAAAAGGCGGGCGTTGCGGCCTGGCACGCCTGGGTCGAGAAGCACCGCGCAGCGATCCTCGGCGACGGCGGCCCGCTCGGAAAAACCAAAACCATTTCCGCGAAGGGCATTGCCGACACGAAAAACCAGCTGACCGCCTATACCGTCGTGCAGGCTGAATCCCACGAAGCTGCCGCGCGCATGTTCGAGAACCATCCGCACTTCGCCATGATGCCCGGTGACTGCATCGAGATCATGGAGATTCTGGCGATTCCTGGCATGTAGAAATCACCGCACGGCAGGGATAGGTAGAGCGGATGCCGATCCGCCTGTCACGAAGCGACACGCATGGCATAACGATCATCTCGCGAAAGGCGGAATTTGCTTCCCTGCTCCTGCCCTATTGCTTTCCCTATTGCCTCGATACCGACAGGATCGTGTTGGCAACTCCGCCACTGGCCGCCGTGCATTGAATCGATGCAAGGTAGTGCGTGTAAAACGTGATATTAAATCCCGGGCGACCGGCTGCGAAATCTTTCGGTGCGGTGACGCTGATGCTGCCAGAGGCTGGAAGTCCCTGGTACTGCCCGTCCTGGGGTATAAGGTCGCCGTCCAGTGCGCAGCTTGCTGCGCCGGTCGATGACCAAGTCAGCGTCGTTGTCTGTCCAGCCGCTACAGACGAAGGAGTGGCGCTGGCGGTAACTCGAACGGGCCCGTTGGGCACGAGCTTATACAGCGTGTTTTGGCCCTGGGGATTAAGGCCGTAAAGGATGCCGTAGAGATTGCCCTGACCATCGTCTGCGGTCTGGCCGGAGGGGGTGCCTGCGTTGTAGCCATTACCGCTCCCGAAGGTAAACATCACGGTAAAGGCGCTGCCATCCAGGCCCATTTTGAAAATATCGCCGGAAACACCGTACAGATTACCGTCGCTGCCTTGGCGGAGCGTGGAGAAATGGCCGTCTAGATTGTCGTAACCGTAGTGCCACGAGCAGCCGTCGCCACAGCCGAAGATATACGTCGGCGCGCCGAAGGTGTGCAGAACGCTGTGCCTGCCGGTCGGCGTCACCCGGACGATGGCTTCACCCGTGTTATCGATGACGCTGTATAAATTACCGTCGGCGCCCAGAATCAGGTCATCGACGTAGTTATGCTTGAAGTTCAGGTTCAGGGCAGCGGTGTAAAGCTTGCTGAAGGTGCCGGCGCTGTCCAGTTTGAAAATGTACCCGCTGGTATTGCCAACGGATGTGTATCTCACTCTGCCGTAGATATTTCCATCCTTGCCTGCCAGCAGATGCCAATCGTAGCTGGCGGAGTCGTCGATCATGCGAACGATGCCGAACACGCCGGCGGAAGTGATTTTAAATAGCGTTCCGGTACCGTAACCGTTTGTGCCCCCGTACTCGGTTACACCATACAAACTGCCGCCGGTTGCTACTGCAAGGCTGAGAACAGGCACCGCACCGTCGTCGTTGAGACCGGTGACGGAGTCGGTTGCCGTGAATGTGTGGAGTAAAGTGAAATTGCCTTTTGGGTCGATTTTGAAGACCGTTCCGGTTCCGTTGGTTCCGCCGGCTTGCTTGACGCCATATACGGTGCCGTCGGCGGCGAGCGTAATGATTCCGGAGCCGGCGCCGTCTGCGTTGATATAGGGTTGGTTATTGCTTGATGCATCCGGATTGTCCACAGCTGCAAACTTGTGAAGCACCGAATACTGCCCGTTGGGAGCGATGCGGAAAACGAGCGAGGCGGGAAGCTGGCCAGCAGACTGTGCGTAGACATCGGTCGTGGTGCCGTAGAGGCTGCCGTCGCTGCCGACGGTCAAACCGGGAAAGTCGTACTGGGAGGAAAGGGGCCAGCCTTCGTTGACATCGAAGGCATGCACCACGGCGAAGCTACCGTCCGTGCCCACTTTGTAAATCGTGCCCATGCCATTTGCGCCGCCGGTATACGCAATTCCATACAAAGCACCACCTGGTCCGGCCGTCATCGGACTGTCAGCCAAACCATCAGAACTGTTGTTGAAAGTGTGCTGGATCGACAGCGTCGCGCCCTGGACCGCAACGCTAGTCGTGGAAGCTATGCTCGACGAATGCGCCGCAGCGACAGAAACCAAAGGAATGGCCGCGAATGCAATACCGGCCCCCAGGCTTTGAAAGCGCTTTAACACGGTTTTTTAATTTGCATGTACACGTGAAAATCCGACTTCATTGCTTACTCTCCTCTTGATCATTGTTATATCCCACGAGTAATACATGACGGTGCGAGCGAACCCCGGCAAACAGGCTATGCTTTATCCAGCCTACATCCCTACCTCACCGACGCCAGCGATCCCGCTTCAACCACGCGGCGGCATTTCCGGGAATGCCGGCACACCGGCCGGCGGCTGATCCCAGTGCACGGCGCGGCTGACATAGATAGAGCTGCGCGGCTTAACGGCGGAAGGATCGTCCAACGTGCCCGCGCGGATCATGGTTACGCCGGCCATGGCTTGCGGACGGCCATAGATGGTGCTGCCGCATTTTGGGCAGAAAGCGCGATCCAGCGGCTGGCCGCTGTCGCCATTCCTGGTGAACGTGGTAAGCGCGCCGGTGATCTTCACCGCGGCATCCGGCAAGGCAACGATGGTCAAATGCCCGGTGCCGGTTTCCTTCTGACAATCCTTGCAGTAGCAGTTGCCGGCAAACATCGGTTCGCCCTGGATTTCATACCGCACCGCCCCACACAAACAACCGCCTGTCATTTTCATAAGCACTTCCTGGATTCACGCGTATCGAATAAACAAAATTGGGTGGGCAAAGCGTGACGTGCCCACGCGGGCATGCGCAGAATATCAGCTGACAATCACAGTGCGGAACCAGCGAATCCTCGGAGCAGTCATGAACGAACCAAACAGGACTGACCGCAGCGAGGATCGCACGATGATTGCCGCGGCTGAAACCGCAAAGCGCAATCCGATGCGCCCGCCGGAAACGCTGCCGCGCGATGCAGCGAGCGCGGTCAGACTTTTTTGGACACAGCGGAGTCCCCTGCTCATCGTGATCTTCGTTCTGATTCTTGGAATCGGGCGAGTAATGGCTGGACCTCTAGGCTGGATCGATGTGCTCACCGCCCTCGCGGTTCTCGCTTACTTTCCGTTCAATGAGTGGTTGATCCATGTATTCATCCTTCACTACCGGCCCCGCAGGCTGTTTGGCCGCACAATCGACTTCTATCTCCCCGTGACACACCGTCGGCATCACGCCGATCCCTGGAACCTCGAGTGGATTCTGATCCCGCGTCACGTGCATGCATTGACTGTCCCGTTTATCGCGCTGCTGCTGTGGGCTCTCTGGCCCTGGCACTTGATCGTACTGACCGCTGCCGCAACCTATCTCTTCCTAGGCCTGCACTATGAGTGGGTTCATTACCTTGCCCACATCCCTTGGTGCCCTTCCATCGGCTATTACCAGCGTCGCGTCCGCGAGCATCGCTACCACCACTTCCGCAATGAAAACTACTGGTGGGGCGTTTCCATGGGACTGGCCGATCGGGTTTTCGGCACGGCACCGTCGGTGGAAGAAATCGGCCGCTCGGGAACGACGAGTACGATCGGCGTTGATAGGAGCTAGGAGGATACGAGGTGTGGCGCGGTTGCGAACCCCCTCCGAAAATTGCTAATCATGTATTCCTGACTTTCAACCCAGCGGAGCGCATGCACGTGAGTTACAACACGGTTATCAACGGCATCGATTACGGCCCCTTGGCCGCACTGATCGGCACCTGGGAAGGGGATAAGGGTGTCGATACCGCACCGGAACCCAATGGGGAGATCAATGAGCCGTATTTCGAAACCATCAAGTTTGAGGCCGGCGGTGATCTGACCAATGCCAAAGAACAGAGGCTCGTGATCGTGCCGTATCTCCAAGTTGTCAGCCGCAAATCCACTGGCAAGGTCTTTCACCATCAGGTGGGTTACTGGAACTGGGATCCGAAAACCGGCGTCATCATGCAATCGATGACGATTCCGCGTGGTTTTGCCATGCTTGCCGGCGGCAAATATCCCTTGCAGGGCAGATACGAAGGCGCGCTCACATTCGAAGTCAAAGCCGCGTTGGGTGATGCCGACTGGGGAATCGTGCAATCGCCGTTCATGCGCGACAAGGCCAAAACGACTGCCTTCAGCCACAAGCTCACCGTCAACGGCGACACGCTCGTCTATACGGAGTCGACGATGCTGAACATCTACGGAAAAACCTTCGACCACACTGACGTAAACAACCTGAAGCGCCTCAAGTAAAGTGCGCGCGGCGCGGCCAGCGCAGGGCCCGCGCGTATGGATGCCAATCCGTCAGCGGCGGCGCGATACATAAAGCATGGCAGCGATACATGCTGCGGGAGATGACGGCCTAAAGTAGCAAACGTTTGATTATTTGCTTGATCTAGAGCGCGCCCTAGCCAGGGGTGCCCTTTATATTTTCGGCAGCGAAATTTTGAATCCGCCCGAACTCATACAGCAACCGACTGAATACTCAATAAAATCGCCGCCGCCGCTGGGCGCTTTCGATCGGACATGGCCCGCAGTTAAGTTCACATTAACACTAGATGTGAATCCGTCATTGACGCTCACCGCCATCAAGACTACATTGGCTCAATAAAGCTCGCAGATGTTACTGCTGGCAGTGGGGTCTGGTTCCACCGGCATGGAACCTGAGGAACGGAAGATTTTTGCTCGCCTCGGCAAGAACCCTTAAAAAAAGCCGGGTATTGCTGAGGAGCAATATGAAAATCAATAGGTTTCAGAGATTTGCTGCGCTTATTCTATCTATCCCTATCTCGTCGTGCATGATGAATTCACCTGCACAGGCGGCACCTGCTGCTAGCGGCGTGTGGAGCGACTGGATCACGGCGCTGCAAGCTCAGGGATATACGGTCACTCAGGGCGATGCCATTCTGCACAACTGCGATGCTCTGGTCGCCGTCTTCAAGAACTGCAACGGTAACAACCCCGCGGGTCACTACGTCGATTCGGAACCGCCAATCGATGATGAGTATGTCGATCCCTGCTACAACGCCGCGCACGATTGCAGCGGCAAGACGGCTAATCTGTTTACCGGAACGGCGACCGTTCCTACCGGCAGCACGACCAGCGTCAATCAGTTTTTCCGGGTCAACGATACGGATGCGATCGTTCTGGTCATCAACCTGCCGCCGAAAGCCGCCTACTTCGGCACCCAGACCTACGATTATTCACGAGCGCGGAGTCAGTACTCGCAAGGATGCAAATTTTTTTCCAGCGACAAAGCGCCCAATCCTTGCAGAAATCAGACCCGCGCCAGTATCGGCAGCGCCGTCAATAACGTTGTTATCAAAAATCAAACCGGGCTGGACCTTGGGTCCGGGGGAACCGTCGCTGTAGTCACGACTTCGAATCAAGCGCTTTTCGATGCTCTCGGAAACGCCTTCAGCGGTGTCGGTGGCGACAAAAACCTGCTGCTCGCAGAACCGCTGGGAGCAACCATTACCGCGGGCACGCATACGGCGGGCGTCATCACCGGCGTCGATTCCAACGGAGATGAGCTAAACACGCTGATCCGATACACATTGCCTGAGGACGAAACCGCCGCAGACGATTGGCAGAACTCAATCGCCGATAATATCCAGGTATTCCGCATACGGAAGGCGGATGGACCGGTTACGGTTTACAACAATGTCTCATTGGCAACCAAGCAGTTCGCCAACGACGATACCGTTTACAAGCCGGCGCTGAATGAACTCGCAAACAGTTTGTCGAAATGGCTCACCTCGGTGAATTCCTCGTTCGCCCTGAGGAGGCTGGTTACCACTTCCGCGACGTACTCTGCGTCCGGCGTCCCGATGTCCGGCTATATCGGCCCGATTTGTCTTGAAACCGGAACCAACTGCTTGCGCGATACTCAGGATACTGATTCCTACCGGTTCGGAAACCCTGGCAAGCTCGACAGAACCATCGTCGTTGTCGGCGTCAACGGCGCCTATACGGGAAATTCGACATACACGAGCCTCGGCATTGCTCGCGCCGACCTGTTTGAGGGTATATCGACCCTGGCACAGACCAATCCAACCGCGACGGGATTCAGCAGCGGCACGCTGGGTGGTTCGGCTTCCGATCTGGTCGCCACTCTCGTTGCCGCTGGCCAGATTCCGCAACCTTCCCAGCAACTTACTGCCGCGCTGCCGAATCTGTACGTCGGAATCATCACACGGGCTTGTGCTTCCCCGAGCGATCCTTCGGCGCCGTTCTTCTGCGCCAAAAATTACACCGTGAACGTCGATGAAACGGAAGTCCCCGCAAATGTGGCGATACAAACCGTTCAACGCAACTACATCCTGCCCGGCCAACCCACAGGCGCGAATCCCTACTACGTTGCGACGCCGATCGTTCTCAAGTAGTTGCAGTAGCTGCGTCGAAAAAAGTCCAGGCGTCCCGTGGATCTGAAGGGAAAAGTCGTCGTCGTTACCGGCGGGGCGCAGGGCATCGGTCGTGCGATCGCCGATGCCCTGGCCGCTGCCGGTGCGAAGCTGGCGCTATTCGATGTGAACGCGGGCGCGCTCGACAGTGCGCGCGCTGCGTATGAGAAGAACGGCACGCGAATCAGCACGCACCTTGTCAACGTCGCCGATGAAACGGGGGTTGAGCAGGCGATGGATGCGGTCGTCGCCGCGCATGGTCGCCTCGATGGGCTGGTCAACAATGCCGGCATCCTGCGCGACGCGCTGCTATTGAAGGTGAAGGACGGCGAAATCGTTAGTCGCATGAGCCTCGATCAGTGGCGCGCCGTCATCGATGTCAATCTGACGGGCGCGTTCCTGTGCGGCCGCGCCGCCGCCGAGCGCATGGTGAAGCTCGGCAACGGCGGCGTCATCGTCGGCATTTCGAGTATTTCGCGTCACGGCAATGCCGGACAGAGCAACTACAGCGCAGCGAAAGCCGGCGTCGCCGCGATGACGGTGGTATGGGCACGCGAGCTGGCACGCTACGGCATCCGTACCGGCGCCGTCGCGCCAGGCTTCGTGGCCACCGACATCTTATTGAACATGAAACCGGAAGCGCTCGAAAAAGCGGTCGCACCGGTGCCGCTGAAACGTCTCGGCGAACCGGCAGAAATCGCGCACGGCGTGCGCTTTATTTTCGAGAACGAATTCTTCACCGGGCGCTGTCTCGATCTTGATGGCGGGCTGCGGCTTTAATAGCACAGCTTCCGCGATAGGATTAGCGATAAAATTCAGTTCCGCGTCGCTCAAATAATATCGTCGCTTCGATGAACCAATCCGGTATCAAGGTGGGCATGTGCGTTGCCTACGACTGGGAAAAGCTGCGTCATTCCCTGCCACCGATCTATTCCACTGCCGACCGCATCTGCCTGTCGCTGGATCGCGATCGCAGAACCTGGGCCGGAAAACCATTCCAATTTGACGACACCGGTTTTCGCGACCTCATTGCAGGCATCGACGTGGATCGCAAAATCGATATTTACGAAGACGACTTCCACTCGCCGGCGTTGAGTCCGATGGAAAACGACACTCACCAACGCCAGCTGATGGCGCAGCGGCTGGGCAACGGTGGCTGGCACGTCCAGATCGACGTCGATGAATATTTCATCGATTTTCGGGGTTTCGCCGCCAAGCTTCACGCACTTGATCGGCAACCAGGGCCACGCTCGCGCCCATATTGCGTTCACGCGGATTGGATTCCGTTATTCAAACGCGTTGATAGCGGCTATCTCTACGTCGACTTCGGCACCCGCAAGCCTGAGCAGGCACCGATTGCGACCAACGCTCCGCAATATACCGAGTGTCGCATGACGGGCGGCAAATCACTGCAGACACGGTCGCGTGTGATTCACGATACGTGGGCACGTGGCGAGACCGATCTGCGGCAGAAACTGGATAACTGGGGACACACCCACGATTTCGACGTTAATAGTTATCTCAATCTGTGGCGCTCGCTCGATGCACACAACTACCAGTACATCCGCAATTTTCATCCGCTGTACAAGCACAACTGGCCATCGCTCGAACTCTGTCCGGCAAACAACATCGAAGCACTGATCGAACAGTTGGGGAAAGCAGCACCGCGATCCGGGCGGATGCCCTTACTGGGGCGGATAGGAGGATCGAAGGCGACTTCGTGAGAAATGCAGGCTAGGATGAGAGCGTCGTCTCGATCTCGATGCGCCCGGTCAGCGTGCGATGCACCGGACACTTATTGGCGATGCCGAGCAGATACTGCCGCTGTTCTTCCTTGAGATCGCCGATCAGTTCGATCCTGCGTTGCATGCGATAAACGCCATCCGTCTGCGTGTGCGTGATTTCGACGCGCACATCCTTGAGTGGCAGCTGCTTGCGAGCCGCGACCATGGTGACGGTCAATGCAGTGCACGCCCCCAGCGCCGCATCCAGCATGTCGAACGGTCCGGGACCGGCATCGTCGCCGCCGACATCGCGCGGTTCATCAGCGATCCAGTGGTGATTTCCGGCTTCAATGATCTGCTGCAACTTGCCGTCGGGGGCTTTGCGGACTTTCACGGTATTGCTCATATGTTCTCCAACCGGCTCGTCAACTCCTGCAAGCGCTGCGGCGTACCCACGTCCGACCACAGCCCGCCGTAAATTTCTCCGCTGACGCGGTTCTCATCCACAGCGCGGCGCCACAGCGGAGCGATCTGGAACGAGCGCGCCGCGCAATCCGCGAACAAAGCCGCGCTCTGAATCGACAGGCCGCTAACGGTGAGCGCGCGCGGCGCGTTGCGCACGCGCTCAACTTCGAGCCCGAAATCGCCGGCCGGATTGTGCACCGGGTTCGGCACCAGCACGAGGTGTGCAAGATCGGCGGCCGGCAGCGCGCGCGCGCGCGCGACAAGAGCGGCGAGCGGGTAATCGGTCCAGACATCGGCGTTGATAAGCAGAAACGGTTCAGTCCCCAAAAGCGGCAGCGCATGGAAAATGCCGCCGCCGGTTTGCAGCGTCGGCCAACCTTCATCCGAAAACAGGATGCTCAAACCGAAGCGCGAGCCGTTGCCGAGACGCTCGCGGATCAGCGCGCCGAGCCAGCCGAGATTAATGACGACCTCACGCACGCCGGCTGCCGCCAACGCATACAGGTGCCACTCGATCAGCGGCTGTCCCGCGACCTCGATCAACGGTTTCGGTAGCGTGTCGGTCAACGGCCGGAAGCGTTCGCCGCGGCCGGCGGCGAGAATCATCGCTTTCAAAGCACTACTCGCGGTAGGACATAACGCTCAAACAGCCGCGCGAGCGGCGCGAGCTGCGGATACGCCGGCACGACGTCCATCACGTAGCGCACGAAGCGCGGAGTGTCGGCGAGATACTTCGGCTTGCCGTCGCGGTAGTTGATGCGCGCGAATATGCCGAGCACCTTCAGATGCCGCTGCATGCCGATCCAATCGGCATCGCGCCGGAAATCAGGCCATGCCGGCACCGGCAGGCCAGCAGCACCGGCGCGATCCCAGTAGCGGCGCAGCCATTCGTCGACGCGTTCGGCCGGCCAGCTCAGAAACGCATCGCGGAACAGGCAGATCGGATCGTAGGCAAGCGGACCATAAACGGCGTCCTGGAAATCGAGCACGCCGGGATTCGGCACGCTCGGCATCAGGTTGCGCGGCATGTAGTCGCGATGCACGTACACCTTCGGCTGCGCAAGTGCATTGCCGATCAGCAACGTACAGGTCTCGTCCCACAGGCGCTGCGCTTCGGCGTCAAGCTTCACGTCGAGGTGGCGCGCGAGATACCAATCCGGAAACAGCGCGAGCTCTCGGCCCAGCAGTGCGGCGTCGTAATCCGGAAGGACGCCCACGCGGCTGGCGCTCTGCCAGCGCACCAGCGCATTGATTGCGTCGATGAACAGGGTCTCGGCATTGCCTTCGTCGAGCACATCCAGGTAGGTGCGGTTGCCAAGGTCTGACAGCAGTAGAAAGCCGCGGTCGAGATCCTGCGCAATGACGTCGGGCACATGCACCTGTGCCTCGCGCATCAACGCAGCGACGCGCACGAACGGCGCGCAGTCTTCCTTGTCCGGCGGCGCATCCATCACGATCCAGGTACCGCCCTCGGCGGTCAATCGGAAGTAACGGCGGAAGCTCGCGTCGGCGGAAGCCGGTGCAAAATCCAGCGCGGTGCGGTCCAGCGCTGCGCAGGCCCAGCCGCGGGCCGCCTGCGCGCGCGCATCGAGTGCGGTGGTCACGAGATGGAACCATCGGTTGAGGATGATGGACATAGGTTATACGAGCCGCCGGCCAATCTGTGCCCGCGCACCGTAAAATAGGGCGATTGATCGAGATCTTCCGCTTGCCTCCTGCCCGTTTCGAGCGGCCGCGCCGAATGGCTGCCGCGTTTCTGTTGGCTTTGAGCGCCGCCGCGCATGCGGAGCCGTCGTCGTGCCCGCAGCAGGAACTGTCGCAGAGCCTGCCGCCGCTACCTACCCTGCCCGATCCCAACCTGATCGTCCACGCCAACCGCAGCAGCTTGAGTGCGGACAGCCTGTCGGACCTCAGCGGTTCGGTACTGATCGAGCAGGGATGGCTGACGCTTTCAGCAGAGTCGGTGCAGTACAACGGCAACGCGCACACGATCAAATCGGACGCGGAATCCCTGTTCCGCGACGCCGATATTTTCCTCATCAAGAGCCAACGCGCGCAATACAATCTGGATACCGACATCGGATCGTTCGAGGACACAGAGTTCTCGCTGCCGAGACAGTCATCACGCGGCCGCGCGCGCAGCATCGAAGTCGAACAGCAAAATCTCGCGACGCTACGCAGCTCCCGCTATACCGGCTGCCCGGCCGGACACGAAGACTGGGTGCTGCAGTCCAGTACGCTCAGAATCGATCAGGATCAAGGGCTCGCGACCGCGAACAACGCGATGCTGCGCTTCTTCGACGTGCCGGTTTTCTACATGCCCTACTTCCGCTTCCCGATCGACAAGCAGCGCCGCAGCGGATTCCTGATGCCGACGTTCGGACAGAACCAGAATTCTGGTCTCGATCTGCGCCTGCCGTTCTACGTGAACCTCGCGCCGAACTACGACCTGACGCTGGTTCCGCGTTACTTATCGAAGCGCGGTACGCAGCTCGGCGGTGATGTCCGCTATCTGCTTGGATCGAGCCTGGGTGGCCTTCATGGCGAATATCTCGATAACGATGCGCAGACCCATACGCAACGCAGCTTCTTCGATTTTTCGCAGCTGACGCTGATCACACCTCAAATCGCGCTGGAAATGCATTACGCGGAAGTCAGCGACATCAACTACTTCGCCGATTTCGGCGGCAAGTACGATCTGGTGTTCACGCCATATCTCGATCACACGGTGAAGTTCACGTATCAGGCGCCGGCCCAATACACCGTGCGCGTGGTGGCTCAGGATTTCCAGCCGTTGGCCGGCCTAAGCCTTGACAACACTCCATACCAACGGCTGCCCTCTATCCTGTTCAATGGCCAAACCAAAAACCACTGGCACGGCCTGGGCGCCGGCCTCAATGGCGACTTCTCGAATTTTTTGCGCACCGGCACGATCGAGGGCCAACGGCTTTACAGTGACCCCTACGTGCGCTGGGAGCAGGATCACAGCTCATGGTTCGCAGCTGCGCAGACCGACTTCACCTACACCGCCTACAAACTCACTGGTCCGCTGGAAAACACGCCGTCCGAACCGCGGCGCGCGCTGCCGCTATACAGTCTCGACAGCGGCCTGCGTTTCGACCGCCTAACGCCCGGCGGCAAACTGCAAACATTGGAACCGCGCTTGTTCTTTCTGCATGTTCCGTATCGCGATCAGGACACACTGCCGGTGTTCGACTCCGGCGAGCCCGACTTCGACTTTCCGCAATTGTTCGCCAGCAACCGCTTTTTGGGCGAGGATCGCATCTCCGACGCCAGTCAACTGACCACGGTGATAACCACCCGACTGCTGGACCCGGACCGCGGCATACAGCTGCTCACCGCGTCGGCCGGGCAGATCTACCGCTTTCTCGCGCCGAAGGTGACACTGCCTGACGAAACCCCGCTGAACCAGGGCAGCTCGGACTACATCGCCAATGTCGAATACTCGATGACCAAACACTGGTCTGCAAGAACGCTGAACCTATGGTCGCCGGACAGCGGGCATTTCGATCGCAACGAGTTCGGTGTTCAATACGGGAACAAGCACTTGCGCTTCGATAGCAGTTACCGCTTTCTGCGCGGTGCCTACGATCAGACCGACACCGGCTTCTCCGTGCCGGTCACGGACGCATGGCGCATTGCCAGCCGCGTGCGTTACTCGATCCACGACGGAGAAATCCTCGACACCTTCGGTGGTATCGAATATCAGACTTGCTGCTGGGCGCTGCAAACGGCCTTCCGCCGCAATTTGTTAAGTGGACAGCAGGGCCGATACAACAACGGGATCTACTTCCAGATCGAACTGAAAGGGCTCACCCATATCGGTACGGACTACGAAACGCTGCTAGCGCCCATTGATACACCGATGCCCCTCGATACACCAATGCCTACCGATACACCGGCGCCTACCGCTACTGTTGTACCGACGCCCACTGTTACACCGATTTTCTAACGCAGCAATCGTCCCGCCAGCGGCACCCGGTTGCTTTGCGTGCTAACCTTCCCCGCTCCGCCAAATGCCGGTTTTATTCGCTCTTCCATGCGCCTTTTCGTCCCCCTGCTCGTCGCCGTCTGCGTAGTTGCCCTGCCTTCCCGCGCCGCTGAGGAAACGCTCGACCGCATCGTCGCAGTCGTCAACGACAACGTGGTCCTGCAAAGCGAACTGGATCGCGCGATTCATCTCGCCGCCGGGCAAATCCGTGATCGTGGCCTGACGCCGCCTTCCGACGATACGCTGCGCAGCCAGGTGCTTGAACGCATGATCCTGGAACGGGTGCAGACGGCGCGCGCCGAGCAAGGTGGCATCCGCGTCAGCGACGGCGAACTGAATGAAGTCGTCAACAATATCGCCACGCAGAATCATCTGAGCCTTCCCGAATTCATGGAAGAGCTGAAGCACGAGAATATTGATTTCCCCGCATTCCGCGATCAAATCCGCAACGAAGTCCTGACACAGCGGCTGCGGCAAAAGGAAGTCGACAATCGCGTGCTCGTTACCGACCAGGATGTCGATCTGTTTCTGGCTAATAATCCCGCGACCGATAGCACCGAATACCACCTCGCGCACATCCTCGTCGCGCTCCCGGATGGCGTCAGCCCGGATGCGCGTGAAAAAGCGCACAAGAAAGCCGAGGATTTACTGCGCCGCGCGCGTGCCGGCGAAGATTTCGCCCAGCTTGCGATCGCCAACTCCGATGGACAGCAGGCACTGCAAGGCGGTGATCTGGACTGGCGCAAGGCCGGCAATCTGCCGACGCTGTTCGCCAATATAGTGCCGAAGATGGCGCCCGGTGATGTCAGCGATATCCTGCAGGGTTCGAACGGCTTCAACATCATCAAGCTCGTCGCGCGCCGCAGCGACGATGCCGCCCAGGTGGTCACCGAAACCCACGCGCGCCACATTCTGCTCAAGGCGAACGCGATCCGCGACGAGGATGCGACACGCCTGCAAGCACAGGACCTCTACGACCGCATCAAGAAAGGTGGGGATTTCGCAGCACTCGCCAAACAATACTCGGACGATCCCGGTTCTAAGAACGCCGGCGGCGATCTCAGCTGGACCGCGCCGGGCGTATTCGCACCGGATTTCCAGACGCAAATCGACCAGCTCAAGCCCGGCGAGTTCAGCCATCCGTTCCATACGCAATTTGGCTGGCACATTGCCGGCGTGGTCGAGCGGCGCAGCCGCGACGTGACTGAAGAAATGCGCCGCAACCGCGCCAAGCAAGCCATCTTCCAGCGCAAGGAAACCGAGGAGTACGAAGCCTACGTGCGCCGCCTGCGTTCGGAGGCTTATGTCGAATACCGTCTCGGCGATGAAGCGACGAAAACGGCGGAGAAGAGTGCCCCCGCCCCGTGAGGCGTGAGGCGTGAGGCGTGAGGCGTGAGGCGTGAGGCGTGAGGCGTGAGGCGTGAGGCGTGAGGCGTGAGGCAAAAAAATACTACGCGTCCGGTGCCGCTACTGCTGACACCCGGTGAACCTGCCGGCATCGGACCAGACCTTGCTGTGCAGCTCGCACAAACTCCGCTCGCACGGCGCGTCGTCGTCGTCGCCGACCCGGACTTACTCGCCGCGCGCGCGAAACGGCTGAAGCTTCCCCTGCATCTAGTCGGGCACGATCAGCCGCTGCCGCGTTCGGGAAGCGCTTTGCGAATATTGCCGATACCACTCACCGCTCCTGTCAAAGCCGGTGTTCTCGATGCGCGCAATGCCAGCTACGTGCTCGACACGATCGCCGTCGCTACCCTGGAATGCCTCGAAGGCCGCGCCGCGGCGCTGATCACTGGTCCGGTACAGAAAAGCATCATCGCCGGCACCGGCATTCCGTTCACCGGGCAGACCGAATTCGTCGCTGGGCTGTGCGGAAACATGACGCCGGTGATGATGCTCGTCGCCGATACCCTGCGCGTCGCGCTGGCCACCACGCACCTGCCGCTGCGCGAAGTCGCGGACGCAATCACGCAGGAAATGCTCGAAACCGTGCTGCGCACGCTGCACCATGACCTGCGTACGCGCTTCCACATCGCGCGCCCGCGCATCCTCGTCTGCGGACTCAACCCGCACGCCGGCGAGAGCGGCCATCTTGGTCACGAGGAAATCGAAATCATCCGTCCCGTCATCGAACGCCTGCGCCGCGACGGCCTGAAGCTGACTGGTCCCCTGCCCGCCGACACGCTATTCACGCCCGGCCCGCTCGCGCAGGCCGATGCCGTCCTCGCGATGTACCACGATCAGGGCTTGCCGGTGCTCAAATACGCCGGCTTCGGCCGCGCCGTGAATCTCACATTGGGTCTGCCGATCGTGCGCACATCCGTCGATCATGGCACTGCGCTCGATCTCGCCGGCCGCAATAAGGCCGACCCCGGCAGCCTTTACGCTGCTATCCGGCTCGCAGCAAAACTCGCGGGCACGAAGTCATGAAGGGACGAAACGATTTTTCCCCTCACTCTTCACCCTCCGCTCCTCACCAGGCCAGAAAGCGCTTCGGCCAGAACTTCCTGCACGACAGCGCCGTCATCGCGCGCATCGTGCGCGTCATCGATCCGCAGCCCACTGACACGCTGGTAGAAATCGGACCTGGCTTGGGCGCGCTCACCGGCCCGCTGCTGCAACGAATCGGCATGCTGCACGTCGTCGAAATCGACCGCGACCTCGCGCCGCGTCTGCGTGAAACCTTCGCTGCATATCCGGATCTGACTGTGCATCTCGCCGATGCGCTGAAATTCGACGTCACTACGCTTGCCGTTCCCGGCCGTCCGCTGCGCGTGGTTGGTAACCTGCCATACAACATCTCGACACCGCTGCTATTTCACCTGCTTGGCTATGGCACCGCCATCCGCGATATGCACTTCATGCTGCAGAAAGAAGTCGTCGATCGCATCGTTGCCGGTCCAGGCGATGAAGATTACGGTCGTCTCAGCGTCGCCGTCGCCGCACGTGCCGACGCGCATGCGCTGTTCACGGTCGGTCCCGGTGCATTCCGGCCCGCGCCGAAAGTGAATTCCGCCGTCGTTCGCATTGTGCCGCGACCGGCACCGTTCGCCATCGATGACTTCGCAACGTTTGATCGAGTCATCACCGCTGCATTCGGCCAGCGACGCAAGCAGCTATCGAATGCACTATCGGGAATTCTAACAGCGACCGACATCGAAACCGCCGGCATTGATCCGCGAGTGCGCGCCGAACAACTGAGCGCGGAACAGTTTGCACGGCTGGCGAATCTTGCCCGCCGACAACAGCTGGGCGAGTAACCCTACGGTAAATTCATATCACGGCGGCCACGTCAACCTGCTCCATCCATGGTCATGCCAAAATCCCTCGCTGGGTTAGGCGCTCCCAGCCCTTTGCGGACGGTCGCGAGTGACAGCTTTCAGGCAGGTCATTTATGTGCACTTGTAGGGTGGTAAGGGCCTTGGACCTTACGCGGACGTACAGACGGTGGGCAAGCGAGACTTACCCACCCGACGCTGCCGACGTTTCACTCTTTCGCCACGGTGGCAGACGTATTAACGTTGCCCCATGACGCAGAAACCACCCATCCCTAGTCGCGATCGCGGCGGACGTTTCTCGATCAACAACCCGGACGACGATACGCCGATCCGAGAAATGTTCGAGCTGAGCGGCGCTCTTTTGCTTATCACCGACAAGTGTACTTATCAGGTCCGGCTGGCAGACCAGATTGATCCACAGCGAACAAACCCCAAGCTGCCTCCAAACGTTCAACAGAAAGTTTTCGATCATGGCGTATATTCGGAGCTTCTCTGTCGAACGCTGCTGCAAGCAAAAGTACTGTTCCGCAAGTACTGTTCCGCAAAGAGTTTCAGCAGATCGATGTGGGCACGGCACTACGCCTTTCATTCGACGCTTTGTGCGAGCTTGTTTCAATGGATGACATCGCAAGTACCTTCAAAGTTGCAGAACACGCCGCCATAGAGATGGCTGAGAATCTAGAGAGTAACGATCACTCCTTGACCATTCCCGCAGCAAATAACGTTCGCGCGCATTGCAAATCGTTCAGCCAGAAAGCAGATCACTTCGCCATATCGCTCAAGAAAATTGTTGATTTGTTCTATCCACAAATGCGGGGAAGAAATTGGACCGATTTCCCCGAACTAATCGAAGCCGAATACGGAAAAAGCGACAACTTCAGCAAGGTTCTGGAAGTTGCGACACCCGCTTTAGTTTTAATTCGCAACATGCGCGACTGCCTGGAGCACAATTTAACGGGCATAACAACGTGGGATTTCGAGCTGCAGCCGGACGGTTCCATTGCTCCACCAACAATAGAAATCAATTTTCGGCAGAGCGTCCAGAGTCGATGTTCTATATCGAAGCTTATGGAAGACATCACACAGGCCATGCCGATCTATTTCGAGATGTTCGTCGCTCACATGTGTAGCAAATCTATCCAGCCTTTTGCCGGAATGCCTCTGACAGTTGGAATGTTGTCTGACGATCTTCAAAAGGCGTGGCGCGTTCGTTTCGCATACGGTGCCTATTATCAGGACGACAATTTTGTACCTTGCGGGTGACACTCACGTAGCGCTTAGGATGCGATGAGCTTGTCGAATCGCATCGTTCGAGATCCGCCCCGCAATCGGTGCGATTCGCTCGCTCATCACACCCTACGATGAGTTGACCGGCCGCTTTGTGGAAGGCTGGTTCGGCGGTCGAATGATCCCTCCTGGCACAAAGTGCCGCGACGCCTTCCGCAGTAACGCGTCTGAAGCGGCAATCTCCGCCGCTTGCAAGATGCTGAGTGGCACATTTTGAGCCGCCCACTGATGGAACACTTTGAGTTGCTACCCGGATTCAACCATCTATTACGAAGACACCAACCCGATCCGCGCCAGCAACCGTTTGAGCCCGCTGGATGGCTCCTCGGCCGTCTGCGGCTGCCCAAGCAGCAGGGCGGCAAGGTTGCGGATGCCAACACAATATGGATCTTCGGGTGCAAGCGTGAACAGAGGTTCGCCGGCATTCATCGCGACGATGCGGTTATAGCGCTCGGTGCAGAGCGTGCCGAATGCCGGCAGGCGGAATAATTCTGCGATGTTCTGCGGTTCCAGCCCGAGCCCGTACTTGTAGTTGTCCACCACCAGTCCCATACGCTCGAGCGAACAACCTTCAGTGCGCAAGGCTTCGACCAGATGACGGCTCTGCCGCGTCTTCAGAATTGATTGATCGGACAGCAGCATTGTGCGATCGGCACGACCGATGACACTGGCGAGCGTGCTGATCGGGAAATGACCGTCGAGCGTGATGACGATATGCGCGAAAACGCTCCCGATACTATCGAGCAGATCGCCCAGCGCGGCAGCATCGATGCGTGAACGTCCGCGCATCGATTCCGGCAGGCCAAGCACGGCGACGCCGCCGGCGTGCTGGCTGAAAGCGGCGAGACTCGGCGGCTCGCCTTTGGCGACCATTGCCAGCGCATCGAACACGCTGTGGACCGGATGAAGATTCAGGAGCACGGCGGCGGCACCCTGCGGGGTCGCGAGATCAACGATTAGGACGCGCGCATCGCGAGGCACGCGTTCCTGTAGCGCGATCGCCAGATGTACGCCAAGAAATGCAATGCCATCATAAGGATGCCCGGAAACGATGACGTAGCGCTTACCCTGCCGCCACGCCATGCGCTTATTCAGCTTCCAGCGGTCGCTGGGTCCGGGCAGTTGCGCGATGATGCGCCGTGCAATGTCGGCTTCGTCGTCGCGACCGAAAATGAGAAAATCGCGCGCCCGGGCACGCAGCGCCATGGATGGCAGACGCGAATCGTCACCGGTCCCCAGTCCGATCACCGGCAGCGGCGAAAAACGCTCCACCAGCATCTGCACCAGAGCTGCCTGTTCGGAAGCTTTTGCCGAAATGAGCTCGCACAGCACCGCGTCCACCGCCCCCGCGGCTTCGATGTCAGCGATAACGTTCTCGGCGGACGCCAGTTCGACGCGAATGATCTCGATGTCCGCCCCCAACGCGGCCTGAAGACCCTCGAGCACTAGCGAACTGGTGGCGATAACGATGATGCGTGCCTGCACGGCGCTTACTCTCCGCGGATTTTTCACATCGAACGAAGTCCGTCCCGGTCTTGCGAACAGAGGCAGACCATACCGATCGGTGTTATCCCCGTTAGCGGCCGCGGCGGGCCGATCTGTATAGGCTTACGGTGACGCTAACCGTCATTTTTTGTACCCCGGATCGTGGTAAGTTCCCGCCACTTAACCGCTTTTCGGCCCCGGAATTCTCGACCGCATGCCCACTTACGCAATCGGAGATGTACAAGGCTGTTACGACGCGCTCAGACGCTTGCTCGACCGGGTACGCTTTGATCCGAATGCGGATCGGTTGTGGTTTGCCGGCGATTTGGTCAACCGCGGTCCGCAATCGCTGGAAACACTGCGCTTCGTGCGGAATCTGGGCGAGCGTGCCGTCACCGTTCTCGGCAATCATGATCTGCACCTGCTGGCTATCGCACACGGTGACCGCCCGTCGCGGCGCGATACGCTTGACGATGTGCTGCATTCGGACGATCGCGACGAGTTGCTCGACTGGCTGCGACGACAGCCGCTCCTGCACGCACCAGCAGACTCGCAATACGCCATGCTGCATGCCGGCATGCCGCCGCAATGGACGCTGGCGAACGCGCGTCGTTATGCGCGCGAGGTCGAGTCGCGGCTCCGCAGCGACAATTACACAGATCTTCTGACACGGATGTACGGCGACGAACCAAATCTGTGGAACACATCTCTGCGCGGCATCCGGCGGCTGCGCTTCATCATCAACTGCTTCACGCGGCTGCGGTACTGCGATCCCGACGGACGCATCGACCTGAAACAGAAAGGTGAGCCCGGAAGCCAGCCCAGCGGCTTTGTACCCTGGTTCGCGGCACCTCACCGCCGCTCAGCGGGCACAACGCTGATCTGTGGCCATTGGTCAACGCTGGGCCAAGTGCACTGGCCAGAATATGAAGTCTATGGACTCGATACCGGCTGCGTCTGGGGACAACGCTTGACCGCACTGTGCCTTGAAGACGGTTCTCTGCACGCGGTCGAGTGCGAGCGGTACAGTCGACCGGATTAACAGCATCGACGGCCGCTCAAATCGCGGTCGGCCGTCGTTATCGGTGGCCGAATCGACTCCATGCCGTGATTCTCCGGATACCGGTTCAGGGAACGGAGAATGATTGGGCCTGTATCGAGGAATCGCCTCCATTCCATGCAATCCAGGCCAGGGCCAAATTACTGCCGGAAGGTGTCATCGTGACACGGCACTCCGAGGCTATGGGGACATCATCGATCAGAAATGCGGCGCCGAAGGGTTGCCCGTTGAGGTCGTAACGCCGTGCATAAATACCGGAGGTGACGCTCGCTGGCCCTCCGATCCAGGTGATGATGAAGTTGCCTTGCGCGTCCATGGCCAGATCGCTATCACTAGGTGAACCGGACGGCTTGGAGGCGACGGTTTGCGCGGCACCTTTTGCCGCGCCGGAACCATTGAATTGCCGGAACATAATGTCGCCGGAGAAAGCGTCATCCCAGGACGCGGTGAAATCACCACTGGCGCTCATAGCCACGCGCACTCCGTATGGAGCAGAAGCGGATGCAGAGAACGTGTTAACCGTAACGCGGACGCCACGTGGAGTTCCCGTAGCGGCGTAACGTTGCGCGAAGAGCTGTCCCGTGCCATCCGCAACATTTATGTGAGTCCATGCGACGGCCAACTCGCCACTGCTATCCATTGCCAGCGACGGTGAACCCAGCGCTGATCCGGATGGCTGGTTTTGAGAATATTTACCCGGGAAATATTCAAAGCCACTGTCCAATAGACGGGCCGGCCCACTCGGTGTATTACTCGACGAATAAACTTGGGTATATATGGATGTTGTCGAAGCGGAAAACACATATGGGAATCCAAATTCCCGATGGGTCTCCCAAACGACCGCGATATTGCCGGAACCGTCCATCGCCAATGAGGGAACCGAATATGCAGATTTCGATAAACCAAGCTGCGGCCCCATTGGAGACCCATCGGCGGCGAAGCGCTGGACGTGGCTTCTAGTGCCAGCACCTGAGTCGTCTGTCCACGCGACTGCGAAAGCGCCCTCGGCGGTCATCGCCACGGCTGTCGTATCGGTCGTTATGAAACTGCCGTTATTAACGGCGAAGAACGAATTTCCAGAGGGTGTTCCATCCGCGTGAAATAACTGTGCGCAGATGGCGCTGTTGCCGTTGCCACTCGCGTCGGGGCATACCGCCGCCACCACAAAATTCCCCGATGCATCGCTGGCGATAGCCGGAGTCTTGCTACCGAGCTTCGTGAACACCGTTTCTAAAGGTCCCAGCGGAGTCACGCCGCCGTCGGCCATCGCGGATGGCAGAAGCGCAACCATGCCGACTAGCAGCGCGGATGCTGGTGAGATGATGCGAATGCGTGTTCGCATCTTGGCCGCACGTACCGCTGCTTCTGTGAGGTGTCTGGAAAGATTTGAGACTGTGTCGGATCGGCTACTCAGGCTTTGGTTCACTATCAAGCGCCCCATATATTTATTTGATGCGCTTGACATTAATAGCATTCTGCCGTGAACCATACTGTGAACCACGTCACAGAATGGATTGCCCTTGACGGCAATGAAACCCGCAGTCTGAGGACGCGAGCTTCATTACTGGCTAAAGAATACCCGCATCGTCAGTGCCGCGACTTGAACACCGCCACTTCCCCAGGCGCCAATTGCCGCGACTTCAATAGGAACGTAGCGATCGCGGGAAGCAGGAGGATCGCGCCGAACATGTTGGCAGTGAACATGAACACCAACAGCTTGCCCATGTCGCGCTGGAACTGGAGTCCTGAGAACAACCACGTCGCGACGCCAAAGCCGAGTGTGATGCCGGTGAAAACGACGGCTTTGCCAGTCATCTTCAGCGTGCGGAAATAGGCTTCACGCATCGGGAAACCGCATTCGAGCGCATCGGCGAGCGTCGCGTACACGTAAATGCCGTAGTCGACGCCGATGCCGACGGCGAGCGCAACAACCGGCAGCGTCGCTACCTTCATACCGATGCCAAGCACCGCCATCACGCCGTAGGCCATCCACGACACCAGTGCCAGCGGCAACATAATCGCGACGATACTGCGCCACTCGAAAAAGGATAGATAAACGCAGGCAACGATCGCGAGGTAAACGTAGATCAGAATACGCTTTTCGAGATGTTCGACGATCTGATTCGATGCGGCCATCACGCCGACGGGTCCGGAAGCCAGCGCGAAGTTGACCGGGCACAGCTTATCCATGCCGGCCAGTTTGGTATGAGCGTCATCAACTTTCTTCTGCAAGGCGACGACCTCTGGATCACTCGCAATCTTGTCGTCGGTCAAGCCTTTCTTGTGAAGGTCGGCGCTCAGCAGATCCAGGTGCACGCGCTGGATACCAATCTCGCGCCGGGTCGCGGTCTTCTCGCCGCAGTAGTTCGCATCCACTTCGGAATGCGACTGGAAGTACGCGGCGGCATTCTCGCGGTTGAATTTTTCAACGGTATCGACGACGCGATTGATCGTGGTCGCGCGGTGGTCGTTGAGGAACGCCCAGATCGGCATTGCCGAACAATTTGGATTGAGCATGCCGGTGGGCGGTGTGACCGGCGTGATCGCCTGCACCATTGCGTCCTTGTCGCGCGGCAGCACTTTGAACTTCGGGCTGCCTTCGGTAAATAGTGAATAGAGTTTCTTGGCGAAGAACGGCAGCGACAGCGTGGACTGCACGCCGGGCGTGTTGCGGAGTTGCCACTCCAGATCATCGATCTGCGTCATGACGCCGAATTGCGTACAAGCGTCCGGATCGGTCTCGGAGATCACTTTGATGAGGTCGCTGCCGAGCGAGAAATTGGAGACGATGACAGCGTTGTCTTTGTTGAAGCGCGAGTCCGGCAATAATTCCGGCACGCCGGACTGGCTATCGCCGATCTGCAGATCCTTGCCTTTCTGCAGACTCCAGCCGAGCAAGCCGATACTCAATGCGATCGCGATCACTGCCGGCAATGGACGCACCATGTTCGATACTGCGTGACGCCAGAGTCCGTCGAAGATGGCATCGCGGCGATCCTGTTTGACGCGGAATGCTTTCATATCGCCGACGTCGACCACCGTCAGCCAGATCGGCATCATGACCTTGTTGGTGATAATGATCGCGCCCATGCCGAGACAGGCGTTTAACGCCATTTCCTGAATAATCTCGATCGGTATCAACGCGATCATCGCGAAGCCGGCGACGTCGGTCATGATCGCCATCGTTCCGTAGATCGCAAGCCGCCGCCAGGTATTCAGGGAGGCGTCAAAACTGTTGCGGCCGTTCTCGGAAATTTCACCGACCCAGGCATTGACGTACTGCACGCCATGGCTGACCGACACCGCCAGAATCAGGAACGGCACCAGAATCGCGAATGGATCCAGTCCGTAGCCGAACAGCCTCAGCAATCCAAATTCCCAGATCACCGCGGTGATCGAGCACACCATCGGCAGCAGTGCCAGCCGAAACGACCCGACGTACCACCACAGCAGCAGCATCGTCATCACCAGCGTCAGTGCGAAGAACAGCACCACGTTTTGCGTCTCGGCGATGACGTCGCCGATGACCTTGGCGAAGCCGATGATGTGAACTGAAATATCCTGATCCTGGTATTTCTCACGGATTTCGGATTCGAGCCGCTTGGCGACGTCGCCATAATCGAGCCGCTTGCCGGTGACCGGATCGACTTCGAGCAGCTGCGCCATCACCATCGCGCCGTGCTGGTCCTTGCTGACGAGGCGGCCGATGATGTCGGCCTTGCCAACGTTCGCGCGAATCTTATCGAACATCTCCGGCGTCGGCTTGTAGTTCGACGGAATCACGTTGGCGCCGAAGAAGCCGCCCTCGACTACTTCTATGAAACGCACATCCGGCGTGAACAGCGACGAGACGTGCGAGCGATCTACGCCCGGCAGAAAGAACACAGCGTCCGTGACCTGCTTCAGGCGCGTGAGGAATTTCTCGTTGTAAATGTCGCCATTTTTGTTTTCGAGCGCGACCAGGACCAGATTGGCGCCGCCGAAATCCGCCTCGTACTGCTTGTACACCTGCATGTACGGATGGCCGAGCGGAATCGACTTGTCGAAACCGGCATCAGGCTGGATATGCGAAGCCTCGATCGCCAGCAGAGCCGTCAATAGCAGCAGAATGCCCGCGGTCAGCCAACGCCGTCCATAGATCAGCGGTTCGATACGCCTCAGTATGTTGTTGGCCCGAGTAAGGGCTTTGGACTGACTCATGCGTAATTTTCTCCCCGCTCGCGGTGCGGAATTATTTGATCGCAGGAACCTGGCGGATGCCCGATTCACCGACAAGGACCAGACCGGACTTCCACCGCGTTATAGCGGATAGTGTGGAATCCACGCCGCCATCGACCGACTCAACCTTTCCACTTCGCGTATCGGCGATGACGATCGTGCCATTGAGCCCGGCCATTGCGACGCGGCCATCACCAGCGGAGGCACAACCGAACAGAGAATCGCTCGTACCGGTGTCGAGCTTCTGCCATTTCGGCACGGCAATATCAGCCGCGAACCACGCATTGCCGCGCAGACCACAAACCGCAACACCGCTGTCGCCGACGGGTACCGACCCAAAAAATGTGCCCTCGTAGGGCGATTTGAGCTTGGCCCAGGTTGTGCCGCCATCAATCGACAGCCCCAGCAAGCCCTGCTCGCCGGTGATGAACAGATTGCCATTGCCGAGCTTGCGCATACCAAACAGATGCAGGTTATCGGCGAGAATCTCGGGTGCCTCCACCGTGCTCCAGTGCGCGCCACCGTCGGTGGTTTTTTCAAAAAGACCGAATGCACCGACGGCGAAGCCTTTGCTGGCATCGACGAACAACACGCCCAGAAATGGCTTGTTCAATTCAGGCTGAAAATTTTGGAGCGTCCATGTGCCGCCGCCATCCGCCGTATGCAGAACGGTGGCGTCATGACCGACCGCCCAACCCTGTTCGGCATTAGCGAAGGACACCGCTGTAAGCGTGGAACGCACCGGGGTTTCGACTTGTTTCCACTGCTCGCCGTCGTCGGACAACAGAATCTGGCCGCGACTGCCGACAGCGACCAGATGATCGCCGGCATGCTGCACATCGAGCAGCAGGCTGCGCGCCGCGTTCGGCATGATCTGCGCGGGCAGCGGTTTGACAGCCGCCCCGTCTTCGGCAGCCGCTGCTGCACATATCATCAGTGCAGATAACAACGCACACAGAATCCCACGCGATCCGACTCTCATCCTCCGCCCCCGAACTGCCGAACGGCTAATAATTAAGCTGAAAAATCCGCCTGGCATGCGGCGAAAGTCCCCCGGCTTTCCCCGCAGCGCTCCTCCAACGCACTACGCACCCGTAGAAGCGGATGCAACCAGATCGCAGCAAGCCGGAACTTGTCTTCAACATTCCCGCGAGCTTCGACAGGCTTCACTGAACGTAAGTTCGAGATTTGAACAGACCGGAGATAGCGAAGCAAGTAAATTAGTGATCATTCACCACATGAACCGCCATTGCGGCATATTTTCCCTGAGAAATTGCTTAAAAATACCTGGGCCTGTCGTCAAATGATTTGATCGTTGCCACCAAAGCATTTGACGACAGGCCCCAAAGCCCCCCAACTTGCACGTGAACGAAATCAACGTCCGCAAAAAAAGGCCCCGCATACGCGGGGCCGAAATCAGGTTTGTGCCGTCACCCGATCAGCGCTTATCAATGAGAGCAGGCCGGCATGACGGTGGCGGGATCAATTTCAGATTCGTCATCGGTGGGCATGAAAGCATCAAGGGCGACAGGTTGCGCCGTTTCGCAGGTGCTTTGGTCGATTTCGGACAATGCCAGCGCCGAAACGGTGGTCGGCACCGGCTCGGGGCCGCCGCTATTGTTGCCGCTACTGGCACTATTGCCACTGCTCCCGCCGCCGCAGGCCGCGAGTATCGCGGTGACGGCGGCGATCCCCAGCATGGGTAATCTTTTCATTTCCGATCTCCAGGTCATTGGTCTGAGGGCAGGCCATTGGCGCCGTTCGGGGAGCCGGGAGTCGGCGCTTTCAGATAAGGAAACTGCGCGTCGAAATCGGCATCACTGAGCGTGGTGCCGTCGGTATAAGCAGGATGGGAACCATCATTTTTCCGGTTTGGATCGGAACTGCCGAGCAAGGCGCCTTCGACTACGCGTAGCTCAACGTCCACGACATCGTCGCCCGGACGGCGGCCGTTCGGGAAACCGGCCGGATCGCATCCGGGATTGGAGACGCTCAGGACACCGTCATTGGTGAAGCACAGCAGCGCACCGAGGTTATTCTGGCCACCAGCTGCGGTTGCGGGCAGTGCGACGTTGAGCCGCAACATTTCAGCCGGAGTAACGTGTGCGGGCTGATTCACACCGGACACACCAGTGAGAAATGCGGCGACGATGTCGTTTCGCGGTGTCGGCGGCACCTTGGCAGCGTCGCCGAACAGCGCGTTGAGCAGCACTGGCAGTGTCGGATTCGTCACATAGGCGGCGAACTGCGCATCGTCCTTGGGTTCGCTGCCGTTGAAACGGTCCTTGTCGGTGATGCCAATCACCAATTCGTTGACAAGGGGAGAAGACAAGCGCGAAACCTGCGTCCAGGCCCCGCCAACGATTTCCGGTCCGACCAGCGTGGAGCCCGTCTGCGGAGCACTCGGCTTGGCGTTGAGAATTCGGGCCTGGCGCAGGCTGGCGGTGGTCCAGGCTCCGATCACCGGAGTCTGCGTGTGGCTGGCGTCGAGCCCGTCTGCTGTGAGGCAGGCAATTGGGACTTCGAGCGCGAGGGTGGTGATGTTCTTGTCACCGACCGTGTTGGCGGCGCCGTTTACTGCACCCAGTGGATTCAGATTGACCAGATCGAACACTTCGCCAAGATTGACGGCAAACCCCTCCTTGCGTTGGCCGACGAAAGCCCTAGCGGGTGTAGCGCATCCCGGAATGTTCACCGAATACATATATTGTCCGGCGTAGCTGCCGTAATTGGGGATGGACCGCGTGCCGATGTTATCCACCGGCTTGGTGAACTGCGCTGCGCCGGTGGCCGCATCGGTGACCGGTTTCGGCGTAGTGCTGCGTCGTCCGCCGCGAACAACTCCAATGGAATAAGCCTCGCTGCGATTGAGCGTCGACATACCGCCGCTGCTGCCGGGCGCATTGATCAGAGGAATCGGCAGGTTGAGGTTATTGCCGACCGGCAGAGTGATGCCTTGGAAGCTGTTCCTGAAACGGAATTGGAACGTGAGATCCTCGATGGCATCGCCATTGTTATCGATGCTGATCTCGTAAAGTGCGTCTGGATCCAGTGCAAAATAATTCGGACCGCCATAAGCGTCCTGCAGAGGATTGTAATTGGCGAGTAGAGTGACGTATCCGCTGCGGCCATTTTCGTAGCTACGGAACATATAGAAGTCGGTACCGTCGACGGCAGGATGCTGCGCAATGAAAGGAGCTTCGCGGTGGCTCGACGCCTGCGCGCCGGCCGTGAGCAATGCAGCCGCGGTAGCGGCAAGGATTCTTTTGTAAGACATCGTGACCTCCAGTCGGTGAGATGAAGAGCTGCACTTTCATTACGTCGCGGAACAGAATCCCGGTTGCACGAAATTGCGGAAAAATTTGTGAGGGCGCCTGCATCCAAAGCCAATCAGCGGACGTATCTAGCGCTTTGAATGGCAGCTTTCGTACGAAGGCGCGGGAGACTAAACGTGGGATTGCCAAGCGAAGAAGAATTAGGGAGCTGGATAGATGCAATCGCCCGCGGCGATCGCGCTGCATTCGATCGGCTGTATACCGCGACGCTGCCACGCATACTCGCGTTTGCGCAGCGCATTCTCGGCAGTGAAGACGCCGCCGACGACTGCGCAGCCGAAACCTATATTCGCGTCTGGCGTGACGCAGCCAAGTACGATGCCGGTCGCGGCTGCGCCATGGCGTGGCTCTTCACGATGTGTCGATCACGTGCGCTCGACCAGCTGCGCACCAACCGGCGCACCGGCGAACTCGGCGACGCCGTCGAGCTCGAATCTGGCATGGATACCGCGGAAGGGCCCGAGAGCCTGATCTCGATGTTTGATGCGGATGCTTCCGTACACCCTCTGTTGCTGCAACTGACTTCGGAACAGAGAAAATTGATCGGGCTGGCGTTTTTCCATGATATGAGTCACTCCGAAATTGCCGTTGCAACCGGAATGCCACTAGGTACGGTAAAGTCTCATATACACCGCGCGCTGACGGCGATGCGTCAGGGATTGAGCTTCGATGGCCCGAGCGCGAACGGGTCGCGTTTGCGTGAGCCTGGAGTCATGAATGTCTAGTTCTATAGCTGCTTCAGAGAAGTCTAAAGAGCTGCCAGCCGAGTTAGAGAACGCGCTGTTCGCAGAGCTGAGACCTATTCCGGTGTCACCGGAACGCTCGCAGCGCATCCGCAGCCGCGTCGATGCCGAACTCGGCTTTTCAACCGGTGTAGTGACGCATCGCCTGCTGGAAGGCAAATGGATTCGTCGCTCTCCTGACTGCGAAATCAAAATTCTCAATCGCGACAGCGAAACCGGCATCTGCTCCTATCTCGTTCGTCTTCAGGCCAACGGCCAGATCCCGGAGCACATGCATCCGCAACCCGAAGAATGCGTCGTGCTCGAGGGTGACGTGGAGGTAGATGGGATGACGCTGGGGCCCGGCGATTATCAGTGGCTCGATGCGGGCACCCGGCATCAGCCGATTCGTTCGCGTAGCGGCCTACTGATGTTCATCCGCGCCCATCTCGATCTTGCCGCCTGAAACCATTCGCGGGCGGAAGCTGTTCCGTTCGCCGCTACGTCACGCCCAAGTCGCTGCCGGCCTCAAGGCAGCGGCACACCAAGGCTGAGTCCTGCGCCACGCTCAAGCAGCCATACCGCGCCGACCAGGGATACCGCCGCCGCTCCCGGAACCAGCACCAGCCGCGGATACCACGGCGAGCGCCGTAGCGCGAAGCAGGTTGGAATCACGGCCAGCAATACGCTCAGCTGGGCAGCTTCCACGCCCAGATTGAAAGCCAGCAGCGCCCAGACCCGTGCACCGGCGGGCAGACCGAGTTCGATCAGGGCACCGGCCACGGCAGCGCCGTGGACAAGTCCGAACACGCCCGCGAGCCAGAACAGTTCCCGGTACACCATAGGCAACAGGTTGTTGAGACCGGCGAACAATACCGTAGCGGCTACCGCGGATTCGACAAGACGCGAAGGCGGCGAAAACCAGCCCGTCGCAGCCAGCGTGAGTGTGCACGCATGGGCCAGCGTGAAGGCTGTCACCATCATGGTGGTATCGCGCAACGCCGGCCGCAGACGTTGCGTCGGCACCCAGTGTCCGTTTTCGCGACGCAGGATCGCCGGCAGGAACAAACCGGCCAGAAACAGCAGATGATCAAGCCCGCTCCACACATGAAACAGGCCAGCGCGGAAATATTCGCCGAATACCCTGAACCAACCACCGCTGCCGGCAAATTCAAGCCGACGCTCGTCGGGCGCGAACAGTCCGCTGTGCGCACCGGCGAAGTCGAGCTTGAGCAGACCGCGATGCAGGGCATCGAATTCGAACAAGAGGTCATAGCGCAGTGACAGCTTCCGTGGCGCGCGCAGGCAGCTACCGGCCAGGGCCAGAGCGGCATAGTGCCCGTCGCTGTGCTCGGCGATCTGCAGATTGGTGACTCGCAACGCACAGTTCACGTCGTCACCGCGCACATTCAGACGCGACAGCGCGTAGGCGCCGATTCGTGTCTGCGCTTGCCGGACCTCGGCCCAGGTCAGAGCGCCGTCACCGTCTGCATCCAGGCCGATGACGTAATCCAGATCGCGCAAGGCGATATCCCAGCGCCCGGAGAGCGTCGCGTTGTCGACGGCAAGCTGCAGATAGCTGGTGCTGGCTTTATGCGCTTGTGCGGTGCCTGCAATGATCAGCAAGAGCAGAGCCGCCAACGCGCGCGATACGAGCCGCGCGTACGTCGTTGCGCCGCTGCGTGCCGCTCTCATGCGACACCTATGGCGGCAAGCTGCCGAGCCAGTTCCTGCAGTCGCCGGTCCTCGATGTGAGTGTCTCTCATCCATTGCAGTACTGGCTGTGCCGCACGCGGCTGACGGTTTGCAAGCGCGGCGGCGAGCAGCACCCGCGCATCGAGTGGCTCCCGTTGCACCGTCCAATTCGTTGCGGCCAGCGACAATGCGCGTTGCGGATTGCGCTGCAATTCGAGTTCGAACAGCGATTCTTCCCGCAAATGCACGGTATCACCGCGTTCGCGAGTTTCCGCGAAGCGCTGCGCCAGCTGGCGGATATGATCTTCGACGCGCGCGTCGAACGCGTGCTCACCTTCGTCGCTCAAGCGGCGCTCCGCGAGTGCCAAACGCAGCAGCAGGTTATCGATACGCTCGTCGCCGGCAAGGCGCGACACTACTGCGCGCGGTCGTCCGTGGTCGAGCGCAAAATCAGAAAACGCGGCGAGAAGATAAGCGTCGCGTTGACCGCTGCGGTCCATCGTCACGAGTGCCTGGTCGTACAGGGATTGGGCTTGCGCGTCGTATCCGAGCCGCTCGGCAATCTCAGCGGCGGTAGTCAGCGACCACAGCTGCAGTGCAGCCGGTGTCCGCTGCGGATCGCGCGCAATGACCGACTGCAAACTGGTGAGACTCGCGCTCGCGCGTCCGCGCAAGCTGTTGGCCGCGGCGATGCAGGTCGTGGCCGTCAACAAATCGGTGCGTCCGATCAGCGCAGTACAGTCACGCAACGCACCGATCGGATCGCCGGTGACGGCACGCACCGACGCGCGCGTCAGATGGGCCTGCGTAGATTCGTCGGCGTCGGTGTTGATGAGCGTATCGAGATCGCGCTCCGCAGCTGCAAAATCGTGGTGCCATTGTGCGATGGTGGCACGCAACAGAACGACCGACGGCGGCGGACTCGCCAGCGCCCACCATCGCTGCAGCGCGCACTCCGCGTAACCGAAATAGCGTGGGTCCTGCTCCTCGCGCCCGCGCTCAATGGCCGCACGCGCAAATGCCACCGCTGCTCCGACATCGCCTGGACTGTCTACGCTGCGGGCATGCAGCACCGCGAGCGCCGCATCAGCGCCGCGCGCAGCGGGCAAGCGTTCCAATACGGTAGCGGCATCGGCAGGCGTGTACGGCGCATCGGCTCGGGCCGTGCCGCTCATAACCACCGCGCACAGTACGGCCATAGCGCTGCAAATACGGAAAATTTGCCTCATGGTGCGGATGCTCCGGCGGCACAGAGATATGTATCTGATACGCCGAACACTCGGAATTGGTTGCAGTCCCGGATACGAATATGCCGGCCGCAGAGCCCGGGGATTTAATAATTTACAGTTTCCAAGCCAGCTCTCCTGGTTAACTGCCGCCGATCGCGCGCTCAAGCCAGATCATCGCCGCCTGACGACCCGTCACGCCGTCGCGGCGGAAGGAAAAAAAGCGACTGGCATCCGCGTAAGTGCAGACGCCACCGCCATAGACTTGTGTGACACCGGCCGCCGCCAACCGGCGGCGCGCCAACGCAAATAGATCCGCATGGTATTTGCCGGCTAACCCT
>Ga0265334_10000215_pt1 | contig 33153 bp, 57 predicted proteins | sample 42023metaG_FD_192442 | JGI IMG/M metagenome (GOLD analysis project Ga0265334, IMG submission 192442) | Rhizosphere microbial communities from Carex aquatilis grown in University of Washington, Seatle, WA, United States - 4-20-23 metaG | ecosystem: Host-associated > Plants > Roots > Rhizosphere... | reverse complement strand
GAACCGTACTAACATGTTCTTTCCGGGGGTAGACCCCTCCCATTTCGCTCCATTGTTCAATGGCCTCGGCATCTTATTTGCCGGCATGGCTGCGATTTGGACTACTGCGAGCGTGTTCCTCAACCGTCATCACATCTTCGACTATCTCAAGTCGAAGCGTGAGATGACTCGTGAGATTCAGCTATGGAGGTGGCGCTCCACTACGGCTAATGCCAGAGCGTTCGCAGCGGAGCAGCGAGCGGTTAACTGGGAGAGTGGGGCCGAAGGGGCGGCTTTCAATCAGCGCGAAGTACTATCTCGACTGGAAGAGGTAGAGAGGCGTGCTAAACGGGCTGAGCAGATGATACCTCGTTTCGAGGCGTTGCTCAGGTTCACGAAGAAGCTCATCGAGCACACTAACTACCTTGAGCAGCAACTGACCAAGGCGGGCGTGCAGATTGAGAGCGTGACTCCACCCATCCCCGATATTCTCAAAGGCGATTTCTAATGGCTACTTTAATGACGCGGCAGCAAGTCTGCGACTCCTTCGGCCAGATTAGCGCGGGCCAACGCGCTGACCTGATGAATCCCAGCATTACGACGCTGGGGTTGATTGAGTTTCTCAGCGAGCTATTCGAGCAGCGGGGCGGTATCTGGAAGGGTAAGCTCATGTGCACAGCTGTGCACAGCGACCATCCGACCTACGATAGCGTCAACGGTCACAGCGGCGGCAACGCTATTGATATCTCCCAGATGTCCAGTCCCGACGATGCGGTGGTGCACCTAGTGAAGGATATTCAAGCTTGTGAGATGGCTAAAGGTATTGGCCTTGGCGGCCCGTTCCAGGCGGCAGTTGCGACGTGCGGCCCGTATGGCCCTGCAAGCAAACTGTTCGAAGACAACAGTACTGACCATATCCATATCCAAGTGGTTAGCTATTAGGGTGCCGTTCAACAATGCTTAATTGGCTAGTCTTGCTCAACACCTATATTCACGTCAAGGTGAAAGGCTCCATGGCAGGAGCTGCTGCAGGGCTCATAATTGCTTGGGTAGTGAGCATGCATTGGGTGCTCCCTTTCGCGGTCGCCTCAGCCATCATCTTATTGTGCACCTTTCTCGGCGGCTATCTCCCCAGGAATCCCCCGGATAATCCCGAATAGGGTCTAAGTGACCCGTAAAGATTATCAGGCGTGGCAGGCGCAAATGGTGCGCAGCGCTGAGAAGATGAGTAACTGCTCACGTCGTCACGTAGCTTGCATCCTTTTCGCAGACCGTAAAGACAGCCGTTACACACTAGCTGTGAACGGTAGCATGATTCCCAAAGGTTGCGAACGCCCCGCTGAGCAGGGTAACTGCGGATGCCTGCACGCTGAAATTCGGTCGGCTGTATTCTACTCGTGGAAGTATCCCGTGGTTGAAGCGTGGATAACGTGCGCCCCTTGCGCCCCTTGCGCTAAAGCACTAGTGATGCTGCAGGACCATCGTCAGGCTATGACCGTCTACTATCTCGAAGACAGCCACCCTATGCTGGAAGGCTTCAAAGTGCTAGACGCTGCGGGCATAAAGCATGTGAAGTATGAGGGCACCTAGCCCCCTTGAGCGAGCACTTAGGAACCGCATTGAGAAGCGATGGAAGGACGCCGGTCTGTTCTACTGGTCTGTCAATGACGTTTTTGCCGCAGGGTTGCCTGATAGCCAGGGAATATTTCGAGGACGGACGTTCTATTGCGAGTTCAAAGGAGTTACTACCGTACTCGAACCTCACCAAGATGCTTGGCTCAGGCAAATTGCCCTTCACGGAGGGGTTGCCCTCGTATGTCGAGCAGACCTTTCTTGCCCATCTCCATGGTATGCAAAGTACAGCGTACGACGCCCTGATGGATGGGACCCTTGGATACCGATAACGGAGGATGTATGGTTACAACGCTTGCTGTGCTCATAGAGAACGTAAGAAGCGAAAAGACTGTCATCGATGACCTCGTAGAATATGTAGAATCGCTAATCGCCAATCAATCCATAGACGAACCTCTCGCATCAACTCTGCGACAATGTGCTTTGTATTACCGCAAATCACGTGATATCTGGCGGAGGCCGATGCTCATCAAGAAACTGGAAGAATGGCAGCAAGCGGAGATAGACCAAAAGAGAAGCCTCTAGGCCCTTGCCAGGAGTCACTGAAGCGGTACCTGGAGAGCAAGGACCTGGATGAAATCATCCACCGGCTGTTTAGACAGCAGCGACGATTGAAGCCTAGTGACGTTCACAAAGACTCCTAAACAGGAGCAGGCTATCATTTGGGCAAGCGAGCGCGACTATGCGCCGCTGTTCATGGAGACAGGCACCGGCAAGACCTGGGTGGCGCTTGAGCTATTCCAGCAATGGATTGTGACTCGTGACGCCCGCATTGTCGTTGTGTGCATGAACACGCTTACCGAGAACTGGGTGCTGGAGGCTGTGAAATTCGGCTACCAATTTAAGATAGCTCGGTGCTTCGGCACTAAAGTGAACCGCCTTAAAACTATAAGGGGGGCCTGGGACGTTATAGTTATCAACTACGAAAGTTTAAGGAACCCCGAGATACTCGCGGCGCTGAAGGAGGCGCGACCACTTGGACTGTGCTTCGATGAAATCCAACGTCTTAAAGATAGACGAGCCAAGCAGACTAAGGCCGCTAGAGAATTGGCTGAAGGAGTTAAGGGGCGTGGCGGAACTATCCTTGGGCTTACCGGAACCCCTGTCGTACACTCTCCTCCTGACCTCTGGTCGGAATTCGACATATTGTCGCCTGGAGAGAACCCTAAGACGCATCCTCTCGGCTACGGTAACTTCTATGCTTTCGAGCAAGGAGTGGCAAACATCAAACCCCACCCCCGACTGGGTTACCGAGTTAAAATCTATGAGTACCCCGACGATAAGCTAGCTGAGCTCAAGCGGAGGGTAGCTCCGCTTGCTTTCGAGGCAAGCAAGGATGAGCTAGGCCTGCCGCCGCGCAACTTTCTGCCGCCGACCGATATCACGATGGGCGATGAGCAGGCGAAGGTCTACAAATCGCTACGTGACGACTACATCGCCTTCCTTACTGAGGCTCCCACACCGACCGGCGCCATAGCGCGGTTGAAAGAATGTGGTGTTTCCCCACTGGCAGGAAACGTAGCCGCCATGGACGCATTCCACTCCATCCCTGCGCTCCTGGGTGAAGGGTTGGACCGGCAGGTTTCAACTACCTTTCAGCAGGTCCTGCAGACCCGTTTGCAGCAGGTTGCAGCCGGGCACATCCGAACGGATGACGGGCAGATACGCGAGTTGCCCAACGCCAAGATTGACTGGTTAGAGGACATGCTGCCTAGCTTGACCGCAGAGGGCTGGGACAACAAAGTCGTCATCTTCTGTCGCTTCAAGTACGACGTTGCTAGGTTGAGTGTTCTCTGCGAAAAGTTGAGGTTAGGCTATGTTTCACTCTCGGGAGCAAACAGCACCGATGCCAGCTCTATGGTCCACCGTTTCCAAACAGAGAAGCGTGTGCGTGTCTTCATCGGGAACGTCGCCATTGCCAGCGTAGGCATCACCCTCACAGCCGCAAATAGCTGTGTATTTTACACCAACTCATTCAACGGCGAGCATCGACTCCAGGCCATTGATAGGGTGTATCGAATCGGCCAGAAGCGTGTAGTGACCTATTACGACCTGTGCGCAGCGGCTGTGGACCGAAGGATTTTGGCGAACCTTCACGAAAAGGATAATTTGGCCACGAAAACCGTGCGCAATCTATTGGAGATTATCGAATGAGAAATAAATTGATGTTGGCGCTCGCGCTGACTCTTGCAGGGTGCGACCCTTACGCAAAGCATGACGCGCAGATTCAAGCTCAGTATCAGACGGTGTTGAACCAGGTTCTCGTGAACACGTTCGGTGTCGTCTGCCCGGGTAAGCGCCTCCGTCAAAACGGGCTAGTGTTCCCGGATGCGAGCGCGAAAAAGGCCCCCAGCGTATACCCCGTCATCGTCATCTGCGCCAACGGAAAGACGTACAACGTTACAGGGTTGAAGACCAAGTAACCGTGCCTAAAGTTTACTGCGTCAACTGGATGGAGCATGACTTTTCTGATGCCAAACGATTCAGCTCTGAGCCTCTCGTATACGTCACTGAAGGTCCCGTCCCTTTCAACAGCCATACGGTATATACGATGGCACAGAAGCTTCGTGATTTCAGCGCCGACGACTACCTTCTTATATCTGGGAGCGCCGTGCTAGCTGCGATGGCCGTGGCTATCCTCAAGGAAACCAACGACATCGAGCACATCAACCTCTTGATTTACAGGCCGAGAGAACGTAAGTACCAGCCTGAACGGTTGAGCGGCTACGTGGAGTTTCATGACTGAAGAAGAGCAACTGCTTGAGAAGTACGATAGAGAGCGTGAGGCTTTCATGGACCACTACCCTTGCGACGACCAATGTCACACTTGGATGGATGAGATACAGGAAATGGACGCTGAGTTGACCCGACGCGGAGTGACGCATAGAGGGTTCTATGACTGAAGCCGAGGAGCTAGAGGCTCTACTCGCAGCAGAGGTTAACACTGAGCCGGTCGTCATTGACCCGAACAGCAACGACGAATTCCATAAAGCGTTGGTCCTTTGGGCCAATCTGCGCGATAGATTTGACCGGGTAAAGAAGGTCAAAGCCGACCTTGAGATAGCTGTGGACAACATGGCGCAAGCGCTCGCTGATGCGTTTGAGACTCGCAAAATGACCTCTATCACGGTGAAAGGTATTGGCAAGATTAGCACGGCAGCCAATAACAATCCAAACGTGCTTGACCAGGACCGATTCTTCCAGTGGCTACGTGAGGTGGGCGAAGAAGGCATTATCAAACGCACTGCGCATTACCTAACGGTGAAGTCGCTACTGAATCAACGACTAGATGATGGTAAGTCCATCCCGCCCACAGAGGTAGTTGAACTGACACAACGGCGGACACTTAAACTGAGCAGGGAGAAATAGTTACATGGGAAAAAGCACTGAATTAGTGCCCGCAGCTGCGGGTGCCCTCGCAGAGGTTGATGAACTCGCAGAGTTGCTGCGCGAGAATGCTCGCGATGGTCTAGCGAACCTCCAACCGGACGATATTGTCCTTCCGTTCCTAAGCATTCTGCAGCCCACCAGCCCGCTGACCGGGGAACCCGGTTACGCTGAAGGGCAACTGGTCAACTCCATCACTCAGGAAAACTACGGCGATGAGTTGAGCTTCTACATCCTCCACTTCTACAAGAACCGCATCCACTGGATTGGCCCCGACCCCAACGCACAGGTGATGGAGTGTACGGCGCCAGACGGACTGCGCGGTACGTACCGCGACCCCGAGCATGCGGACGGCCATTGCGGCCAGTGTCCCTTCTCACAGTGGACCAAGGACCCCAACGACCCGAGCAAGTCGGTGCAACCGGAATGCACGGAGTTTAAGAACCTCATCATCCTGCCGGTCAATGACGGGAGTATCCAGGATAGCGCCCCTATCGTCTACTCGGCCAAGCGCAGCGCCCTCAAGGCGGCTAGCACGGTCATCTCGGCGGTGGCGGCTTCAAACAAGCCGTCGTACGCCTATCTATGGACGGTGAAGTCGGATAAGCGTCAGCGTGAGCGTCAGCGGTGGTACATTCCCCGCTTCACTCGCGGCCCAGTCATTGACTCTATCGGACTGTTCCACAAACTCAAGGAGATGTCGGACGGTATCTCGCAAGCGCAGAGCCGCATTCGCTTCAACCAAGAGGATGAGCGGCCCGCAGGAGAAGCTAGCCGCGCCGACGAACGGGACGGATTCTAGATAGACGGAGCGGAACCGCTGCGCTTGGTCTCCAGTTGAGCGAGCAACGAGTGGGAGCGCGGCCAAAAGGCCCGGGGGTAGGGGTTTGACCGGGTGATTTGAAAATGGAAAGGGAAATATGATCAAATACATCGGAGTGGCAACGGCGGGAATTATCGCTTTCATAGCGGCAGTAGTCGTAGTTGCGGCAGTGTCTCTCGGGTTTGCGTGGTTGCTGTTTCATGGGCTCGTGTTCGTGTTCGGCGCGCATTACACGCTCAACATCTGGCAGACATGGGTCGCTTTGCTGATTCTCGGGTTCCTCAGCCGCATCGTATTCGGAGGTATCGGTGGACGTCAGACCGCTGGACAATCCAAGTAGACGGCCTAACGTCCGTGCGCTTATCGCGCTAACCGAGACAAACAGCTGGGCGAAGGACGTGCTGCGCTTCCAGAAGGAGCGTATGCTCAAGGAAATTCCAAAAGGCCCCTATGTACCAGATGCCGCCGAGAGAGGCGACATGATTGGGCGGCTACATGAAGAGGCTCGTGAGGCGCAGAAAGCGCTCGTCAACGGGCATCTAGCGCCAACGTTAGATGCGTTAGGCGACCTTATCTACACAGCAATTGGTATCGCATGGCTCCACGGCGTGGACATCTCCCCCTTCATGGAGGAAATACACATGGCGAACATGGAGAAGGCGCCAGCAGACGGCAAAGGCTTTGGCCGGATGACTGCAGACGGCAAATCGACAAAAGCTAACTGGGAACCACCACGCATAGAGGAGTTACTACGTGCGTAAACTACTTTCGTTACTCGGACTGGCGCTGTTGTGCGCCTGCTCGTCCGGTTCAGTGAACCCCTCGGCGCAGGCCTTTGCCCGCACCGGCACCTCGGACAAGGTTCAGATTGACCTTGTTGACGCCTACCACACCGGCACGCAGTTTCTGCAACACGCACGCTGCGGTAAGCCGTTCCCGTTCTCGGACAGCCAGGGGCATGTTGACTGGACGATTCCAGGCGGTCAAGAGCTTGACCTGCTTCAGACCGGACCCTCGTGCTTCGCACCCGGGCAGTTTGATATCCTTGCGGGGCCTGAGCTTCAGAGATATGACTGCGACTTCACCGTAACCCAGCAACCGCTTGGGGGGTATGACTTCGAGTTGGCCTGGGAGGGCGTAGTTGCTAATTGCAGCGTTCAGCGTATCTCGGCTACAGAGGCTAAGTTCATTTTGAACGAAACCCGTTAAGCTACTTGAACTTTCAGCCCGACTACGCTATACTTAGAATATGTACGTAAGGAACGTGATAGCTGGGCGTCTACCCAAAGGCCAAGTTGAGGTAGCCGGTGACTGCAAGGACTGTGGCAAGCGATTTGCGCGCTATTCCCCGATGGGTAATAGTGCGCCCGTCTACTGTAAGGCGTGTGAGTTGAAATGAGCGTCAAATACATTGCGGTTCTATCGCAATACCTCAAGGTGGGTACGGTTTTACGCAAACCCCCGCCGCCACCTCCATGGAAATTCACTCCTGACGAGCGTCCCGATGACCTGCGGTAAGATTGAGGGCGGACACGCCTGTATCCTCGAACCTGAGCATGAAGGCGAATGCGTTATTAGGTTGAGTCGGCAAGAGCAACGGGCTGCAGAACGCAGGCCGTCACTCAGTACCACCCCCCCAGGCGAAGCCGTCTATGAGCACCTATCCTTAAAAGGATGGCGCGTACGCATCGGTCATATGCTCTGGTACGGCGTGAAGGGTGAAGTGCTCTACTGGCCGTCCCGCGAGCAAGCCGTGGAAGCCGTGAGACAGCTCAAAGAATATGTCTTGAACCTTCGCAAGGGCCTAGAGCGCGAAGCGACCAAGTGTACGAAGCATCCCAAGTACGCCGGCAAGCGCAAGACCAAGTGCGAGGATTGCATGAAGTATTACGAGGCTGTGCATGACTGACCCCTACACCTCCGAGGACCTTGCTGCACTCCCGAAGATTGCGGCGCACCTAGAGTCGCTGCGAAAGTGGATGCGCGAATCCTGCACCTGTCCGCCAACGATGGCCGAAACGCACGACTGCAAGTGGCACCTAACGGCGCTAACGTTAGACGACGACCGCACCGCGCTTCTCAAGGCACACGCTGAGATAGTGAGGTTGCAGGGGGAGGTTCGCGACTATCACGCGGTTCGCGTGGGCGGATGCAACCACGGACCCGGGTTAGGCGCGGCGTTTCACGGCTGCGAGGAAGGCTTGGAAGGCAAATAATGGCTGATCTACACGTTCTGCTTGTATTCCTAGGGTTTGCCATTGGACTTCCCCTTGGAATCGGCTGTGAAAAGTTAAGGAACTATATCAATAATGGATGCTGATTTAGTGTTGTCGGATTCAGAGTTAGCCGACCTTGAAGTAATCGCTGGCGGTCAAGGACAGTGGAACTATGATAGTGATGACGTAGCCCGACTAATCGCCACCGTAAAAGAGTTGCGGCAGCGTGAGAGGGACCTGCGAGAGTTGTGCGAGGACCGTTCTTTGAATGAGAACGAGTACGGCGTGGAGTTGAATATCGTCGCCCGGTTCCGCGCCATACTCGATAAGGCCCCAACAGAAACGAAGGCTATGGAGGGAGAGAGTTGAGTGTGAAGCCGCCGCCGCAAGATGAAGATGGTGCGATGGACCCGCTAGTGCAGATTGGTTACGTCGTTCGACCAGAGTGCCCGATTTGCGGTGGCGACCACGGTTTCTCTCTACCCTCCACCTCAAGCGAAAGTGAGAAGCAATGAGTAAAGCAGACACACCGTTGACGGAACGAGTGATTGACGCGATAGAAAGCCTGGAGTGCGCTTCGGTGCGTCTACGAGAAGGCGTCGAAGGGAAGGGGCAATACCTCGGCAGCGCAGACGCGTGCGACCGCGCCGTATCCGTTCTTCGTAGCCTCCAATCAACGCTCGATAGACTCTCTGAGCCTGGGGAGGGGTGTCGTGGGTGCGGCGGCATCATCGGACCGTATTGCGTAGAGTGTGGTGAAGCCGCCGCACAGCAACAAGCGGGTAGCCCCAAGAAGAAAAGTGAGGAATAGAAACATGAGTGAGGGGCTGCACGACATTGTGAGTTGCAAGCGTCTACTGGTTTCCGTTGGCTGGGCCAAGGGCGAATACGGTTTCGAGGTGGGCGTCCGTATTTGGCACCATCCTCTCGCTGGCATCATGTTTCGCTTCGGAATCTCGCCCGGCCCCGTTCTTCTGATTGGAATAGCTGTATGAGCAACAAGGGTGGACGTATGAGCGACTACGCTTATGCCTGGAAGAACGGACCGCGATGGGCGTGGGAGTTTCTATACTACCGCAAGGGGCGTTCGATAAGCCTCGGCGCGTCCTTCATCGGATTCTTGCGAACGCTTTGGCTTACTCTCGCCTGCGGTCATATCTCAGAAACCTGCCAGGAGTGCGGCAAACCGTACCTGCTTTGGTGGGCCGACAACGAACTTTATGACAAGGTGACGGGACTAGAGAAGCGCGGCGGCCCTTATTCTCCTGGACTCTTTTGCCTCGACTGTTTCGACCGCAAGGCTGTCCGAAAAGGGATGCTACTTCGCTGGAAACCGGAGGCTTGCAAATAATGGCTGCTGATTTAGTGGGACTTCTGGAGGCTGTTGCGGAGCGTATAGACTTTATCGCGCCCGGGATGGCGGGTTGGGACGACATGACGGAAGGTAAGATATGCCGTAAAGCCGCCCGCGAGATTGCAGAGTTGCGGGATACGTTGAAACAGCGCGACGAAAACTTCGATGCTCACTACAACAATCTGGCCGACAAGTACGAAGAAGCCGAGGGTGCCGTAGCAGAGTTGCGTAAATCTAACTTTAGCCTCTTGGCCGCAAACGTACAATTGGGCGTAAGGATAGACGCAGCCGAGAAAACCATCGTAGAGTTGCGGCAGCGTGAGAGGGCGCTGCTTTGTGCCTGTTGCGGCGGCCCGTTGCCCGCAGTATTCGCGCCCGTAACCTGCGAGGGTTGCCCGAGCGATATTGTTTGGGATAGCGAGAACCGCAGCGAACACCCCGACTACGACCACGACTTTCAACCGGAGTGGGCAAGGGCCGGAGCCATACTCGATAAGGCTCCATTAGAACAAGCAGCAGCCCATCTTACCGCTTGCGCTGGTTTGGCATGATTGGTTGGGCATCCGGTGTCGGTGTAATCGCATTTTCAATGCTTCTTATTGTGGATTCGGTTATTAACGCTTGCAAACGGAAGGAACCATGAGCAAAAGCACCGCCCCCTACACCTCCGAGGATGCCGCAGAGTGCAAGCGGATTGAAGCGGCGTTAGATGCTCAACAGAAAGCCTGCTGTCTACATATTCCGTGTGACGAGCATAAGGTTTTTGTTGAGGCCAAATCGGCCCTCGAAAAGGCGGGGCGAGCGATAACGCGGCTTGAGTCCGAGGCAATGTGTGAATACTGCCAGCGCGGCGAACACTCCCACGACCTCGACGGCGAATGTGGAACGCGAACCGACCAATATTGCAAGTGCGCTTGGAGGGCAAATAATGGCTGACAGCGTTTTAATAACCCAACTACGCGGTCTCTGTCCGGCAGTAATGTTGCCGAAGTGCAAGCCGGGCGAAGGCGTTTGTATCCCTTGTCGTGCCGCAGACCGCTTAGAGTGGCTTCAAGCAGAACAGAGTGAGTTGTGTCACAGAATAATGAGCATAAGCTCGACTGCCTCGCGGGAATACTTACTCGCTAAAAATATCATCGCTATACTCAAAGCCGCTTGGAGGGCAAATAATGCATGAAATGACGCTTCGTTATATTGCGGGATTCTCGCTATTGGTAGCGGTTCTGTTGGCGCTATTTTGCCCCGTAATAGCCGAGGCACTATGGATTTTGAAGAAACGTTTGGACGCTCATAGCCTACAAAAAAGCGCAAGGTATTCTCCACCCAAAGACGACCCACGCTTGGAGGGCAAATAATGGCTGCTGATGAGTTTTGTAATCCGAAGAAGTTTTTATGGTGGACGTACTCGGCCCACGACTGGCAAGATTTTCAAGGCATGAACTGGGATTTGCCCGGCTATTCCCGCTGTAGACTATGCGGAAAGGAGAGCCGATAAATGGCTGCTGATTTAGTGGAACGGCTTTCGCCGGAACGCATGGCGCTGCTAACACGCGACCTCGAAGCGGTTGAAAGTGCTGGCATACTGCGTTGGAAGGCCGACCTGGAATGGTGCGAAGTCAAGGCGCTTCTCAGCGAGATTGCAGAGTTGCGGCAGCGTGAGAGGGGCCTGCGAGCGGTTCCGAAAGCGAGCCCGCGAAAAGCAATCTCGGCGGACTACGCGACTGGCTACAATCATGCACTCGAAACGGTCCTCGCCATACTCGATAAGGCCCCAACAGAAACGAAGGACAGTAAATGATAATTTTAGAAGGACCGGACTGTTCCGGCAAGACTACACTCGCACAGTTTCTGTGTGGGAAACTGAGCGCTCATTTCGAGCACATTGGTCTGCCCCCGCCTGGAGTAAGGCACTGGGACATCGTACGGGACAAGCTGTTAACTTGCCCCCTTAACACCGTCTACGACAGGATGATTGTCGGCAGCTACGTCTTTAAGCAGTTCAAGGCTGACAAGCACAACTTCAACGGCGTAACGGGGTCTGAGTTGACCTCTTGGCAAGAGCTGATGGAGGCGCTCTACCCGAAGGCGCTCATCATCGACTGTTTCGCACCGTATACGACGTTGCTCAGACGTTTCAAAGACAGGGGTGACGACTACGTCACAGAGAATGAGTTAGGTCTGAGTGCCCGGCACTATGACGATGTCTGGCTGCATTGGGCCGAGTTCAATAGCAACATCCTAATCTTCAATAGCGAAACGATGACCCTCGAAAGTTTCTACCGGGAGAACCTGAGCGCGATAGAGCTAGCTCTGTCGTCCACCGCAACGCCCAACGCAGCAATGCGGAACGTAATCAAAAATCACATGGGAGATATTAGTTGAACGTCAGAATAGACGCCGCCGACGCCGCAGAAGCGTACCAACAGCTGTTAGCTTCGCTGCTGCAAACAAACGTAGCTAGCGTGCCCGGTATCGCAGTTGAGCAGATTAACACTACCGTGTCTATCTGGCACCCGGAGCGCTTGCTGATAGGCTCCACGGCGCGCAAGTTCAACTACCGTTCGCAAATCAGCGAGGGGTTGTGGAACATGACGAATACGGATGCGATTGACTTTCTCTGTCGCTACAACTCAACCATTCCGAGGTTCGTGGAAGACCAAGAACCGGCCCAAAGACACCGCGCTACGTGGGCGTACGGTCCCTACATCCACAATCAGTTCCATCGCGTAGTTGATGAGTTGATTCAGGACCCCGACTCACGTCGTGCTCGCATCAGCATCCAGTATAGCGGAGAGAGGGGCACACCACCGTGTCTCAGCTACCTCCAATGGTTCGTACGTGGAGGCAAGCTCATCCAGGTAACGCATATGCGTAGCAACGACGCATGGCGTGGCTTCCCTCTGGACATCGTCCAGTTTGGGCTGATGGGTCACATCGTTGCTGCGGCACTGGGTGTACCGTTCTCGCTGCTCATCCACCAGGCCGACAGTATGCACATCTACATTCCTGACCTCGCACACGTGATGGAATTCATTGAGGGTCGACACACGCCTTACACGCTGCCCTACGTAGGGCCACATGCGCTGGGCACCGCTATTCGAGGCGACGTGCTAGCGTTCGTGGAGAAATACGGGCACCGCGACCAAACTTGTCTCAAGGTGTGGAACCCCGAAGAAGGCGCTCACACGAGTCAAAAGTTGGATTACAGCCGGGTCCCGGGGCTGGAAAGTTACGCAGCCCTACTTACGGGCGACTACCTTAGCCCGAATTTTGAGGCCCCCTATGCTAATTTGAAGATGGGCGACTACGGCATTGGCTGGTAGAGTTATAACGGACGCTGATGGCGTCCGTGAGCTGTTGCGCGCTATCTATGACTCGTACGAGTGCGCTATCGACACCGAAACCACGGGCCTGTACTGGGCGCTGGGCCAAAAGGCGTTCCTTGCAACCTTTGCGCCTAATGAGACGGACGCCTATCTCTGCGCGGACCCGAAACTGGTCTACGAAATCATGGACCACATCGCTGAGAGCGGTCTATTCTCCATGGTGTTCCACAACGCGGTGTTCGACCTGCACATGATTCGAGCCTGGAACGGCTGGATGCCGAAGAAGGGCTACGGTAGCCTCAAGCTTGAGGACACCATGCACGCTTTCAGGATTCAGTACCCCGGCAGTTCAGCGAAGCTCAAAATAGCCTCGCAACGCTTTTGCCCGGACATGGACGTAATCGGCCCGGAGAAAGCAGTTAAGGAGTGGATACGTGATAACAGCTATTTTGAAACGGTTGCAGGCAAGCGCACCCTGGTCACGCCAGGCTATGACGCCGTTCCGATGGAGCTTATGGCGCCCTACGCAATGCAAGACGTCATCCTCACCATCCGGGACCATCATGGGCTGGCTAGGGAGCGTGCCCTCTGGCAGCGGCCCGCTTATCTCGCACCTGAAGTACCGCCCCCCGACGAAGCTTATCGGGCTGAAATCAAACTCATCGGAAAAGTCATTGTGGACCTTGAGCGAAAGGGTATGCATGTTAGAAAGGCAGCGCTTCGTTCTGGGCTTATAGAGTCAGCCGAGCATATCGCTGAGTTGATGACGGCCTGGTCCAAGGCTGACTTCAAGATACTCGACAAGGACGGTGAGGAGCAAGCTTGCTCCCCGACCTCTCCCGTTCAACTCAAAAAGCTATTCTACGACGTGGCCCACGAGCCGCTCAAGCATAGAACCAAGCCGTCCAAGACCTGGAAAGATGGCGGCCCCTCAACGGGTGAGTCTGCGCTTGTTGACGCGGTCACTCCGATAGGCAAGAGGATGAGCAGTATTCTGCTGCCCCTCCGCTCCTGGAAAAAGTACAGTGAGCGCCTAACTGAGATTGACTCGTTCCTAGCTTCAGATGGCGGAGTGCACACTAGCCTCAAGTCCGACAAGGCGAAGACAGGCCGGTTCAGCTCAACGGAGCCAGCGCTCCAGAACCTCACGCGACCGGGCCTATTGAAGGACGGCACGCTTGACCCGCTGAAGCGCTACTCACACGCTCGTGCGGTGTTCGGCCCCCCTCCAGGATTCGAGTGGCTCATCTGGGACCTTAGCCAGATTGAGTTGCGCTTGGCTGCGCACTTTATGCGCGACCAGGAGATGATTCAAGCTTTCATTGAAGGCGTTGACTTCCACAGCCTCACCGCGTCTCGCATGTACGGTGTACCTCTCGCAGCCGTCACCAAGACGATGCGCGCTATCGCCAAAATCTTGAACTTCAGCATTCTCTACGGCGCAGGCGTCAGGAAGATTACCGAAACCCTGAGGTACGGAGCCGCAGGTACGGAGCCTCTGGCTCTAGAGGACGTGCTCCACGCTCTAGTGCTGCTGCTCCCCGACACCTTCAAGATTGAAGACGATGAGCGCCTCCACTACGCCGAGATACTGCGCGAGTGGGTGTGGGAGGACGGCAAAGACGCAGACACCGCCTACGTGAACGGCAAGAAGATGGTGTTGACCGGCCAGTACGAATGGAGGGACCTGAACGATGAGGAATTGTTTACTCTCCTGGGCAAGACGCTGTACGACGCGTACCATAAGGAGAATCCAAAGGTCAGCGAGTTCACTACGAAGGCTAGTGACCGCGCCAAGAAATATGGTGGAATCTACACCGCATTCGGACTGTTCATCCCCATTCCTAAGCCGACTTGGAGCGCGGAACACAAGCGATTCCTGACCTACTTCCACAAGGCAGGCAACGCTGTTGTTCAGGGCTCAGCTGCTGGGTTGATGAAGGGCCTGATGGTCCGGGACGTGGAAGTGTGCGAGGAGTACGCTCTGGAGCGGAACCTCCAAATGTGGCGCGATATTGCTCTCATCTTGAGCATCCACGACGAATCCATCCACGAGGTCCCGGTGGGCCACGCGCTGCCGTTAGCGCGCAAGATGGACCGGGTATTGAGTCACTGGCCACAGTTCAACGTGCCCATCGTACTCGAATACGCGTTTGTCCCAGAAGGCGGCAACTGGGCTGAAAAGCAGAAACTGGAGATAGCATGATTCTTGAGTGCAACACAACGAGCTACGGAGGGGCGAAACGTAAGGACCGCTATTTCGTAGTGATTAATGACGGCTCAAAACTCTACAGTTTGCGAAAGTCTGCCTACGACAACAAACCCATCGACCGCAAAGAAGCAATCAAGCGTTATCACGACCAGATTCACAACGAGAACATGGTCCTGGTTGAGCTGAACGTGGTTGCTGAGCTTACCCGACCTAAAAAACCCGATTTGGAGTTGATTATACATGGCTAGATTACAAGACGACATCGAAGGTGTGCTTCAGAATGTGGAGTTCACCTATCGCAAGCTTCGCCAGGACCAAAGCGAAGCGGACCACGACACCCTTGCTCAACCCTTCGAGGAGGTAGTTGAGGACGCGGGTGAAGTGCTCATCCGTGCAGGACAGGTCCTGAAAGACTTAGCGAGTGCTAGTAAGTCACGTAGCTGAGTACCGCTTCTACGACCTAGACCGCGAAGCAGCGGTCGCAGTCGATAGGGTGCTGACCAAAGCGCTGCTGGAGCACGGACTCGTGTTCAAGGGCGACTACGACTCAGCCTTCAGGCCCGTGGCGAACGTTATCAAGTGGGACCCCGTCATCCCCGAGGAGGGCGAGAAGCCGACTAAGAGCCAGCGCAGCTACGCTCTTAGTTTGTGGAAGGACCTTCGAGAGGAAGCAACCAGGGGTCGTGATGAGAACGTCGTTGCTAGGGTCCAAGTACTCTTGCATGACGTGCAAACAACCATGAAGGACCCCGAAGCAACCAAGCGCGAAGCATCCAATTGCATTGAGGCGCTGAGCGAAGCGCTCGCTGACCTACGATTCTTGAGAACAGGAGCTACTTATGTTGCCCGTTAAATTCTACGTTGGCGCCACGCTCTCCAAGAAAGCGCTGGCAGACGCCGTAGCTGACCGCCTCATTGCTGAGGGCTGGGAGCAAACCTTCCGTTGGGACACGGTTGAAAAAGCCGAGTACCCTGCGCAGGCCGAGAAGGAGCTGAAAGGCGTAGCTCAAGCTAACGTCTTTATTGGGCTGTTACCCGGTCGACTGGGCCTGGCTACCGAATTAGGTATCGCGCTGTGTAACCGCGATTGGCTTGAGTACGAGTACGGCCCTACAACGCAAGTCATCCTCTGGGCACCCGAGGCCAAGTGGTACACGGAGGCTGAGGACGGTCTACACCCGAGCGTGTTCTACGCTCACCCTAGCGTAGTGCGACTCATTGGCGAGGACCCGGTTGAGACCGTTGCCAGCTACCTGTTCAACAAGGGCCGCGCTCACGTCACGTTTGAGTACAACTAATGGGCCCCGTACACAATGGCACGTTCTACGACCGCTATTCGCTTGAGACGCTCCAACATTGGGCTGAGACGGAATTCTTCTACGAAGGCCGCATCCACCCGTCTGTAGCGCTAAAGGTGACGAGGCTGCATCCGCCGTTCTCGTGCGGTGCGCAAATTACCTGGATTTGGACGCACCCCAGCAACAAGGTGCGACACGAGGGGCGTCACAGTATAGCGTGCGAGGATGAGTGGGCTTTCTATACCATCTTCAAGCAAACAGCGCGCATCATGGCGGATGAATGTCGGCGTTACCTGGCGCAAGCCTCGCGTGACTTCTACGACCCGTTTAGCGGTTTCGACCTATGAGACGGCGAATAATGGGGGATGATAACTAGCGTGCCGTTTATCGCAACGGCTTACAGCCCATGTGACAGCGGCAATCGTACGGCGACAGGGACCCGGGTTCATACCGGAGAAATAGCTACAGACCCCCACGTGATTCCATTGGGTTCTTGGGTGAGAATCAATGGGCGCGAGTACCACGCCGAGGACACGGGCGGTGCCATTCGTGGCCATCACATCGATATCTGGATGCCCAGTTGCCGAGATGCCATTCGGTGGGGCGTCCAAAAAGTTTACGTTGCATTCACAAATCATAGAAAGCAAACACACTGTTGTTCGAGCAATACCGCTACCGCCCCGAGCCATTTCAGGATGCTCTTTCCCGCTTCATTGACGTCCGCACGTATAGCCGCTACCTACCTGAACAAAACCGCAGAGAAACCTGGTTTGAGACCGTACGGCGGTATTGCGAATACCTTTTCAGCGTGGCTGGGGACGCTCTTGACGACGCTACGAAACACCGAATATTCCTTGCTGTCTATGACCTGAAAGTCCTAGGCTCCATGCGCCTGCTCTGGTCAGCGGGCGAGGCGGCACGCCAAAACAACGTCACCGCATACAACTGCAGTTTTTCCGCCGTGAATGACCCCGTCGTCTTTGATGAGGCGCTGTTCATTCTCATGTGCGGCACAGGGTTTGGAGGCTCTGTTGAATATGAGTACATCGAACAACTCCCCCGAATCCTCAAACCTAAACAAAGTATCCCAGATACGCACATTGTTGATGACTCTAGAGAAGGATGGGCGCTTGCTCTTCGGCAAGGTATCGATAGGTGGTATCATGGGCACGACATCACTTATGATTTCAGCGGACTTAGGCCAGCTGGTGCAAGGCTTAGGACCATGGGAGGTCGCTCCAGCGGACCTGAGCCCCTTAAAAGACTTATTGCTTTCACTAGGGATAAGTTTAGGGAACGTGCTGGGCGTCGTCTACAGACGATAGATTGCGCGGACATCCTGATGATGACGGGTGAAAGCGTGGAGATGGGCGGCGTCAGACGGTCAAGCGAGATACTGCTATTCTCGCCTGACGACCCGCTGATGTTGGAGGCTAAACAGGGGGCCTACTACAACCAGTATCCGCATCGCAAGATGGCGAACCTCAGCATGGCGTTCGATGAGCGACCGAGGGACGCCCAGTTGCTCCATCAATGGCTTGCCCTCGCCAAGTCGGGCTCAGGGGAACCAGGCATCTTCATTAAATCTAACGCAAGAACGACAGCACCCCGGCGCAACCGATGGGGCGTGTTCGGCACCAACCCGTGCGGTGAGATTGTACTGCGAGGCGACCACCCACTTGGCGGCGGTCAGTTCTGCAACCTGAGTGAAGCTATCGCTAGACCGGATGACGACTACGACACTTTGCGAGACAAAGTTGAAATCGCAGCTATCTTGGGCACCGTGCAAAGCACGTTGACCGATTTCCCCTACCTCCGACCCGGCTGGAAGGCCAATTGCGAGGAGGAGCGGTTGCTAGGTTCGTCTATCACGGGCATCGCTGACTGTCCGCAGCTGTTCGATGCTGAGTTGCTGGGTAAATTACGTGACCACGCTATAGCCGTGAACGTTGATTACGCACAACGGATGGGAGTGAACCCATCAACCGCAATTACGTGCGTAAAACCCAGTGGCACTGCGTCGCAGCTTGTGGGGAGTTCCAGTGGGCTCCACGCTCGGTGGTCGAAATACTACATTCGGCGCATCCGCATAAGCGTCACAGACCCGTTGCTAGCGTTTCTGCGCACTCTCGGTGTCCCCTGCGAACCTGAAGTAGGTCAGGACCCAACCACGGCTACTACCTGGGTGCTATCGTTCCCAGTCAAGTCGCCTGATGGAGCCGTCACTCGCGACAAGGTCAGCGTGACTGAGCAACTGGAGCGCTGGTTGACGTTCAAGAAGCACTGGTGCGAGCATAACCCCAGTTGTACGATTTACGTCAAGGACCACGAATGGATTAAGACGCTCGCTTGGATTGAGTCACATTGGAACGAGGTCGGGGGCCTGAGCTTCCTTCCGTCTAATGACCACGTCTATCGCCTAGCTCCTTACGAGGAGATAACCGAGGAGCGTTACCTTGAACTGATGACGACGTTCCCCAAGGATATTGACTACTCGCTACTGTCCGCGTTTGAGAATGACGACAACACAAGTGGCGGTGGAAGTGGTTGCGAAGGAGTCACCTGTGAAATTGCATCTGTCTGATAAGTGGTTTCAGCGATGAACCAAGAACACTGGGAAGGCTTTTGGAGGTACGTCTATGAGCGGCAAGCGATTTGGCACAAAAGGTTCGTCCTCAAGCAAGACCCCCCTTGGACAGAGGACCCGGTACTCCAAGCGTATTCCTTCACTAACGCTTATCGAGAGCTTGACCGCGGCACTATTCATTGTCTGCGTCATGTTATCACCTCGCCTACCCGACCTAATCTTACGTATCCTGAGTTACTATGCCGGATAGTCGCCTACCGCTTCTTTAACCGCACCGAGGTATGGGACGAGTGTACAGGTCCGGTACTGGACAATCCTTTACGTGACTACAACGGTCGCTTAGCCAAGCATACGCTCGAACCTAGAATTAGAACCTACGCAGACAGCGGGCGACCCGCCTTCACGGGTGCGTTTATGGTTGCCTCCTATTCCATGTTCCCGGGGCGCGACAAGATAGACCGCATATGCTACTTTATTGAGTGGGTGTTCGATAACTGTAACTACGCCTACCGTGAGCTGCTCAACTGTCAGAACCCCCGCGAGGCTCACAAGTACATCATGTCGTGGCCAGGTGTGGGCCCGTTCAATGCCTATGAGTTCCTGTCGGACATGTACTACGTTCCAGGCATGCTGCCCTGGACAGAGGACGACTGGGCGAATCCAGGCCCCGGTGCCAAGCGCGGCATCAAGCTCATCTACCCGGAGCGCAAGGACTACGAACAATGCATCTACGACCTGCGTGACGCGCAATACGACAACTTGCCTGAGTGGCATGAAATAGCCCTCAGTCTAGGGTGCGAGGCAGTCACTGCAAGCTACCTAAACAACGCAGGTCGGCAAGAGTACCGAGCTGTGAGCTTAGGACCCAAACCGCTCACCATGCGCAACATCGAGCACAATTTATGCGAGTACAGTAAATACGCTCGCGGTCGTGCGCGAGTGAAATTCAAACCCAGGACTACGCCAGCGTGAAACCTAATAATAGAAAAACACCACGCGTCAACGTGGTAGTAGTTCTATCGTAATCACTAAACTAGTCAGGAGTTCAGTGTACTTTATTCTTCGACATTGTAGGGCGCGGGTCCTGTAATGAGCGCCAAAGCCGAGAAGGTATCCTACCTCGAACGCGCACCCATCGACATCGCTCGTGTCTACGAGCTTATCGCAGGGAAGCCGCTGGAAGGTGAGAACACCGAGCGTGCCGGGCGCTGCCTCAATCCCAGCCACAAGGATAAGAACCCCAGTTGTCATTACAATGTTGAAAAAGGACTTTTCAACTGTAAGGCCTGCTCGGAATCAGGCAATGCCTGGGCGCTGGTCCTCCTCTCAGGAGTTGTAGAGACCAAAGCCGACGTCATGAAGTGGTTGGTTGAGAACCGAGTGCTTCAGGACCGCAGTCCCGCAGCCTCATGGGACCGAGTTGACCACACCTTTGACTACGTTGATGAGGAAGGCGCTCTACTCTATCAAGTAGGCCGCTGGGACAACCCTAAGGAATTCCGCCAACGTATGCCCAGTCCCAAGGGCGGCTGGCTGTGGAACCTCAATGCCTTAGAGCGGCGCGTGCCGTTCATGCTTCCTGAGCTGCTTCGAGCCGTCAACCGCGATGAGACTATCTACGTCGTAGAGGGCGAGAAGGACGTCATGACCCTGTACAAGCAGGGCCTGATGGCTACCACGAACGCGCAAGGGTCCAACTGGGTATGGCCGGTTGAGTGGGGCGAGTATTTCCGCAACGCCAAGCAGGTCATCGTCATTGCCGACAACGATGAGGCGGGCCGCAAGTGCGCCTCGCACCGCGCTGGCATCATCGCTCGCACCGCGCAAGATGTGCGCCTCATCCAACAACTCCCCGGAGTTACAGATAAAGGTGACGTCAGCGACTGGCTCGTAGAACCAGGCAACACCGTTGACGTCTTAGAGGCGATTGCCGCTAAGGCACCGAAGGTAGAGCCGTACATTCCGCCGTACCCCATGGAAGCCGTACTGCCGCTTGTAAGCAACCTCACCGACACCGGCAACGGCAGATGGCTGGTTGCCTGCAAAGGCGACGAGTACCGCCACATTATTGACTACAAGCAATGGTACTGGTACAACGGCAAGGTGTGGTACGCGCCCGTCAACACAACCAGGCTAACTGAGCAAGTAATAGACCTCATGCGCCAAGCAGCCGAGGACTACGATGGCCCGGACGGCAGCAACTTTGCGGAGCATGTCGACAAGGCTTACAGTATGAACATGCGCCGCAACATGCTTGAGTCCGCCCAGGGACCTCTGGGCGAGTACTCGCGTGAGTTCGATAAGCACCCGCACCTGTTGAACTGCAATAACGGCACCCTCAACCTTCACACAGGTGAGCTTCAGCCGCACGATTGCGTGGACTACCTCACTCTCCTGACGCCAATAGACTACGACCCGAGCGCAAAATGTCCTACATTTTGTGCCTGGCTAATGGAAGCCTGTGGCCAGTCTGAGGGGCTGTTCAACTACATGCAACAAGTGATGGGCTCCTGTCTTGAGGGCCGGGTCGGTGTGCGTCGCTTCTACTTCATCGTAGGACCGAAGGGCACGGGCAAGAGCACGTTCATACGAACGCTAGAGGCTATGTTGGGCCCCTATCAGTGCTCCACGGACTTCAAGGCGCTGTCCGAGCAACGCTTCACCGATAGCGGCAACGGACCCAGCCCAGCGTTTGCCCGGTTGAAGGGGAAACGTCTGGTCACTGCTTCAGAGGCGAGCGAGGCCCACAAGCTGGACACCGCCAAAATCAAGCAACTAATCGGTGGCGACTCTATTACAGCGCGCAACTTGAACCAGAATATGGATGAGTTCAAGTTTGAGGCGACCCTCATCATGAGCGGTAACGAGATGCCTCGCATCATCGGTGATGAGTCTGTCTGGGATAAGCTCAAGCCTGTCCCCTTCATGCACGCTATCGACGGTGAGGACCCCGACTACGAGGCGAAGAACATTCACCCCGAGCTAGCGGGCATCCTCAACTTTGCGCTGGACGGTCTCAAGCGACTGCGTGAGAACGGCTATCGGCTGCAAGACACCCCTGAAATCACGCACGCTCGTGAGGAAGAAATGACTGAGCAGGACCCGTTCTACGATTGGGCGGTTGAGAGCCTGGACTTCAGCGACACGAAGGCTGAGATGGACTGCGGCGTCGTCTATGATGCCTACGTCGCTTGGAGCACAAAGAAGAAGCAGTACCTGCATAAACGCAACCGGCTCACCCGTTGGCTGAACACGAAGCACGGTGTGAAAACGCGACACTCCAACGCAAATACGTTCTACATCGGCGTCAAGCTTCGCTATGTACCACAAAATGAGGCTGAAGACCCGACCCCGTTCTAGCCCCACAGGAAAACCCTAGCGATTTGCTAGGGTTCCCACTGCTAGAATCTGTCGGAGCCTAACGCCCCATTATCGGACCCATCATTGAACACAGCCCGTAGTCGGGCAGTCCGGGTCGTCCAGGGATTGGGTAGCGTGGGAGGTGTACTTCTGCGCAGCGTCTACAAGCTGACACACCCCTAATCCCACTATACCCCCTAGCATGAAATAGGCGAGTAGGCAACTCCATAGCCAACGATTGCTCACGCCCATATCTCCACGACGGGGGTAGTGGTGATGCGTCTGAAATCAATGCTCTCTCCGTCCTCCGATGTCTCATAGGGCGGGCACCACAACTCGACAGACTCGCCCACGTTGATGCCGGTACGTATGAAGCAATACGGTCCTGACGAGGAGCGCAGGTTGCAGCCGTCTAAGCCGTTCTGACGCTCCCAGGTCTTGTTGACGAGGTCCAGGGCGTAGACCGCCCCAGACCTAGTTCTGAACTTGATCATTAGTAGCGGGTCACCTTGGCGGACGTAACCGTGGCTACAAGCTTAAGCGCTTGGCCGGCAAGACGGGTGTAACGTACACGACTAGGGTCAATTTGGAGAATCAGCACGTCGCACGACTTGCCTGCAACGCTCTCTGCCAGCTGAATAGCGTGGTCAAGCGACTCACACTCCATCGTAGTGGAGGAGGTAACGTGGCCGCCCGTACTACGGACAAACTCTGACGGCTCCTTGTGGTGATTGTAGACGAACACGTACAGCTGCTTGTCCGTGGGCGTGGGCGTGGGCGTGAACACCTTATTCTCGATTGTGCCGATTAGCTTGCCCTCCTCGTACACCCAGCGCTTGGGGAAGCGGGTAGCCAGCGCGGCCTCGTAGAACGCGATGACCTCTTTGAGGGTGTCCGCCTGGTGGCACCCGTTCTCCCAGATAGGCTCTTTACCGCAGTAGACTTTAATCATGTTAGAAACGCTCCGTGGTGGTGCTGGGTTCATACTTGATGATGGCGATTAGCTCCAGGCAGTTGGACGTGACCTTGGTGAGCTCAGTCTTGTTAGCTCTGAGCACGTGGACATCGTTCTGGACGATGCGAGCCAGTGCATGGCCCGATTTGATGGCGTCCTCATCGTCACGCTTGATAACGAGCGACGTGGACGTGAGCTTGCCTGAGATAGTGCTCTTGGAGCCGCCCGGATAGACGAACACGTACGGCAGCTCTGGCTCGACGGGGACGGGTTTCCAGACACCGTAATCCACAATGCCAATGAACTCGTCATCCTGGTGGACGTAGCGGATGTAATCGCGACCCTTAACCTGGTAGAAGTCAAGCAGCTCACGCAGGCTTGAATAGCAGTTAACTTTGAAGCCGTTCTTCTCGTGACGTGCGGTGAAAACCATGTTGATTTATCTCCTTGTAATCTTGTTGAGTGGTTTGTAGATCAAGTACTTGTTGCGGGCCCGGCGAGCTAAGGGCATCGGGTTCCCTTCAGCCAACTTGCCCAGGGCGCGTCCCCATGCAGCCCAGCGGGCTATTCGGTAGAGCCAAGATACCATTCGAGCATCCTCTGTGCGTCGCAGGACTCAACCAGCTCATCCGCCAAACGCTGGTCCATCGTCATCAGGCTCTCCAACAGGAGGCGGGCGTGGGACGAGTGGGGGTAGTCCCGAGTCAACTCGCGGGCTGAGCGCAGGCAAGGCTGGAGGCTGTTCAAACTCCCAATCAGCAATGTGCGCTTCCGTAGCAGTCGGGTAAGAGCGGACTGGAAGAATTGTTTTACGTTGTCCATGTTTCCTGTAGTAGCAATCAATGTGATGTAGACGATACTCATTGTCCCTTACCTTCTCTACCAGGTACCAACAGCCACGGAGTATCGTAGTGTGACAGTCGGTACATATGCGGCTATACCGCGCTCGCTTGGTTATCTGCATACTTGAGCGACTTGAGGATTGAGCGCACAGTTGCTGGGTACCATTTCTGACCCCGGCAGGCTCTAGGGTAGCGCCCATTCAACAGGGCTGCAACAACAGCGTTGCTGTGGCCCGCTTCATGCCAGTCTTTGAGGTCCCGAATGGCTACCTGCTCGCCTTCGTCAGGTACGATAACGTCACCCACTCGCTGGTAGCCGTAGGGGATAGACCCGTACACATTGTTATTCTTGCGCTTGTAAGCTAGGGCATTCGTGGTGCGCTCCACCGTGACCTCGCGCTCCCATTGCGCTACCGTAGCCAGGATGTTGACCACGAGCCGTCCAGAGGCGGACTGCGTGTCCAGCGACTCTGATACGGACACTATCTGATAGCCCTTCTCCAACATCAGACCTAGGTCCCGCACCGACCGAGTAAGACGGTCCAGCTTGAAGACCATAACAGTGTCTCCGGGGTTGAGACGGGCAAGCATCTCGGTCATCCATGGCCGGTCAAGGTTGCGTCCGCTGGCGTCCCGGTCGATGAACGTGCCGGTTATCTTGCGGTCGGTAGCCTCAGCGTAGGCGTTCACCCGGCGTATCTGGTCCTCCACGGACACGGACTTGTCGTGGTCCCGGCTGATGCGAGCGTAGGCGAAGGTGAGGGCCATTAGGCCCCCAACTTCAACGTGCGGCTAGCTTCGCTCTTGATGCGCTTCCCGAGGTTCACGCTCTTGCCGGCTGCTTTACCTGCCTCGTAGCCCGAGTAGCCCGTATAGCTCGCGCCCCTAGAACGATTCGTCTTGAGCTTGGGGAACAACTTGGCCAGCGCCTTAGCCAACTCCTGGCCTTTGACGAGCACCAGCTTCACGCCACCTTCGTACGTCTTGACGTCCTCATCTTGTTGGTCGGACAGGCGACGTGCAACGGTGGTTACGAAAGCAGCGCGGTAGTTGTAGCGCCAGTTGTCGGAGTTGTATCCCACCGAGCCGTCCTCCTTACCTGTCTTGAGGTCGCGCAACATCATGCGACGGCACTCACCCGCCAGGTACTCGTACATGCCCTGGACGATGGCGATGTTGTGGGGTTCGCCCACGACGCTAGCCCGCTTCGACCCCCTCATGATGAGCATCTTGCAAAAGTTGGTACGGGCAACGGCGCTGAGGAGGTCGTAGTGCCAGCGCGACCAGATGGACGCATACTTGGCGCCAATCTCAATGTACGTTTCCACGTATGTCAGCTCATCGCTCTGGGTGACGTCTTCCACGCTGAGGTTGTACTTAAAGAGGAGGCGCTGAAGAGCCGCTGCGGCTGCGGCGCACTCACCTGCGGTGGCGCCCTTCTCAGCAAGATTCTTGAGATTGCTGAGCTTGTTCATGACCTCTTTGTACTGTTCTTTGTTGATAGTGTCGCTCATGGTTCCCTCTCTTTCACCCTAATTATAGACGATATCACGACAGAGTTCAATAGGCGCGCATCAGTTATTTGCGAGCGCTTCCTCTACCGTTTCGAGTGCCCCTGTCCGCATGTTCTACAAGTAGCGATTTATCGCAGCACGCTACGTTACGGGCGCTGGTTCAACGGACTGAGCCTCCTTCCGGGCGGCCAGGCGCTCTGGCCACGTCTTGACGTTGGCTTGGTGCTCGGGGGAACGGCGGTGGGCGACACGGCTGACGCAAGCGACCTTGAGCCGTTCGCAAACGATGCATTCGTAGGTCACAGTATGCCTTGCTCCTTTGCAAAGATGAGTAGTTCCATGATGCTGATGGGCTGGTAGTGCCACACGTCTACGCCAACGTTGACGCAGCCGTCCTTGACCTTCCACAGGTCGTGCACGTGGCCGCACAGCGGCAGGTAGAGCAGCTCACCCTTCTCTATCAGGTCCCGGTAGAGAGGCAGAGTGGGCTGGCGGACGTAGCCCCGGCTATCCAGTTCATTGTTGACGGGGATATGGTTCATCTCCACGAGGACGTTCTTTGTGCCCTCTGCGTTGCGGGTGATGGTCGAGCACACGCGGTCATAGACCTCATGGAAACCCCGGTTGAGCATCTTAGCCACGTTCGGGTCATGGTTGCCCCGTACGAGGACCCGCTTACCGTTTAAGCGCTCTACGCAGCTGCGGGTGTACTCGGCACCCTTCATCGCTACATCGCCCAAGTGGTAGACGGTGTCGCCTGGCTCCACGATGGCGTTCCAGTGGGCAATCAGGGCCTCATCCATCTCCGCAACTGTCTCCCAAGGACGTTTGCAGTAGGGGATGATGTTGGCGTGACCGAAATGGGTGTCGCTGGTGAAGTAAATCATCGGTCTAAGTACCCTTCTCCGTGTGCTTGTTCGAGCATACCCAACTGAAATTCAATGTGGTGCAGAAAACAGGGTGAGTAATCTTCAATCTTCAATCGCCCTACGAGCCACCCCAACGCGTACCAAGCGTCATTACGAGCCTCAGAGCGGAGGTTACGGCGGTAGGTTTCAACGTCTAGCTTAGACGCTGTCGTAGTTGCCGGTTCTGAGGTATTGGCGGACTTTTTGTCGGGTAAGAGTACGTACTGAGCGGTGAGCACCCCCACGCCGTAGGTTACGAGGAGGGCCAAGCCGTCCAATAACCCGATAGATATTGTGTGCCATGTCATGCCCTCTGCGCCTTAACCTTGGCAGCCAGTTCAGCCTCGATGCTCTCGCCAATCAGGCGCACATAACGTGACTTGCTGTACTCCTTGTGCGCGGACTGGATAGGCGAAAGGTGCTGCTTGTTCTTGTAGAGGCGAGCTGAGCGTCCGCCCAGCCCTGCGCCGCTAGATGCTTTCGCCATTACTCGATACCGATGCGGCTCTTGCCGCAGGCGCGATAGACCGCAAGGACACGACCGCTGTACTCGTGCGCCACCTTACCGTACTTCTGGTACGGGCTGGGGCTGTTGCCATTCTTGGCGGACTTGCCTTTCGACTTGATGCGTTTCATGATACGATGTTCGTCCAGTAACGGATATCAGCAAGGTTGATGTGATGCTGGAAGTTAGGGGTCACTATGAAAGTGGAGCCTATCTCATTCGTTATGATGTCCACTACCTCCTGGCCCTTGTACGTGCCACCTATCTCGTAGCGCGACCCGTCAGTCATCTCCAGAGCATCGAAATGCTTCATTTCCATCACCGTTCCTTTCTACGCTAAACTATAGCCGATATCAGCTGAGAGTTCAATAGGCGTCGTCAAAATCGCCTATAAGAAGGAAGCGAAAAATAATTGGCGGACCCTATTGAACTCCGCACCGAAACGCGTTATAGTTAGGGTGTAGTCGAAACGGTCGGTCCAGTTCCACCGAAGCGCGATGCGCGGGAGTGGCGAGAGAAGGCCAAAGTATGACTAAGGGCCTGGGTTAAAGCCCGCACAAAAAACTCATCCGCCGCTGGGAACCGGCTCAACACGCACCCTGCCTGGGACGCAGAAATCACCCCGTTTCGGAGCCTAACGTAAGGCTGTCCGGTGCTGGTGGCACCTAAAAAGGCCCAAACCTAAGGGGGCTGGCGACGGCTGGCCCCCAGCGCGTGAAGGAAGGAACCTATGTGCTGAAGATTATGCTTGAGGTCATCAAGACCCTGAAGCCACTCCACAAACACCTCACCAAGTAAAAACGAAACAGGGCCTTAACAGGCCCTGTTCTCTTGTTGGTGGCGTCTCGTTTAGAGTGGCACGGTCCCACGAGCGACCACTTCAAAGCTTCCCGTGAGCGTCAGCCCACTAAGCCAAGTGAACACTGCGTTGTGCCAGGGATTCGTACCGTCCTCGTTCAGTCCCATGCGAATCGTGGGCGTGGACCCGGTATCAGCGATGACCGCACCGTACTTCTTCATCTGGTTGCAGACCAAGGTGACCTGCGCATCTGCGTTCGCGCACGATACGCTGGACTTGATGCGCACGATGTCGCCCAGCTCCAAGCACTGCGTAGCACCGGAACAGCTGCCTCCACCGTTACCCAGTCCTGGGCTGTAGTTCACACCGTTGGTGCCCGAGAGCAACGCATTGGTGGTGATAATCATCTGCACAGGGTGGTTGATGGAGGTTAGGGTGCTATCGTAGCCGTAGTCCGTCGTGCCGAATCCACCGATGCCGGCCACGGACCAGTTGGTGCGCTTGTTGGCACGCTGATTATGGTACGTGTCGTAGAGGCAGTCGTAGAACCCGTTGTAGGCCACGAGCGTGCTAGGGCTGGTCCAGTTCATGGCCCCACCCTCTTCAACACAACCCGTGTCCGTGTTAAGGTTGACCACATGGCCATCGCCTGAGCAGCCCGTCGTGCAGGTGCCCTCAATCTTGGAAGACCCGCCAATCCAATGGAATTTCCAGTTGGCTCCGCCACCATAGAGGCCAGAGTCAACGGGCGGATTGTGGCCGCCGTTGAGACCCACAACAAACTGGGTTGTGGCGTTGGTGACGATGTTCACTATCTCAAGGCTGGCTGGGTTGCCGCTGCCGAACGTGACCAGACCGCTAACGTGAGACATGATAGCCGCGTTGTTCGTGTCCACGCTGGCGCCGCTGATATCAGCGTTGATGATGGCGTCAGCCGAGCCAGGCGTACCGTACACTTGGAACGTCTTGCCGCCCGTTACATAGAGGTAGCGTGGGTCAGGCGTGGGGCTGGCCGACGGAGTAGGCGTGGGTGCTGAGGCGACGGGAGCAATCAAATCCAGGACCTCAACCTGATGCGCGAAGCTATTGGTCGTAGTCATGGTCATGCTTGCCGTGTACGGGGACAGGCTCGCTAGGTTGCCATCCGTGTAGAGGCGCGTGGTGAAGTGGACATCGTTTGCCGTGGACACAATAGTACCCGGCGACAGCGACAGCACGGTCTGGCTGGAAGAGCCAGTATTCAACATAGCAACCGGAAGGTCGCCCAGGACAGTCGGCGTCACAGCGTTCGTGGTGAACGGGCCTGCGCTACCGGTCAGCGTGGATAAGTTGAGGTTGTGGCCGTCAAAGGGATTGGTCTGGTTGACGTTCTTAACGTCCATCACAAAGGCTACACACGAGCCGTTGCCGATGGAGTCAGTGTAGTTGAAGCTTGTCCCATCTGAGCCGGTGCTGTACTTGTACCCCTCAATGAAGTGAAGGGAATTCGTTGTGTTGTTGTCCTCTGACGTGAAGCCAGCGGGCAGCGCTAGGTTGCCCGTCGTACTAGCCAAGCCGTAGAACAGAAGCAAGTCGCCTGCTGGCGCTTGGACTCCCAGAGCCGTAGTTGCGTTAGTCGTTGCACACGTACTGACACCCGCCACCGTACTAGCCTGATTCAGACCAGGCGTTGGGACAGGGGTAGGCGAAGCCGTTGGCGTGGGACTTGCGGTGGGGGACGGAGTTGGCGTGTTGAAAGCTATAGTAGAGATAGGCGTAAAGTAGCCTAGCCGCAAACGCCCCAGATAGCGCGTCAGCTGAGTTGCCTCAATCTTAGCTGTAGACACGTCGTCAGCCGTGAAGGTGACAGCGTACGTTACAACGTAGTTGGGAGGCGTGCCGGCTACCGTTGTGACAACGTGGACCGGATAGGACAGCGTCAGGCCCGCTAAGTGACTCTGAATCTGAGTAGCGTGAATTTGCGCGGAGGTGGCGTCTGCCGCAGAAAACTGCACCTGATATTGCGCCGTGTAGAGGACGGGGGTGCTGGCCATTGCTTGTGGCGCGAACGATAGTGCAAGCGCTAGCACTAAGGCGCTAATAAAAGGTAGTCTCATCCGAGGGAGGTTCGCGGTTGCTAGGCTGCTCCCCTGCGCGAATCACCCGTCCAGCCTAGCGGCATGCGGAATCCAGAGGCGTGCTTGTGGCCTCCGCCACCGTACATTTTGGCAACCTCGGCTACATCAGCGCCGTCCTGTGACGAGCGTAGACTGAACCTGCGCCATTCATCGTCATCGTAGTACGTTGCTGCAAAATATGCATCCTTTGCCAGCTGGTTGCCGATTTCAGAGCAGAGCGTGATGGGCGCGTTGACGACCGGCACATTGTACCCACCAATGACCATGCTCGTTTTAGCGCATTTGATAATCGCATTGATGTCTTGTTGCTGCTTTCTGAGGATGGCGCTGCCCTCGGCGTACCAGAACCCTTTGCCCTTGAGCTTGAGGTCCTTTGTGAGATACTTATCCATCAGGTTCCAGCGCTCATGCGTGGGCTCGTACGACATGATACAGGCGTTAATCTCACGACTGTCCTGAAGCTTGAAGCGCCACAGGTCCCGGTCCTCAACGTACGCAACCAGGGGTGGGCGGGCCACTCCCGGGTGGTACCAGTCCCAGGCAAGACCAGCACCGCTACGATTCATGTCAAACTGGATTGTGCAGCCAGCGTATCCAACCAAGGGTTCCAACGCTTGTTGAGCCGACTGGTGGTGGTCCAGAACCAGAGTATGCGCAGCCTTGTCGATGATTTGCTTCATCACTTCCAGAGGGAAGCTGAAATCCACTAACACCACCTGTGTTTGGCTGTCTATCAGGTCCAGTGGTGGCTTGTCTCCATGGTTGATGGGGTGATAGGTTACCTGCTCAGGCAACAGGTCCAGTGCCTTCTTGGCTACCCAAGCAGCCGTGAACCCATCAAAGCATGGGCTGTGGTACATTACAACTGTGTTCATTCGTCCTCATCCTCTGTTTTAAGCTCAACCCAGTCCGAGCTACCGCACGCACACTCGTCGTAGGCGTCCGGGTCGAACGTGTCGCCGCAGTCGCGGCACTCTGCTACAACCAATGTACACAGCCGATCAGCCAGCAGGCGAGGCGACACTCTGGATTCTTCAACAGCTCATCGTAGCCCATTTCAGTAGGATTCGGGACATTTCGGAGTTCTCCTGGGTCCCGAACCAAAAACTAAAACAGACCCCGTCAGAGGCCTGTTTCTGGTCAATTTGCCAGTGGTAGTTTTAGGTCTCAACCGGCTCGTAGCCGCCCTCACAGACCGCTATTTGCTTCACTCCGAGCAGTTTGATGTCTAGCACGACCCCATTTGAAAACTTCAGGTAACCGCGCTCTTTGCCACCGTGTCCGCAACACGCAGCTACCACTCCGGGAAGTAGCCCCAAACACGGGTCTGGGGCGCTATTGATAGAGGGGTTTGCGGTCAAGCGAAGGGGCCCAGAGCTAGGGTCTATCTTGCAATCGCAGCCGGGGCAGTAGATGCGCTGCCCATCTGGGCTGTAGTCAGGTCCGAGTCGGGGATGGGCCATTAGTCTGCATCCTCCTGGCCCTTCGGGGGGCTGGTGACGAAGGTTAGGTGCTCGGTTGCCCGGGTGATGGCCACGTAGTTGAGGTTCGTCTCCTGGACGTACTCCCAGTCGCGCTGGTTCTTCCAGGTGAGGGGGAGCAGCTCAGGCTTCAGGATGAACACGCGGGGGTTCTCCAGACCCTTGGCGCGGTGGACGGTGCTGAGGAGGACTGAGGCGCGTCCGTCGCTGAACAGCGACTCAATCTCAGAGCAGAAGCCAGCTACGGTGTCGGTGGCAAAAGCGTGCCAGCAAGCCAGGATACCGGCCACCTTGTCTTGGTGGGCTTGGAGAGCTGACTCGTTGTGCTTGCGGCGAAGGATTTTGGTGGTCTCGGCATCAGCCCACATTCCCAGTGCGTTCTCATCGAACACGCCAGAGTTCATCTTGGCTGCTTTCTTGACGATGCCCGTCAGGTTGGCTGCGATGTCGCGTCCACGCACACGGGCGGGAATCTTGTTGCGAATCATCTTGATGCAAGCGCTGATGAGTGGTGCAGTGGTGCGGCACAGAATCATGTCGCCTTCACCCGCCTGCTCGAACAGCTGGGCGTAGGGGATGTTGTCCACGGTGCCCTCGGGGCAGTTGGGCCGGTCCTGAATGTCCGGCACGATTTGGCGAGCCAGGTCCAACACGGAGGAGGGGCAGCGGTAGCAGATGGACAAGGGCAGCTCCGTGGCGTCCAGCGTGGTCTTGATGTTGTTGAACGACTCACAGTCAGCGCCAGCAAACCCGTAGATGCTCTGGTTGGGGTCGCCCACGAACAGCATCCGACCACCCTTGGAGCTGGCCTTCAGCACGATGCCCAGCTGGGCTGCGCTGAGGTCCTGCGCTTCATCGCAGAGGACGAAGGAATAGGACGAAGCGAGTGAGTAGTTCTCCACAGCCGGTATCCACAGCATGTCCGTGTAGTCGATGGTGCCCTGGGCCGCGAACATGCGACCATTCTGCAGTGCTAGCGGAAGGTTCGCTAGCATCGACGGCTGCACGTCCTCAATGCCGTAGTGCTCGATGACCAGGTTGACTGCCTCTTGGTTGCTCACATCCGTCAGGGTGCAGCGGACGAGGTCAATCAGCTTCACAAAGGTGTTCTGGGCTGCACGGTCCTCAGAGTAGAAGGTCTGAGCAATGTCCCGGTACTTGTGCTCCTGGACGTTCACACGCTTGGGGCGGATTGCCTTGGCGATGGCGCCGTAGCCGAGGCCATGGACCGTCTTGACGGTGGCCTTCGTGCCGACCTTGCGCTGAAGCTCATCAGCGATGTGCTTGTTGAACGCTACGAGGATGACATCACCGAAGATGAACTGGAGCAGCCAAATGAGGGTGCTGGTCTTGCCGCTACCTGCTTTGGCGTTGAGGACTGCGTGACCGCGGCCATTCTTGACCCACGCTGCGACTGCTTCCTGGAGCTGACTCGGTACAAACATTTTCATTCCTTCCGTGTGGTGGGGTCGCTCTTTATCGGCTGACCCTCTGGGTCAATTATAAGCGCAAATCTGAGGAAAACAATAGCTGCGTGAAAGAATCTTGCGCTTCATTTAAGTGCGCATACGCTCGCGCATTCCTTATTTGCATCTCCCCCATCACGTGGTGCTACGACAGATTTCCACACGTACGTTCTGTGCGGTGGAATTTGGTTCACCAAGCGCTGTGGCCCGTGTGGGAATGTAGGGGGGTTGTTTTCCGTCACCGCATCGGCTATGATTGTCGGTAACTCTCACGCTTGAAAGGAGTTGGATTCTGATGGTTGCTAAGATGTTACTGGTCGCCTGGTGCGTCGTTGTTGGGTTGGCTATCTACACGGTGGACGTACGAGTGATGGCGCGCATTCATGCGCAAG
>Ga0265334_10000214_pt1 | contig 33173 bp, 35 predicted proteins | sample 42023metaG_FD_192442 | JGI IMG/M metagenome (GOLD analysis project Ga0265334, IMG submission 192442) | Rhizosphere microbial communities from Carex aquatilis grown in University of Washington, Seatle, WA, United States - 4-20-23 metaG | ecosystem: Host-associated > Plants > Roots > Rhizosphere... | reverse complement strand
TTTGGTTGACGACGCAGGTGATCGCTTTTTCAAGAATCGCGGCGTCGATCTCGCCATCCAGGCGCAACGCCATGCCCACGTTGTAATGGGGTCCATCGGGGTTCAGGATTTGATCCAGCCAGATGGCTTGCTGCGCCGCAGCAAAGGGATGGACTTTGTCTCCCTTTTCCCTGGCTACCAACAATTCATCGGAAAATATTTTCATCACAATCCGCTGGCTATGTTTCCTACGCTGATTCGGGTGCTCCCTTCAGTATTGGTCACGTTTCGGATCGAAAGAAAAATCGAAGTCACGCAAATCCCCTAGATGCGTGGAGTGTGCTCCTTGCAAATGCTCCCACAGACGGATATCCCCCCAGTTGCCGCCCTCAGGCTCAATAATTCAATCAAATGCAGACGCTAACAAGCTTGCGGGATCCGGAGCTTTCCTTGGCCGTTATGAATTACCACGTCTGCCAGTTTAACCTGCGTATGCGCTATCGAATATTTCTTGAGTTATCGGCATTTGTACCCTCGCCTTGATGGGATTTCAAGAAGCGGTTTCTGGCGGATCCGTTCAGCGATGAAAGCGGCGCATGGATGTAGTGCCATCGACTTCTCATGCTTCATTATGCGAGCGCGAGCCTCACAAGATCTCCAGCCGTGCACCCCGAAAGCACTCCTCGTGATGCAGTGCGGTGCCGACCAATTTATTTTCAGGATACGATTTGAGCTATTTTCAATATTCTGCCTCCATTTTATTTTTCTGTTTTGCAAGAAGAGAACGCCTGCAGCGAAATAGCTCGTTGCAGGCGTTCATACACCCTTAGTAGAGGAGAACTATAGATCAGTGGCCATGGCGCGACACCTCCCTCTTAAGTGCCCCTCAGCACGCATCGACTCAATGCCAATAGAAAAACGGCCCTTTATCGTACGTTGAAAACACCGTCTGGAAATGATTGTTCGTGCCATCGTTGTATGTAGTTAATGCGATTTGGCCGTACGTCGCTTTCGAAAGATCACCGTTCGGAGTAACCCACTTCATCGTCTCACTACCAGATGTCGTCACGTCAATAGCCGTGACGCGTGGGGAGGCATTGGTTGGAGGACTGGCCCGGAGAGATTCAAACGTATAAGCGCCGGTGAGCAAGTAGACATGGCTGTTACTGTCAGTGGCGACGGTTACCGCAGACCCTGGCGAATAGGGAATGAGTTGCGCAGGTGTCTGATCATCATAAATGCCCAACAACGACGTCAAGTCGATAGGACCCTGAACAATGGCTCCCGTCTGCGTGTTTAAGCGCACCAGACAATTGTCATACGACGTACCGCCGGTCCCGCACGACCAGTTCGTAGCCCAGCCGGAGATTGCCACGTTGTCCGGATATATCCAGATTCCACCACGCGTATCGAGTGCCGCCGCTGCCTGAAAGAAATCATTTGCATACAAATTTGCAAAGAAGACATTACCGCCGCTGCTAACCAGGCTTCGATTAATTGCCGTAGGCGTCGATCCTGGGGTTGTATCAAAGATACCGAAGAAACATCCGGTAAATTGAGTGCCCGTTTGGCCATAATTTGCCGGGCTAATGCAGTTGGCGGTTCCACCGGAGTTATATTTAGACATCCCATCAAAATAAATGCCATTGCCGGTGACGTTGCTACCGCTAATTGTGACGGTCATGCTTGGAATTGTCAGTGGACTTGAGCCGCTTGGACCTGGAAAATCATAAATATCCTTCGGGCCGCCATGAACAATCTGACCATACGTACCACTTGAACGATTATTGTCAATATCAATCGCAAAGATCGCTCCATGACGAGCCTCATATACGGTGCAATCGTCTGGACATACATGGCTGGCCATGACATAAACTCGGGCCGGGGAATGAGTGTTATCAACTGAGGGCGTATTCCACGTCTCATAGACATCCCCGTTGCTGTCCGTTAGCTGCGTGTAATACGTATTTGCCTTAAGGAGAGTTGTTGTGCCGCCGCTGTACTTGATGACATAGGACTGGACGCCGCAATCGCTTCCGTGAGTCGTACTGTGCGCTGGGCACTTTTCCGCTACAAAGACAATGCCCTTGGTCCCCGCCGTATCGCTATCAACCATTACCGGACTCACGGGATATCCCTTGTCAGTAGTAGTGCTCGGGAGCGTCGCCTTTGTGCCGCTGGTCACCCAAGCGGCCCCTTTTGCCTGCCCTGGATTCCAGTAAGCAAGATTGGCACTGTCTGCGGCCAATACACCGCCGTCGTCGAACACGATCGGAGCGGAGTTTCCGGCCTTGTCATTGAAGACATCGCTACCGGTGCTGAGATCGTCTCCAGTGCTATTGCAGTGTCCGGCGCCGTCAACGCAACTATATCCTGCGACAGACACAGTACCGGTGGAACCGCTCGAAGAATCTGTCTTAAAAATCCGGACGTTGGGCCCACTGCCAAAATAAGAACATGCAGAATAATTTGCGTAGGCTGAGCACCCCAGTCCTAAAGCACTTCCGGAGCTGTTTGTAAAGCTCCAAATCTGGGGAGACGCATTAAGCGACGGCGGTATGGACAAGTTCGTTTGGCCCTGTAGCGTGTCTGCGCAATGGGCCGAGGAACAACCTGAACTGCCCTCCTGAAAAGATGGCGTGGCATTGGCTGCCGCGCTCCAGAACGCAACAACACCTACAACGAGACTCAGACGCTTCACGCGTCTATGAATTGCTACAGTTTGCATGGTTTCAACTCCCTATGAATTAAGAAATACACCGACACGCAACGACGCGCCCGGGCACGATGTGCCCAGACGTGTTTGCTTCCTAAATGGGGTTGTGCAACCAACAAAAGCCAGTTCATCGAACTGATCTCAAGTGGCTTTTGGGTAGAAGCCTAGCCTTTCAGCCGGCCATTCCATTCTGGTCACTGCGACACTCTCCCTGTCGTATTCCCTTATTTTTAGACTACGCGCAATTCATTGCAGAATTTATACGCAGTTATGACAGCCGGTTCACTTGATTCGCTGTGCCGCGAAAATTCATTAGCAGCATAAAGCGTCAAATTAAGAAATTTCGCTACCGCCAGAATCCCCGAAACTCAGCCCTAATTCCAAGCCGGCCGGGCGACGATAACAGAGAAGTACGTCGCTATTCTCTTCTTAACAAAACTTAACAGTCGCATAAAATATTAGCTTAAGGCGTTGACACCTGCAATCGGCAAATGTCACGTGTAGCTGTCGCTTTCGTACTTGCTCTGCCCCACCGAATACGGCGGGTTGCCAACGATTACGCGGATATCCAGCTTTTTCTGCCGCTTGCGGCGCTTGCTGTTATCCACCAGCAGCGCATCCACCAAGTCTTCCTTTTCATACATCTCGAAGGTATCGGTCAGGCAGATAGGGACTCCCGTCTGCCTTCGATCTCAATTGAGTAAAGTGAAATCCGGATAGTTTAGAACCGAAGCGGGATTTCAATCGACCCGGCGGCATGGGGTTCGGTCGTGCTGCTTGCGTTCACGCACTTCACTGCGATCGACCACGACACCCTTCGGCGCCGAAATGCCGATTTTCACGTTGCCGCGGTCGGTATCGATCACGACAACGGTGATGTCGTCGCCGATACAAAGGATTTCTCCCTTTCGACGGGTCAGGATCAGCACGTAGTCACTCCTTTTGGGTTGGTTGTCGCGGATGTCGCGGTCGCACCGACCGCCTTGGGTGGCAGAGCCAGCATGGCCCCCCCGCCGGGGCCTGCGTTCCAGCACCAGGTTTTCAATTGGCTTTCGGCGATCAATTCTTCGAGCGCCATCTGATATTCGGGATCGCCATACGCGTCCACGTAGAGCGCCGTGGCGGGATCGGTATCGACCAGCAGCGCGGTTGCCAGCGGCTTGGTGCTCGGCCGGTTATAGCGCAGCGCACGCACGAAGCGACGGTGGTCGGCGGTCAGCTTTTGCAGCAGCTCGAATTCGTAGAGGTTTTCGAACGGGATCGCGTTGACTGTTAAATTCATCAATGCGATTTCCTCGAGCGTCGGAATTCCCACTGGCGAAACACCGAAGGTGCCGATCAGCAGGATTTGCGAGTGCTCGGCATGGGGCATCATCGCCAGTTCATTTTCGAAACGCTTGTTCAACCGCTGCAGCAAATCTTCCGCGATCGCAAACCGAAAATCCGGCAGGTGTTTCAGTACGACCAGATGTCCAGACGTGCTGCGCGTGAATTCCTTAATCAGTCCAATCACGATCATGAGTGAGCGGGCATGGCCGGAGGTATGGGTCAGTCCGGCGAGCTGCATCTTGCGCCGGTGTTCGATGTCGGTTTTGTGTTCGAGCTTGAATGCTTCCGGTATGTAAAGCACATCCTTGAGCGGATGTCCCTTCGCGCTGATCTCTGCCACCGTCAGCAGCAGGTATTTGCGAATCACGAACCAATTTCGCTTGCCTTCCATGCCGGGCGTCCAGTAGTTCAGGCGGGCGGACTCCCACAGATAGTGCAGCAGCCCGCGCAGGGTCAGCTTTCTGGTGTCGGCTTTTACTGAAGCATTTTCCGCCGGCGATCCCGTGGGCGGCTTCCGTCCGGGCAGCCGGGTTAGGGAAAACCCAAGTTTGATCGCCGTCGTCCCGGCATCCACGTCCTCGCGGATAGCGCTGCCCAGCACGTCGCTCAGGCCGGACAGCTCCGGCGGCATCTCGTAGGAATCGCAGGTCGGAGCATGCGCGCCGCCGGTGTTGGGCATCCGTTTGACGGCGAAATGATCGCCGACATGGGCGATGTACATCGGCGGTGGCGGATCCGTGCATAGACACGACGGCCGCGTTTTCGCGCGATGCGCTTGGCCCAGAAGGGCCTGCCACTCGGGATGCTCGTCATTGAGCATCCGGCTGTCGATGCGATAGGCGTTCATTCCGTTTCCCTATTTCTCCTGGTTCCATTGTTTCACGTGTTTCACTAGCGATGTCACACGCGCGCCAGCAGCTCGGCCTTCTTGGCGTTGAATTCGTCCTGACTGATGACGCCCTTGCTCAGCAGCTCGGACAGACGACCAATCTGGGCAACGGGATCCGGCGCCGCTGGCGCGCTGCCATGGCCCAGCTGCATCGCGTCGACGTGCTTAAGAATGAAGCTGCACGCCTGCCGGAACTTCTGCGCCTGGTTGCGATAGATCGAAATGCAGTTATTGGCGCTCGAAGCGCTACGGTTTTCTTTGCGCGTCCAGAAATTACGCGGCATGTTTTGAATGCCACCGGAGCTGATCTCCAGGAACCCGGTCATCAGCTGGTACTTCACTTCGACACCGCTGACAGACCGATACCGAAGTTGAAAGACGTTGCAACCAAAGAGCTGGCCTGCCATCCAGCCGCCCTTGATCAACATCACGCGGCTGTCCGTGCAGACCAGGGCCTGCTGAAACGCGCCGCAGAGCTGCACGCGCACGTCCTCGCCTTCTTCCAGGGTGGCCTTCAATTCCTTGGCCAATCGCTTCGGCAGGGGCTCGATCAGCACACCTTTTGAAATACCCCGACCGACGCGTGCGATCGCGGTGATCGTGAGGACGCCCACGATCACGATGAACTGCGTGGTGGAATCCATTACTTACCCCTCCCCGATTGGCGACGAGTCAGCTACAACGACCGACGAAGGGCGCTGCGTTATTTCGATGGGCGCATCATCGGAAAGTCCCAGATACGCACGGACAGACCGATCGACGTCCTGCCGGTAGGGGTTGCGAAGTAATCGACTGGACGCTGTTACGGGTAGCAGCAACAATCGGATTGGAACCAGCACCCGCAAAAGTGCCAATGCCACATGTGCGACCGCCGGAATTCCATCGTTTCCCGTCCCGGACAGGTCTTTCACGAGCAGCAGAAAATCCTGAGCACCCACCGCGGAAAGGAATATCACGATCCAGCTGATCCCGATCGGAATCACAACGATCATATCGATCCCAATTCGTTGGATTACATTGTTTACAACTCTTAGCAGTCGGAACGCATTTTGCGGTTCTTCAATTGCCGCGAACCAAAAGCCGCAATGCTTCCAGTCGGCGATTTCGCCGATGACGCGACCGCGCGATTCGACCTGCCACTTTCCCCCCTGATCCCTACAGGCGCGGCGCGCCAGGTAGCGGAGCCGATAAATCCGGGCGGTGCATAGTCCGGCCGCTGCTGCGAAGATCAGTGCCGGCGCCCAAGCGTGAAACTGAAAGCCATACAAAACCGTGACGAACAGATCCACGACGGTGCCGGCGGCCGTCGCGGCCGCGAATACTTGAAACGTATCGGAATTGAAGAACGGGCGAATAGACATGAGACTCTCTCGGTGACTTTCGATCAGGACTTTCGGGTTACGGAAAACGGTTCTGATTCGTTCCACAGGCGCAGCCATTCACCGACGTACTGGCGGGCCACATCGTCGTCGTCGATGGCGATCGCGTTGTCGGCGCTGTCGCGACCGGACATTTGTTCGTATCGGAACGAACCGGTTTGAACGGTGGCACCGTCGACAATCACGAACTGATCGCGCAGCGCCGTTGTGGCCTTCTCGATGCGCACGTCGATTCCAGAATCGTGGAGAATCCGGGCCGCGGAAAAGGAGGGATTACCTTGCGAACGGTCAAGCACTGCCATCACGTTGACCTTTCGCATCTCATGCGCGTCGACGAGGGCTTCGATTACGGGCACGGAGGTCAGCTCGTTGGCGGCGATCAATATCTGATCGTGCGCGCGATTGATTTCGCTCAGTGCAAGATGTTCCGCGGAGTTCTGCTCGCTTCCCGGCGAAAAAGCCACGCGCATGCTCGCATCCGGTCGGCCGGCGATGACCCGAACCAGCCGATGCGGCATTCCTTTATGCAGCGCCACCCAGTGCGACATCCAGGCCAGGCCGACGAAAATGGCGACCAGTCCCGCAATCTGACGACGGGAAAAGGGTAATCCAGTGGTTCGAAAACTCATTGCGTGCGCTCCTTGCCGGCCGGCACCGAAGAGACGGCCGCAGTTGAAGGTGTAGGTGATGAATCGATTACGGCGACTGTCGTCGGCATCGGGCGTATACCGATGTCGCCGATCCATTGGGTTTCGCGCCGCCGGTGGGATGGCGGCTTTTGCATGGCCGGAACCTGGAGCTGACCCTGGATCGCATCATTCCAGTGGGTCAACACCGCATTGGCGTAGGTCTGGTAATCGCGGATCTTCTTCGGCGAATTCGGATCGTAGGGACCTGCGTAATAGCTGCCGACGGCTTTCCAGGTATATCCATACTGCCGCACCCCTTCCGAAAGAATCCAACCGCCCACCATCACGTTGGTGCACGGATCCCACAGATCGCTTTCGGAAACGCCGGCCTTGGCCAGCTTCGGCAGCCAGCTCGAATTGATCTGCATCAAGCCAATCGAATGACTGCCGTTACGGGCATAGGCGACAGCACGTGGATCGAAGCTGGATTCGGTCTCGGCAACCGCATACAGCAAGTACGGCGGCAGGCGATATCGATCACCGGCGAGCGTCCAGCAGTTCAGGGCGGCGGCAACAGTCAGAATGCTCAGCACGGCCGGCTCCGCAGAATCGCGATCGCCGGTAGGTCGCCGCCGGTCAGCGTTGGATTGACGGATTCCCTTGTTCGCCATCCTGCACGTGGGGACACCGCCGGCGCAGTGCGGCCGCCAACGGGCGGGTCAACGGTCGGGTTGAGACCCGCCCGTCGGCGGTGCCGCACCGAGCCTGCGCCGGGTTTTCCCAACGGCAGGAATCGGCGTAAAATATGAATCTGGGAATTTGTGTTTACCCAAGGAGACCGGCCATGACGACCACCAAGCGAATCACTGATCCAGGGAAGCGGCGCGCGTTGCGCGTGCTCGCGATCGGCGGTGCGTCGGTTGCCGCTGCAACTTTCGTCGGGCTGTTCGTGACGAAGCTGCCGGGCTTTGCGTTGATCCTCGGCGGTGCTGGCTTCTTGCTGGCATTTGCTGCAGCTGTCGTGCTCGATCTGGATGAGCCGCTGGTCAATAACGAATCGACGAAGCCGCGCCGCATTACCTCGCGGACTGTTCGGACGAACAAGGCAGTATTGCCTTACGTGCCCTATGAGTTTCCCATGGACGAACTCCAGAAAAACGATGGAGCAGGAGTAATTCCCGGCTCCGTCATGTGGCATGTTCGGCAAGCTGAAGAAGCACAACGTCGCTTTTTCAATTGACTCATAGCAACGGTTACTGACGATCGAATCCTTCATAGTTTCGGTTCTCCCAGTAGCCGTTGCGTTTCTCCTTTTTGAATGACGTCAATCGAAGGACTCGTCCGAACATCTTCATCGTGGACGCGCTCCTGTCCAACGCTATTGTCTTGATCAAACTTCGTTGAGGCGTGTAGCTTGGCGTCGTTTGCGTAATGGTTGATTTGTTCAACAATGAGCTCTTGCTGACGTAGAGCCACTGAATTCGCCGCTTCGTCCGATCGGTTCGAATTATTCATCAGCTCAGGACCATTCCGTTCCCATGTATCAAGGTTGGCTTGCTGCCGCGTGGATTCGACGATTGCCTGTGCAAGCAGCGTGTTACCACTAACAGTAGTGGACGTTGAATCCGTGTTGTTCCAGGCTCTATCAATTCCTCCACCCAAACTTGCGCCTGCTGAAGCGCCTGACATTGGCAAGCTGCCGCCAAGAGAGCCGGAAAGTCCGAGCCTCTCGCTCTGAATCACGTTGTGGACGTCTGAGACGGACATATCCACACCTTTCTCATGGAGCGCCTGCGCAACCTGAGCAATCGTCGCGGCGTACTGCACGTCATCGTCTTTGTCGTAGCCAGTGCCGCGGAAGGACTTTTGCAGTTCTTTCGCCAAATGGTCGTCCTTGAGGATGCCCAGGCCGCCTTGTGGCCCGGTCGCATAGCTGGTGATGTCCGAGAAGTCGCGACGTACGCTGGAGTCGATGCTGGTTGATTGACTGAGCGTTGCGCGATTTCCTGCGTCGACCTGCGCGGCGACGGCGTTGCCTGCCTTGTCGAAGGTGACGTACGCCGCCCCGTTATAATTTGGATCGCGAAGCAGATCCGATGTCTCAGAGTCGATGAGTCCGCGACTCTGCAGATTGTCGACGACTACAGATTTGGTATCGGCCGTGAGCGGTATCGCGAGCTTGATGCTGCCCTGTTCGGTCTTGGCCGCGACCAGATTCTGCACGACATCCGGATTCAGACCGATCGCGCCCGCCATCGTGCGTGTGACGTTGGCGTTGGCAAGCTGGCCTGCAACATCCACCCGCGCGATCGCCTCGGCGGCGCCGGCGAGCCCTTCCGCGCTTTGGCTTGCCGCGATCGCCCGATCCGCATGCTGCAGCTGGTGGTACTCCGCACCCTCGATGAGTCCGGAATCCTTGACGATCTTTTCCGCTTTCAGGGTGCCGGCGGAATGCGTAAATGAATTCACGGCTTCACCGCGGCCTGTCGTCGCGGCCGAGCCTGCGTGTTGAGACAGCCAGCCACCTTTAGCAAGCTGCGTGGTCGCAAATTCATGCTGCGAATCGATGTACTGCTTGACCTTGTCAGTCGGCCTTCCCTGTTCTGCCGAGATCTGTCCGATCCGGCTGCCGTTGTCCTGCATACCGAGCAGTACCGCGCCTGCTCCGGTCAGCGTCGACGTTTCGTTGAGCCCGGCATAGGCCGCCCACTGCCCGAACGTGCCGCCAGCGCTGAAGCTGCCCTGCGCCCTGCCGAGCGTGAAGGCATCCTGCTTCATCGCGTCCGTCGTCATGCGCTCGCCGGCGGTATGACCGAATGCCTTTGACGTATTGAACTCGGTCTGCGCCATCTGCCCTGCCATCATGCGGTCGACCGATGGAACGGATCCTGGACCTCCGCCTGGACCTCCGGTCGCACGCGCGATGGCATTGATCCGGCCCTGCGTGTCTCCGGCAGAAATCGCTCCGGTGCGTTCAGCCGCGGTCGAGGCACCCCCCGTCATTCGGGAATCCACATTCATCGAGCGCGCCCAGCTCGCGTTTTCCTGCATCCCGCGCGCCTGGCCGGCGACGGCATTGGCGTATCCGTACTGGCGCACCGAGGATTCCGTTGCAGCGCCGGTGACGATGTTCTGGATGAATCCGCCGCGCTCTTCCGGCAGTACCGTCTTGCGGGCCGCGTCCTCGCCCTTGTTCTGTACGTCCTGCGACCAGCTGCTCATCGCCTGCGAGATCGCGCCGCCGCCGAACTGCATCAACGCGCCGGCCGCGACGGTGGCCATCGTGAAGCCCATCGCGCGGGCCTTGCCGAAAATGCCCAGGGATTTGATGGCCCCTTCCGGCATGTTGATGATGGCGTCGAACCCAAGGTTGTAGTGGGCGATCTGTGCGAGCGCGTTGACGGCCGCGTCGTTTGCCATTTGGGATGCGATCGCATCGCCGATGCCCCAGAACACCAGGAACGCAAACAAGCCGAAGATGAGGCCGAGTGCTTTCCAGAGCAATGGCGTAGCGAAGAACAGCGCCAGCAGCGGCACCATGCCGATGACCATCGCGGTCGTGAATGCCCGCAGTTTCGGTATCCACTCGGCCATCGCCTGCGCACTGCCCAGAGATTCGGTCATGACCTGACGGTTCATGATCTGGGACTGGCTCATCGCGAAGTCGCCGCTTTGGAGCGCCGTGACGATGCTCTGACCCAAAAATACCGAGCGCATGAAAGTCAGCGTGCTCGCAGTGGTCACACCCAGCGTTGTGTTGGCCAGGCTCGCGATCGCGGAGTCGCACTGCGCGAGTTGATTGGCGTCGGTGATGCTGTACCCGGAGTTCTGGCAGATCGTGTTTTCCATCGATTGAAAAACGGACTGCGAACTCAGGTTCGGGCCCAGCTGCGCCCAGTCAGCCGTACACGTCATCGCGATGCCGGCGTCGTTGGGATAGGTGGTGTCCGTGCTGATCGGGTAGTAGACGGTCTGAATCGCGTCGTTCGTGAATTTCGCGAAGGTCGTATACAAGTCCGTGGAGCTGCGCAGCAGCTCCTGCAGCGTTGCCTGATTGCCGCCGGAGCGCTGCGCGTCGATGGCGATCGCGAAAGTACCGCAGTCCTGGTAGTACTGCTGCGCCGAGCGTCCAAGGTTGGCTTGGTCCGGCGCGGAATTCAATGCGCTGTACAGCAAGGTGAACGGCATCGTGCCGTTGGTGCTGGTGTAGGCGCTCGCCGAGGCGGTGTCGACGACGTTGACGATCTGCTCTTCGACTTCGTTGAGGCCGCCGGCGATCATGAGCACAAGGTCGGGCACGCCGCCGACCGTCGCCGTCGCATTGAGAACGGGGTCGTAGATGTACATCGTGCCGGTCGGCAGCACCAGACCCTTGAGGACGACACCGCCGGCAAGGATCGGAATCAGCCAGCCGATCGGATTGCCCTCTTCGTTCATGTGCATCTTGACGCCTTTCACCATCAAGCCGCCGGTGACGCCGGTCAGCGCGAAAACGGTGATGAACGTCAGAAAGGTGTTGTCGGAGAAAATCAGCGCCAGGCGCGTGAAAGCGTCGACGGTTTCCTGATAACCGTCATACGTCACGAACTGCATCGACAGTCCGCTGTCGGCACTGGCCATGCCTGAGACCAGCAGCAGTGGCAGCAGCCATAGCCACTTTGCCTTCGCTTTCACTGAGCTTTCCCCTTATCCATCGAGGTGCCCGTGCGGTTCTGCATCTGCTGGTGTTGAGCATAGAACTGCGAGGCGAGCTCGATGTTGGCGAGGGCTTCCTGTTCAGAATTCGCGAAGGCTTCTTCAGCCAGCCCGCGATACTTGGCCGCTCGCTCCTTGATCTGATTGAGTTGATCGAACGCCGGCAGCAGGAACGTGGTATTGCAGGAATTCGGACTACCGCCGGGATTGGCGGTAGTCTGTGTGGCCAGCTGCTGCGCGCGCGCCAACGTCTGGTCCACCATGACGTAGAAGTCGGACAGGACCCTGAATGTGTAGCCGGTGGCCAGCGCTTCATCCAGCAGCGCGATGATGTCGTCGGACCGTCCGGCCATGCTGGCGTCGCGCATGATCAAGTACATCGGCAAGGGCGACTGGCTGACAAACTGCTGCTGAGAAGCCGTCAGCGTGCCGCCGGAGGTGATCGCGCTCGCCAGCGCCTGCATGTTGGTGTCCACCGTCGTCAACGTGCTCGAAACGCTGCCGCTGGAGCACGTCCCCGACGTGTTCTGAACCAGAATGTTGCCGTTCAGGAAATCATCGCCGGTCACGCCGTTATTGCCGGCGCAGGGCGCGACGCTGTTGATCGAATAGTTATTGGTCGCGGCTTTGAAAGTCACGGTGACATCGCCGACCAGACCGCGCATCAGCGCGGCATAGGGCTGCAGGCCCACCAGGGTCGTCGCATTTTCGATGACAGAGCCGTTCGTGAAGACCGTGTTGAAATCGGCCGGACACCCTGATACCGCGTTCGACACCGGGGATGGCGACGAGCCATTGTTGCTCTTAACGCTGGATTCAAACCCTTCCCACGAATCCTCAATGCCGTTCATCATCGACGTTGTCTGCGACGCCAGTCCCTGCAATTGCGGACCGATCGTGCTCGGGTTGACGATCGCATGGGCGAGTCCCTGCGACGCCTGACAATCGTTGAGCTGAAGACTGTTCAATTCATCCGTGACGTGCTCCATGTACTGAAGCGTGGCCTCGCAGGGTTTGCAGTACTCCTGCATCGCGAGATTGAAAGCAAACGCCGGGGCCGCCTGCAGAATCGTTTCCAGCTTCTGCACCAGATAGTTTGCGTTGAGGTAGGACATCGATCCGCCGACCAGGTCGATGCCACCGCAGCCGACCCGAATGCTCGGCGGCTGCGCACTGACCAGATGATCATTGGTCAGCCGGTAGCGCGCATTGAAGCCTCCGGCCGTGTAATACCCGCGTTCCTGGCTGCTGAAGTGACCCGGCGCGGTTTGCGTCGACTGCGCGAACCAATCGTTGACCCAGTCGCCAGCCGCATACGCGGCAGTCGCAGCAAGAACGCCGGTGACGCCCGCGCCGAGCAACGAACACCGTGCGATCGCTTTCATTTCGGAGCCCCCTGCGGGTCCATGACGCCGCCTTGCTGGTAATCCTGCATCGTGAAGGTCTGGGGATTGATCGCGCCGTGCAGCAGGCGGATCGCCCGGAAAATGCCCTGCTCAACACCGACGACCGAATCCACGCCGACCGAAACCGGAAACCATTTCTGATCGTCGCCGCGGAAAATCACGACAGTGGTCGGTGTGTAGTCGGTGCTGAAGCGATCCTTGATTTGCGGAGACTCGTCCAGATCGAATTCGCGGACTTCCCAGTTCGGGTGCCGCTGCTGGAAAAATTTCAGCGTGTTTCGCTGCGTCGCGCAGTACGGACATCCTTTGCGCGTGAGCAGCACCAGCGCCGCCTGATCGGCCTGACTGTTGAGCAAGCCGTCGATTTCGCTCGTCGCGGCGGTATTGCGTGCGGTCAGGCCCGGCGTCGTCGATGGGTAGTCGGTCGCGACATTCATCGACGGCTTCGTCAGCATCACGTACTGCGTGACGTTCATGAAGGAAACTGAACGACGGCGGGCGGCATCCTGCAGCTGGTAGTACCAGGCCACGTGCTCCGGCGTCTGTTTCCACAGCGCGTAGTCCCGGTAGTCCTCGATCATCTTTTCGAGGTCTTTCGGATACATCGACTCCAGTTGCTCGGCGGACGGTGGCGGCGGCAGCTCCCGATGCGCGGGCGTTTCGTCCTCAGGGGTGTCCGCGTCGGGCTGCTTCTCGTACCACCAGTAGCCGTGCTTTTCGGATTTCGGAGTCGCGGCCGCGGTTGCAGTCGGCGCGGACTCGTCGCACAGCGCCGGCAGTGCGTATCCGCTCAGGAGGTAAAGCAGAGACAGAATGCCCATGGTCGAGCCATACCGGGTCATGGCGCACTCCCAAGCCAAGTTATCCTGCACCGGCGCTGAGCGCCTGCTCGCGGCCGGAGATCCGCAATTGTGAAAATGGCGGCCATCAATAAATGCCCCACACCTTCTGCGCACCAGTCAACGGAAACAGTCCGAGATAGCGGCTGTCGAGCGAGCGCGGATGCTGGCCGAGTAGAAAGCCCTGCCCGGCCGGAATGACGCCGTGGAACTCAAACGCAGGGAGTGGTGTGCCGTCGTCGAGTTGAGTCATCGTGATCCGATCGATGACGACGCGATTACAGGAATGTTCGCCACGGTCAAAGTCGAGCCGGTCGCCGGGACCGCAGGCCAGGAGCTTGGTCAGGAGCAAGCGCTTGCCGCCATCCATCAGCGGATGAGCCGCCCACAGCCGGACGTAATCGCCGCGCTCAGGAGTCCCGAACGCCTGAAGCACGAAGCGATACTTGATCGACGGCGTCGCGACAAAGCCGATGCGATCGACGATCAACGACAGCAACGCCAGGAACACAAAGATTCCGAGAATTCGCCTATTCCCCCAATTCGAACGTTGCGGCGTGGCTTCAACGATTCTCACCGCGAGCGGGTTTTCCATACCCATCCTTTCACCTCGTAGATGTCATTGATCGCGGCCGGGATCGGCACGCCGTTCTTGCCCAGCGTCTGTAGAGACGCCTGCATCGACGCAGCTCCGAACACCACGCTGGCGCTTTTGAATGTCTCTCCTTCGCAGTGCTTGAGCTCGGTGACGCCCGGCAGATAGGTCACGGCCGGCACTTGCTCAATGTCCATGCTCCGGAACACCAGCGGATCGACTTCGACGTGAACCTGGAAGTGCTTGCACTTATCCGTGCAGGTCGCGTCCCGGCGCAGGGCGTGCTCCAGCCATTTCGCGGTCGGTGTGACGTGATCCGGCCCGTCGATGAATCCACGCAGGACTACTACGGTCGCGGGTTTTCCGTCGAGCTGGGTGAAGTAATCGCGGAGCATCGATTCCGGCATGCTCGATGACAATGCAACGACAACAAGTCCCGGCGCGTGTATCACAGGCGATGCTTGATCGACTTGACCCCCAGCCCCGCTGCCTTGCTCCGCCGGCGTCCCGCCGAGCGCGCGAAATTCCGCTTGACCGCGCAGGCGTGCTAGCTCGGCAAGACGCTGGATCTCGACTGAGTTCACCGGACCCGCCGATTCCGCGGGCGGCGCTGGCAAGGCCGGCAGTTTGTTGCTGTACTCGGCGGCACGCGCACGCGCCTGATCGGCGAGCTTCTGCATTGGAGACGGTACGAACGGAGACGGGGACGGCTGCGAAGTCGCTGCCGGCGGCTCGACGCCGGATTCGGCATCATCGCCAGCATGGACGGGTACGGCCATCAAAAGAAATGAAGCCAGCAGTACATTGGCCGGAATGCGTTGCCCCCCGCCGACCCACCGCTTCCCGGCGGCGGGCTTCACGGAGCAGCCCGCCGGCGGCGGCCGATGGCCGGCCGTGGATCGCCCGGGGACAGCCGCTGAAAATCTCAATGACATCCGCCCAGCATTGCTGGCGCTGCAATGTTCGTCCGCAGGAATGCTGGCTCCGCAATTGGCGTTCAGAGCCTCAACAATGTGAGTGGCGGGATCGTGCGTCATCAGCAGGTCCGACTCTGCCTTGTCGAATACACGATCATCGAAGCGCGCAAACACACCAGTAATATCAGCAGAAGCGACATCACGATGCACAACCAATACATCACCGAGAGGACGAGTGACGCGAACGGCTCTCCGCTGTTAAGCGCAACGTCCCCCTTCGTCGGAATCATAATTACGAAGTAGCCGAACCATATAAACCCGAAGGTGAGCATATGAAGCTGCAAATGACGATCGCACACAATGGCCCGTAAACACTTCCAGAATTTCATGAATTAGCACTCCAAACTGTCGGTCACGTTGATTTATGCTCCCGTCGATATGAGATGTAGCCGACAACACTGAGCCCAACTAATAGGGCGCAGTAAGCCGACAGAATCACACTCATCCAGAAGAAAATGGTCATGCGGACCGATCCGCTCATCACGGAATGATCGTTTGCGAGAGGATCATTCAAGACGTGAAAGAACAGGAAATACATGAGCCACATCGCAGCGGACACAAAGAAAGCCCGGCCGATCATTCGGTCCCAGGTGTCTTCGCGCATCACCTTTGTCATTGGCATATCCACGATCACCTCTAAAGCGCTGCATACCAACAGACCCACTTACCGCGGTTCCTGAGTGCTACCGTCCTGTTCGTTCTGATCGTCGCTATGCGCATACATCCATACGCGGGAAACCATCATTACGCCCAGGCTCACGTAAGCCATGAAATGCAAGGCCCTCCCTACATTCGAGTTCTGGAACGCGACGTCTTCATAGGCTTTTAGAGCAAAATGTCCACACCGGTCCACAACGATTGCGATCAGGCACATGACAATCACCCGATCCACCAATACCGTTCGAATCAACTGAATTATTCGCATTGCGCAGTGCTCCTTTAAGATCAAAAAACCGAGACGCAGCAGTCGACCTTGCGGAAAACAACCCAGCTGAAATTGTCCGAAAAGCCGGGCGGATCCTTGGCCCAATCCCACAGCAGCCCGGGTTCGCCGATGACATGGCAGTGATCGTCAACCATGGGACGCACTTCCTGAAGCCGCCAGTGCGACTTGATCCAGATCGGCAGATAGAGGCTCTCGCACTTGTCCGCCGCGCGGTCTTCGAGCAGGAGATCGCGGCTATTGACGTAGAGGGCTCGCGCGGCGATGCCGGCGTTGGCTTCGACGTAGTCTTTACTGGTGATGTTTCCTGTCATTGGGTACGTAAGTCCCCAGGCGCCCATACACCAGTAGAGGGCGTCGATCGGCTCCTGCACGGTTGTGGCTACCGCGTCGGCGATGCAGGCCAGGACCGCGGCCTCGTTCCCCATCAGCGCGGTTTCGGGATAAATCGCCATCGCGGTGAAATCATCCGACCAGTCGGGCCGGATCTCGCTGACCATCGCGATATCAAAGGCAGCGGACGATTCCATACAGGAGTCGTCGAGAAACATTCCGAGAATGGACCACACCGGGTAGTCGTAGATGTGGTACTGCTGGAACGCGTGATTGGCATCGCCCTGCCCGATGCTGGTGTTGAGTGAGCCGCTGAGATTCTTGTCCGTATCGGACGACATGTCGGCGCCGATCGCAGGAAAGCACCAGGCGTCAGCAACCGTGTCGACGATCAAGGCCGGCTCCCAGTACTGGATTGGAAATCCATAGCCCGCGAGGTAGCGGTCGGAGCAATAGCAGTAAAATTCGTTGTCGGTGTCATCGGGTGGATGCTCACCCATATCGATCGGAATACCCGCGATCGACATCGGAAAGATGCAGTCCCAATCGATATCCGTAATGGGATCTAGAAAGCTCTTGTTGGTGCATGCCGCGAACACCGGGCCGGCCAGCAAGCCGGCGCATAGAGCCAGCACGCGGCCTGACAATCGCCGGCGACGGTTCATGCCGTCACCTCGTCACCACGCCGTGGCCGCATCGATTTCCACGTCGCAACGGCGCCGAGAAACGCTTCGACGCAGGCGATGAGCATTCCGAACATTGCCGCCAGATGCTCGGCGCGATCGAAGAGCAGGTCGCCCGATTCAGTTGGCGCGAGGAACACCCAGCCACTGACACTCATCAGCACCGCAGCGCTGATCAGGAGTCCCGAACGCGACACACTGAATCCTGCGTACATCTGCGATTGCTCAGCCATGGTGTTCCACCTTGTATTCATTGATCTGCAGCAGCGTGCCGCGCTGCTGAACGATGCAGGGAATCGCCTGGATGCCGAAGCGGTCGACGAATCGCGCGGAGAGCTGATACAGCGGCCAATGCGTGCGCAGACGCTCGGCCAGCGCGCTGCCGTCGGCGAGCAATACCTTGTCGCCGGGCTGAGGTTTTCCAACATCGCGCAGCCAGTCGTAGTCATCCGCTGAGATCACGATGTAGCGCCCCGGCAGGTGAACCCGATCAAGGACATTGACGCGGGTACCCACCGCGTACAGCACCTTGCCGTCGCGATCGAGGATGTCGGCTGGAATCGCATAGGTCGGATCGAACGTCCTCCCCTGCGTGCGCGTGGCACGGGCGACATTCACCGACTCGGTCCCCTTGAACTGCTGCGGGTGCGTTTCGAGGTAGTGCTTCCAGTCCAGTGCGGCGGCGCGCTGCTTGATGACACTAAGCACGTCGGGCTCACTGATCGGATACGTCGGGCCGATCACCACCGCACTCGCTTGCGCGGCACCCATGCCGATCAGCGCGAGCACGGCTGCGCGCACGCGCCCCTTATTGATGAGCCGGAACGCCACTGGTATTCAACTCCGACTGGATGGTGGACTGGGATCTGTATTCGAGCTGGGTGTAGTACGACGACAGATCGATCCGCGAAAAATCGATCGACTGAAATTCCGCAGGCGTGAAGCCACGGCAGTTCGGGCTCTGCGCGGTGCCGAAGCCGCCCATGGCCGGAAGCTGCTGGCGCCCCTGCGTCTGAATAATTTGCGCGAGCACCGAGCTGAAGCAGCAGAAGGCGTGCGCTTGCTGCACGCAGCCCACCAGCGGCCAGCTGTCGGTGCAGTAATCGCCGATGTGGACGCACAGGTTGCTTTGCTCTTCGAGTCCGGTCTGCGTCTCGCTTTGCGAGCAGGACGGATACAGCGGAATCACCGACGAAAGCACTGAGGCGAGCATCGGCTTCTGCTCGTTGGTGCTGGTCGCACCCATGGTGTCGTGGACCGTGTTATTGGCTTTGCAGCAGTCCTGAAACGCCGTGTCAACGCCTTGGCCGCGGCAGCTCGCCGCGCGCCCCGCAAAGACCTGCACGTGCCCGGTGCAGGCACCCGTCGTGCTGTTCGTCGGACCGGTGCTGGTCGGCGTCGGATTGTTCATCACCGGCACGCTGGTACCGCCGGCGTTGTTCGAGTCCACGCAGGTATTCGGCGAGCACATCGGCGTATTCCCTGCCGACCCCATGCACGAATACTGCGATCCCAGCGGACAGGCCCAGGCGCCCGAGGTATTCACCTGGCAGGCCGTTGATTGCATCGGACACAGATAACCCGCCACTGTTCCGGCGCCGGCCGCCGTGTAATTAGTGCAACTTTGAATCTCGGTGGACTGATCGATGGATCCGTCACCGTTCAGATCGACGGCGCAAACCATATTGGCGGCTTGTGCAGGGCCCAGCGCAAGGACCGCCAGGACCGCCGGGACAAAAGCGATTGATCGAGTCATGGCAGGCATACCGCGTCCTCTTCCATCATGCGCATCAGTTGCATGGATGTCGCCGCCTTGTTGAAGTCATTCGTACAGGCGCAGTCGGAGACGATGGTTTCGCCGGGGTTCAGCGGGCAGGTGCCCTGCGTTGAGCACTCGCGGAACGAGTAGCTCTGCGCGGTGCCCGTCGTGTTCAGGGTGCTGACCGGGCCGGACTGATCACCCACCGCCGGCCCCAGCGGTGCCGACGTCGTCTCGCACTGCTGAAAGCAGGCGGCCGGCTGTGGCGGCGGCAGCGGCGCATTGCCGTTGCTGAACGTCGGCGTTCCGCCCGGCTGCGTGACCGTGCGGTCGGTGTAATCGCCGGTGCTGGTGTTGAGCGTGCTGGCGACGCTGTTGTAACGAGCAACCGTATCGCTGAAGTCGTAGGTCGTGTTTCCGGCGTTACAGACATACACGCGCTGCGTTTTCCACCACGGCTCCGTCATCGGGCCGTAGTTGCAGGCACCGCTGATGTTTTGCGTCGATGCCAGCGGCTGAAGACCGGTCGACATGTAGTTATTGACGGTCTGCACGCCGTCGATGATTTCGCTTTCGAGCTGGCAGTCGGGCTTCGACTCGTACCCTGAACAGCCATCGGTGATCGTGTTGGAGCTGATCGTGCAGGCTTCATTGACGTGGAATTCGATGATGGACCAGCCTTCCCCCTCTCCCCCAACCGAGGTCCGGTTGGTGACCGTCACCGTCCCGTTCTTGCCGAATGCCGACATCAGATTGAGATTCGGCGTACTCACAAGCTGCCGGCCGGTGTCGCACGACCAGCCCTGATTGAAGTTGACCGGCACCGTGATGTCGGTCCATTGCGACGGATCGACCCACACCAGCGATCCGTTGACCAGCACCTGCATCCAATCGTCGTACGTCGTATTCACCAGCTTCGCGGACGTCAGATACTGACTGCCGCTGATCTGAATCTTCTCGTTATCCTGGAATACGCTGCAGGTCCCGCCCGACCAGTAATTGATGCCCTGCGCGCCGAGTTGCACCTGCAGGCAGCCGGACCCGCAGTCGTAGGTGGTGCCGGCGGTCTTCGACAACACCTGCACGACATTCGTCTTGCTGATCGAATTCAAACCGATTTGACGCTGCAGCGTGCAGGACACTGGCGAGCTGGTCTGGCCTGTCGCCGCCGGACTGTTCAGAACCATGTTGTAGGTGCTGGTCGGGTCCGAAGCGATCGCCTGCCCCGCCGCCGGCATGCTCGACGTGCTGGCGTTATTGAAATAACTCTCGGGCGCCGGGCCGGTTGCGTTGCAGCCGGCCGAATTGGCGTAGTAAACGATCTGAGCCGGATCCGGCTGCGTGCCGGATTGCGAGATCGCCAGTCGCGGCCACACTGCGTTCAGCGCAAGGCGGATGCCGCCGCCGATATCGCTGAGCACCTTTTTGGCATTGTTGGCGACGAGGTTCGCGCCGCAGTAATTGTTGATGCAGTAGCAGGCGCCCAACGACTCATGCTGCACAGCCACCAATCCGATGCTGGTTGTCGACGCCTGCCATTGCAGGAAACTGCAGTTGTTGAACGTGCCCGCATCGCAGCGGATCAGGCCGTTGTTGCAGACGCCGGAAATCGGCCCGCCGATCGCGATGGTCTGTGTGTAAGTTGCCCCGAGATTCGGATTCCACGCCAATGCGAGATTCGCCAGATCCCCGGTTGACTGCGTCGCCATCGTGACCTGCAGGTACTGCGACGCCGCCGGACACGCCGCATTCGTCCCGAACTGCGTCGCGCCGTTGACGGTGCTCATCGTGCCGGCGGTGTTCAGCGGCTGTGCCAGACCGCTGTTCATCGACGCGGGACTGCCGAAAACATTGCTTACGGCCGTCGCCGAGTTTTGCGCCTCGGCGTTCATGTCGGTGCCGACAGCCTGGGCCGCACCCATCGCGGTCAGCATCGCTAGCGAAAGCAGCGTGTGCATGACATTGACCATGGTCCTGAACATTCCGAACGGGTCCCATCAGCCGCCGGCGAGTTCAGTGATCGCCTGCAACGGCGTCCGACCGCTGGCAACCAGGCCCTCGTAGCGCTTGAATTCATCGCCGGACGAGGTGTTCATCCAGTACGTCCACGGATCCACGCACAGCCGGCCGACGCCCACGCCGAACGGCGTGTCGAACAGCACCTCCGAATAATTGGGTTTCTGGTTACGGACCGACTTGGCCAGCTCAAGCGCCAGGCCCTGATAGTCGACGATTCCGCGGTCGACGGCGAGCTGATAATCCTCCGACTCCAGCAGGAACTTGAACGCGGAATTGGCCTTGATGACCTCGCCGACGTCGCCGAACTTCTGCAAGTCCAGCAGCGACTGCGTGACGATCCCAGTGGAACCGTGGTATTTGCGCGCCCGCCGGTACATCTCGTAGATCACCGACGCGATCAACGCCGACGATCCCAAACCAAGATAACGCCAGGCCTCGTCGAACAATTGAAACCGCTGCGTGCTGCGATCGGAGAGATACAGGTCCTGCGTGATCGCGTTCATGACCTGCAGCGACACCACCGAGAACAACGCTTTGTTGTTGAGCAGCTTTTCCAGCTCCAGCACCACGAAGTGATCCGAGCTGATGTCGAAGGTGGCGGTGCCATTGAAGAGACGGCCATAGACCCCGTCCGAACGAAAATCGCGCAGGTTGAATCCGATCTCCTGCGCCAGCGGTTGCGCCGCTTCCAAGGCGAATTCCGTTTTTGCGAGCTTCGGATACTGGCGCAGATATTCGTAGGCGTGATCGATGCCGTTGACGCCGCCGTCGCACGAAATCGCGAACTCGACCGCATCGTTCATCAGGGCATAGTGGGTCTGCGTCAGACCCGTCACCCCGACCGTTGAATAAGCCATCATCAGCAGAATGTTGGCGGTGGTCTGCCGGTTCATGACGTCGTCTTCGGCGTCACCGCCGCGCGGCTTCTGGAACGGATTGATGACGACACGGGAATTAGAATCCCCAACGTCGATAAAACGTCCTTTCAGCGAATGGCATTGCTTCTTGTAGGAATATCCAATATCAACACAGCGAATCAGCGCGCCGGCACCGAAGTAATTGCCGACGACGAAATTGGTTACGAAGCTCTTGCCGGCACCCGAGCCGGCCGACACCAGGAAGTTGTAGTTATTGGCGCGCTTGTCGAATACATCGATCGAAGTCAGCTGCCCCTTGCGACCGACCAGGAGCAGGACCGGGTCCATGTACCCGGCAAAGTCACCCTGGACTGGAAGGAAGCAGGCCGCTGCGCGCGCCGACACTTTGAAATCGCGGTCCATCAACTTGAGCGCGGCGTCGTTCATGATCAGGCCGAACGGAAGCGCGTTGATCAGCATCGCCTGCACGATCCCAGGTGTGGTCTCGCGCTGCATCACGAATTCCTGCCGCTCCCACAGACCTCTTACCCGCGCAACGCCTTCGTTCAGCTGATTGAGGTCATCGCCGAATACCCACATCGAAAGACTGATATTGACGTACGGCGTCTGTTCCAGATCGTCCAGCACCCAGTCAATTTCATCGACCCGCTGCTTGAGCGATTTGGCCAGTGACCCGCCGGCGCGCTGCATCATCGTCAGATTGCCTTGGCTCTTGATGTCAGATTTGCTGGCGCGAAACCAGACGTTGGCCGTGAAGATGTACCGGTAGGTGAGCTGCGTGCCATCGTCCTCGACACCGCTATAGCCTCCCAGCAGTCGATTCATCTTCAAGGGATGCGCCGGCGACGGCATGGTCTTAGGCGTCAGACAGGTCGCGTAGCGCCCGCCGATCCGCATCACGCCCTGCTGGGCGCTGACGTGCTCGACCGGATATTCGCTGCCGATGATCTGATTGCGCAGCAAGGTGTTTTCGCACCACGCCTGCGGATTTTCCGGCAACGTCCCGTTGAACAGCTCGCGGAACCACGCGAGCATCGGGCCGGGGCCTAAGCGGCGCGGTGCCAGGCCCGCCGAGCGCAGTGCTTCCTCGATGGTGCGCACGACCTCCAGCCGCATCTGTTCCTTGCTCTTAACGCAGATGAGCAGGCGAAACTGCCGCACCGGGATTCCGCGCATCTTCTGCAATCCAGACCGGCCCGCCCACAGATGCTCGGCGTAGCGTTGCGCGGCTTCCTGCGCGACGGAATCCTTGCGCGTCTTGCGCGACAGGTACTCTTCGAGCAGTGGTGCGATGCGCTCGCTCGGCATCTGAATGAACTGCAGCAACGCATCGGACGGAAATTCTTGCTTCAAAAGGTTGACCAGCCCATTCAGGCAATTGGCGCCCATGAACGCAACCGGCGCGCACTCCCACACATAGCCGGTCGTGTTGTCGCTGCAATGAAAGCTTCCGGCCTCGGCGTCATACGATCCCAGGCGCAACCATTTCGCGAAGGGCTGGCGGCGCACCAGCGCGGCATCCTCGCCCTCCTTGGGGCCGGCCTCAGTCCCCGTGAGCATGTCGAACATCAGTGCGACTCCGGTGACGTACGCGAATGTCCATTCGGAAAGATCGACGGACCTGCAGGAACTTCGTTGTTGAGGTAGTCGCCCAAAACGAAATGCGGGTTGTCCACCACGAAGAACACATACCGTGGCATGTACAGCGCTTCGTGATCCTCATAGCTGACGATCAGCGTGCGCAGCACTTTGGCCGGCGCGACCACGGGCGACACCGGCTGATCGATCAGTCCCGCGAGCGCGCGGTACTGAGCATCCTGATAAGTGTTGTGTGCCGTGACCGATGGATCTGAGGGCGCGTGAACGTCAGTGCCCTTTTCGTCCTTATTGCTTTCATCCTTGTCAGAGTGATGGCCGACTTTAGATTCGTGACCGGCTCCGTCGCCTTCGTTCGGAGCGCTGTTCACCGCATCGTTATAAGCACCCTGAACACTGGTGCAGTGCCCGTAGTCGTCGGTCTTCTCGCAGAGGTAGTGGGAGTCATATGGCAGCAGCGCGCAGCCCGACAGTGAAAGTGCGGCCACAGCTGTATAAAAGAAAAACAATTTCATGGAGGGTCTCCGCACGTCACATTTCGCTACATTTCGCTGTCGGTTTCATACGGCTTCACTTCCAGCCACACACCTTCCGTCAGCACGACGCCACAGTCGGTATCGGGGCCGTGTTCGACGACGGGGGCGGACTGTTTGACGAGATCGGTGAAAATCTTGGTGACTTCAGCGGAACCGGACGCCAGTGCCTCGCCGGCCGCAGCCTTGCCGACCGCGTTTGGCTGGATCACGGAGGTGGTACCGAGCGGGCTGACGCCCACCTGCGTACTCGACTGCTGGAGCGCCTGCCCGGCACCCTGAAACGCGCCGCCGATCATCATCCACGCCAGATTGGCACCGGCTTTCCAGACCACGTGACCGGCCAGACCCTTGGTGCCGTCCTTATCGACGAGGATGCCCTTGATGTCTGCGTTGATAACGGACTGATCGTCGTAATCCACGCAGGTCATCGATACCAGTCGCGCCTCGATGCGCTCGCTGGCCAGCGAGCCGAAGCCGTTGGCGATGACAAAGCAGCCCTTGAGCGCCGCTCGCACTTCATTCGGAAGCACGGCGGGTGCCTGTATCCGCAACATCATCGGTTCCGGATCGCTTTGCGCGTTCTGTACTGTTTTCGCCTTGAGGCCGGTCAAGAGTCGCGCGGGCATAAAACTGACGGGCAGATAAAACTTTTTCACCCCTTTTTTTTTATCGTCCGCATGAGCGGGTGCTCCCGCCAGCGAACCGATCGATCCGATCAGTGTCGGCTCAGGAGCTGGCGCGATCGGAACATTTCCGCCGGGTGTGCCACCGATCCCGTTCGCCCAGTTTTTTGGCCACTGCGGAATTCCGCCGCCGTCCTTGGTGGCCGGCAGAGTACTGCTGTCCGCTGTCTTGGCTTCGTCACCAGGAACTTTGTCGCTGCGGGTCTTGAGACCCTGCATGGCATCGGCGATCGCTTTGAGGCGGCCGTCGACTTCTTCGTCCCGCTTTTGTTGGGCGTCGAGCTTTTCCTTTGTCTCCTTATTGGCTTGCTCCTGCTCGCGCTTTTGCTGCTCGACCTGGGCCCGAACATCGTCTTCGAGGCGGCCCTCGCCGATTTTGATGACGCTCACGTCATGCTGAGGCGGCGGCTGGTTTTTCTTCGACTGGCCGGTGCTGAAGTAGGCCGTCAAGCAGACCGCGATGCCGACCATTGCAATGCCGGCACGAATCCAGTTCTGACGTTTGACCGGATCAAAGCCATCCCACTTCGCCTGCAGCTTCTCCTTAAGAACCATGGTTGACACTCCGGGTGATCACGATCAGACGCGCGGTGCCGCCGGCCGGAATGCGCAGAGGATCGATGGTGATTCCGACCTCCGTTCCCATCGCCGGTATCAGAAAATCGGTCTCGCGCAGCTCGCGCGCCTGGTCGCTGCGGATTTCGTATTCGGTCCCGCGAAGTCCTGTGCCATCCGCGACGACATCCAGCTGCGCGGTCACTTGTATGCCCGGCACGGGCGTCGCAGCAGGTTGACTGCGATCGACGACGCTCAGATGCTTGCGCGGGTCCGATTCGCTGACCGCGCGTTTGATAAAGCCGTCCGGAAGCTCGCCCAGGTAGACATCGCGAGTGAAGCGCTGCACTTTGTCCTCGACCGCCAGCGCGCCCCAGTCGTGAATCAGTTTTTTCGTCGCACCATTCACCGTGGGCTGGAGCCGCACAGTGACCGACGCGGTGGCCTGCGGGGTAAGAACGATCGTGTAGATCTGCCCGTCGCAGACGATATGGACATCGACCGGATCGCTGACGAAGCTGTAGCGATCGCCGAGCTTCTGAATCTGGAATTTAACGAACACATTGTTATCGGCGGTGGAAATCTTCACCGGACGTTCTTCGCTCCAGAAGACGTCACCCACCTCGCCGGTGCACGCAATCCGATTGACATCGTGGTTGCTGACAGTAACCGTCGTCGTGACTTCCGGACGCACGACGGGATCGCTCGCCAGAACCGCGTCGCTCTGCCCGATGGGTAAGTCAGTGACATGGCCCTCATCCAGCGACGGCGATGCTTTCAGCGGTGCGGACGCTGCGGGTGCGCGCGATGCGGATTCACTATGCGACGCCGATCGCGGCAGCGGCGGCGTCGCCAGTGCGCCGTTCTGCGCCCGTCCGGCCATCGCTGAGAGCACCCCGGCTTCACTCCAGATTCCATTTCCGTACGGACGCGCGCGGGCCTGGTCAGGTCCCGCACTCCCGGGCGCAGCACTGGCAAATTGCGGGGATGCCGAATTCTGCTGCGCCCAGGAGGACGAGATCGTGAGTACGAACGCAATTAGCGTTCGCGCGGTGTGACGGGTCAATGCGGTCATGCGGTGTCGATTCATTTCGGCGCTCCAGGCATCTGTGTCCGCGCCGGTACTGTTGCCGAGGGCGGCGTCTCCTTTGGCGGATTGTTTGGCGGATTGAGGCAAAGGTCGTCCGCGGTTCCCGGCACTTCCTCGATGTGTTCGATATGAAACTGGGTGTCGTCGATCCGAAACGCGATGCAGTAGTAGCCCGACTGCGTCTCGGTCACCGACCCATTGACCAGACGCCGTTTCAGCACACGGATCTGCATGATCTTGCCGTCCTGAATCTTGAGCGGCTGATCGCCTAGCCACTGCACGTAACTGGAGATCGACGGATAGCGTTCGATCTCGTCAGCCAGGTGCATGAACTCGCCGTGTACCGCGCCGACCGTGTCGGGCGGAAACAGCAGCAGCAGCTCTTCCAGCTGCTTGCGGTAGGTGCCGGCGTCGTAGTTGCCGAGCTGGCCAGTGACGTAGCGCGCCATCGCGCGCAGGTATTCGTCGGAGGCTTTGCCGTTGCCGACCCACATGCCACTGCCGCCGCTGATCGGCACCAGTGTCACCAGCGTCGACGCGCGTGCACGAAACAGCACCGTGCAGTTCAAGATGTTGATTGCGAGCATGACCATCAGCGCGACGCCGAGCAGGCGGTTGCGCTGAAGCAGCTGGTCGAGGGTTCCGAGATACTTCGTGATATTCATTGCGGCGCGCTCCGCGCAATCGTGCGCACATGACGTGGGTTCACTCTTCGAACCGCGAGGTCATCGCCGGCGGATAGCCTTCCAGCTTTTGAAATCCGTACTGGTACAGCAGATGACGCAGGAATCCGCGCGGACGCCGGGACTTCACGCGCATGAACAGCACCGGCAGAGCGATGCAAAACGGCAATACGTAAATCGACGACATCGCCATCGCCAGCACGTAGCTGACGATGAACACCGCGATATCCTCCATATCGAACCAGAGAATCTGGATCGGAAGGTGCAGGTAACGCGGCACAGGAACACTTTCCATTGCGCATCTCCAGATTGATCGCCAAAGGGTGCGGTCGCGGCCGGACGAAATCCGGCGCAGCGACCGCACACGAACGACTAACACCTGCGATCATTGCTCTCTCCTTGAGGGGGATGACGGACCCGGAACGGGCCTTAGTGCAGGCCGAGAACGTGAAACAGCGCAGTGCTGTGCGCGCTGGCCATGTGGGCGACCGCCACAAATCCGAGCGACGTGACAATGCTCTGAGCCTTGAGGACCACCGTGCCGCAGATCAGAGTCGCAATGGTGATGATCCAATTTTTCATCACTTGGAAGGCGCCCCACACAATCACCATGATTGCGCCGACGAAGCCGATCGGACCGCCAAGCAAGCTGTTTACGACGAGGTTGTAAACGTCGTATCCCAAACTGCCGGCGGCGGGTGCCGTGAAGGCTTGCGACGATTGACTCGTCAAGATCCAGGCCAACGACAACGCCACGACAAACGCGGCGTTGATCATTCGCACACGGTCTTGGACCGGGCGCTCCTGCCACGCGGACTGGATGCGGCTGAACAGCGAAGGACGGCTCGAAAACATAAGGACAGCATTCATAACGATGACTCCTAGTTGGTTAACAGCGCGATGAGGCGATCCGGCGCAAAGCCGCTGATCACCTGCCCCTTGACGACAAAGGTCGGCGTCCCCTGGACACCGAACCGTGCCGCCTCCCTGGCCTCCTGCGCCAACTTCTCGGCCGCACCGTCGCAACGCAGGTAGGTTTGGCCGTCAAGTGCCGCGTGAGTCCAAAGCTCGTCGTATGCCGCCTGGCGTAGCGCTGGCGGTGCACAGATGAAGTTCTCGGCGCGCGCTTCGGCGTCCGCCCGACCTGCGAGAGGTAGAAAGAAAACGTGCTGGGTGATGCGGCTCTGCAGCTCGGGATGGCTGCTGAAAAAATCGTGCGCCTTGCGGCAGTAGCCGCAATCGGGATCAACGAACGCGAGTACGTCGATCGGCCCGCTGCCCACGGTGACAGCCGCAGACGTGTCGATGGTCTTGGCTTTGGAACTCTGCAACGCAGCCATCTTGTCCTGCGTCACTGAATGGCCATCGGTGCGGTACATCTCCCCGAACAGCAGAAGGTCCTGGGCCGGCGCGTAATAAATAACGCGTGAACCGACCGTCACCTCAAACAGCCCTGGGACTTCAGATGCCGTGACGCTGTCGACTGTGAGGTTGTGAAAGCTTTGCGACAACTTGTCCTGGACGTGCTTGATGTCCACGGCCTGCGAGCTGTCATTGCCATGGTGAAACACAGCACATGCGCTCAATGTCGTGGCAATCACCATGACCACTGCTATACGAACTCCTTTCACGATCATTTCTCCAAGATGAGTACGCGCTCGCAATCAAGCACGCAGGTATTGAGACGGGCATTCGAAATCGTTACACCGGTCGAGCGATCGGGCATTTGCTTCAGTACGTCGTGGAGGTACGACTCCGCCCGCGGAGTACGCACGAAGGCGATGCTGCCCGGCGTAGCGAAGGCAAGCATGCGAAGCTGATCCTCCGAAGACAGCTTGAGCTGATCGTCGGCGCACAGAATCAGCAGATGCGGTTCGACCGTCCCGCAGCGATTAGTCGTTACGAAAGCGGCCGACCAGGATTGCCAACTTGACGAAGCGGATGCCACAGTGGGCGGTGCAGATTCGCCGGCCAGCTGCTCCGGCGGATAGATACCGAGCTGATTGTCGTAACGGACTACTGAATGTTCGCTGGTGAAACCAACATAGCGGTTGGCGGCGAGCGACGAACCGCAAGCCAGCGAACTCGCAATTAATCCTGCGAGGCCGGTGCGAATGAGCTCCAGCGCTTCATCGAGATAAAAGCGTTTGCTGCCAGATACTGCTCCCACGGTCCAATTTCCATGGTGATGACCTGGCCAGAACTATATTGAACAGATTGCAACGGAGTGCAAAAAACAGATCATGTCTTTGATCCGTTTTTTTTAGCCCGTGATTTCGACTTTATTTTTTAGATTAACGACTTATGAGTAATCGTTGCTAACCCACGCGTAAAATGACCAAAACAATGGATCAATCGATTGATCCATTTCCGCTCAAACTCACTTCGGATCATCCGCATAACTGCTTCGCAACAGGAATCTAAATTATAAGGGCACTACTGTCTCCAAACCCGCATTCCAATTTTCCGCCTGCAATGCAATCATACCCGCACGTATCGTAAGAGCCACGCGTGAAGAAGAGCTTCTTGATTCCTGCCTTATTTATTTTGGCCGTCGCTGCCGGCGTCGGCAGCGCGGTCCTGCGCATTCTCACGTTGTCGGACAAATCCTTTGTAAGGATTGGGCCGTGGCGCACCTCGGCAGCCACCGGCAGTGATAATGCAGGGTCGGAGCTGCGCGCGACGATCGCCGTGACTGGCCTCCTGGCGCTGACGCGCGACGAGGTGGCCTATTTTGTCGCGGTCGAAGATTCGTCTGGCGCACTGTTGTCTGGTGACTGCAGCTACCGCGTCGAAGGTCATAATCTCGACTCGCGATGGTGGAGCCTGACTGCATATGGACTCGATCGCTTTCTGATTCCCAACGCTGACCACCGATACACGGTCCGCAGCAGCGCAGCAACACTTGATGTGCAGGGAAGGTTCACGATCCGGCTGGCGGCCTCGCAGCAGCCGGGCGACTGGATTTTTATTTCGCCGGGCCACCACTTCTTGCTGAATTTGCGCGCCTACAACCCGTCTCCGGCACTGAATGCCGATCCGGCTTCTGCCGGATTGCCGACGATCACCCGTGAAAGTTGCTCATGAAGTCGAGAACTAAAAAACTGCTTCTCGGCACAGTGCTGTTCATTGGAGTGGCGGCAACTGCACACGAAATCACGATTCTACTGACGCCGCGCGTACTGATGTGGACAGCGATGCATAGACTTGAGCACATCGCACACGGCGATAATCGCATCTCGCACCGTCCACGCGTCGATGAGCGAAGCCGTGAGATCGTGATGCCGAGCACCGATTTTCTGTTCTCGGATTGCGTCTACGATCTGAGCGAAGGTCCATTGCGCGTCAGTGCCGAAATTCCACAGGGAACCTACTGGTCGCTGTCCGCGTATTCGGAGCGCACAGACAATTTCTATATCGTCAACGATCGAACCGCGGGCGGCACAGAAATCGCGCTGGTCCTTGCGGCAAAGGGACAAACGCTGCCCCCTTCAGTCGCTGGACTGCCGGTGGTGCGTTCACCAAGTCGGCGCGGCGTATTGCTGTTCCGCACCCTCATCAACGACGAATTGAACATTGCCGAAATCGATCGCGAGCGGCGCAGAGCACAGTGCTACCCAATGAAATAGGACACCACTTCTCAGTCAGCGTGTGACGACGAAGGAACATACTTCTCAATGCTTGGGTACCAGATTTAAAAGCCAATAACGTGGTCTGCTTGGACCGAGACGCATTCAATTGTGCAAATCCATCGAAATCTCGAACCCCATCCCTAGCTAGCAGGCTGCATTTCCACGCGCAACGGGCTTAAGTCGAGTCACGAGCGTGGCAGTCTTTATCGGTGCGAGGCGCTGGCAGGAATCAATCACCAGTGCATCGAGACCGACGAGGATTCGCGGCTTGAGATGTCTAATACCTCGAACGACGATGTCGGCGGCAGATGCCGCAGTTGTTATGGCCGTCCTGTCGAAACGGGTAATGAAGGGAGCGTTGCTTTCAGTACGTGCGCCATCCGGTTCATAGATACGCGCGCCGCGGGCGATGTTCGTTTTGATGCCGCCTGGATGCACACATAGTGCGTGCACCCCGGTGTCAAGAAGCTCAAGCCTTAGCGACTCGGTATATCCACGAACGGCATGCTTAGAGGCGGCATAGGCGCTCTGTGCAGCCATGCCGATCAAGCCGTAGAGACTCGACACGTTGACGAGTACGCCCTCCTTGCGTTCAAGCATGCCCGGCAGGAAGGCCGTGGTACCGTAAACCACGCCCCAGAAGTTAATGCCCATCAACCATTCGAAGTCGTCGAAATTCGTAAACGCCGCCCGTTGGGAGAGAGAGACACCGGCATTGTTAATTACGACATCGACTTGCCCGTAGTGCCCTTGAACGCGCGCGGCGAAGTCATTAACGGCGCCTCGGTCCGACACGTCAAACGGAACGCTCAGTGGCGGGACCGGTAATTCCGCGGCAGTTTCCGCGAGTGCCCTGGCGTCGATGTCCGCCAACGCGAGTCGGCATTTCTGCTCGGCCAAGCGCTTGGCGAGCGCGCGGCCGATCCCTGATCCGGCACCAGTTATGACGACTATTTTATTCGCAAGATCGTATTTCACACATCGTCCTGATATCAGAAATAGAACGTCACACCGCCGGCCAACAAGTTCGAGCTGGACTTCTTAGCGATCCCGAAAGCGCCCGAATCGTAGGCGGTGTAATCCAATTTGAGTGCTACGTGAGGCGTCAAATCGTACCGGAGTGAAATGTCGTAGTACCGGTCCTGCGCAACTTGAGATTCAAGCAAGGCGTTGACGTAAACCGCACACAGACCCGGCACCAAACCGACTCCTGGCGCGAGGCAGCCGGCGTTGCTTGGGAAGGAATTTAGCGCATTGAAACTCGGTGCCTGCTGATTGTGCTCCCAGGTCAGGGCGGTCGTCAGGTTCCCAAATCGGTAGCTGGCGGACACGTAATATTGCTCGGACTTTGCAACGAACGAGTTGCTGACAACGCTCTGAACATATTCGCCCCCGAAGACCCAGTTGCCGGGTGTGGCTTCGAAACCCACTTCGCGGAAGGTGGCAGCACTATGGTTGACCGCCAGCTGGTTTACGGTATTGCTCATACCGAGCGCATTCATCATGCTGAACAGGCTGTCAGTCTGTGAGGTCGTGATTGTGATGGCCGAGGACAGATAGGCAGCGCGCAACCGCAGGACCGAGGAATAGTTGAGTTCGAATCCCGTACCGTAGCCCTTATTCGCGGTGTAATTCAGGTCGGCACCAGGATACGGGCCGCTCGCCGCTTCTGAATAGCTCGTACTGAACCCACCGTAGCCCGCTATCGGCTTAAGCGTCCACTGATGGCCGAGCAAGATTGTCTTTGAAAGGTAGATGCCGTCGAAGGAGTCCGGCGTCTCAAAATAGACAGCGGCGGGCGGACGTACCCACACGTAAGACTCACCAACTTCGCGGTTCGCCGAATACATGTACCAGGGGACTTTCTGCCGTCCAACCCTGATCTCCGGCCAGTTGTCGTCGAAGTCGAACGTCACGAATGCCATCGAAAACCTGGGGTCGCTCTGAACGGGACTTCCAGGCGTATCGAGCAATTGAGCCGTCAACGACACGTGATCGCTTAGCTTAGTATCCATCTGCAATGCGAACAGGGATTCTGGGCCGCAACTGGGATCAGCCTCATAGCGCAGGTTGGTAACCGTGCGCAGGCCATTTTGACTCTGGCCGGTGTGCGTGTTGCTGAACGTCGTGCCGCAGATCGCCTGTCCGAAGCCGTGAAACTCCACATCGGCCCGCGCTTGCAGGCTGGCTAGCGTCAATAGCAATAGTGCGCCGAAACAGGCCCGATTGCGGGGACGGCTCATGATTGTCAATGATCATTGAAAACGGACCAAGTGTGATCACGCAAAACTGACCAGGGCTAATTGCTATTCAGCTTCGTTTCTTAAAGCGGTATGAGTCGTTGCCGGTC